>Ga0078972_1009061_pt1 | contig 20028 bp, 9 predicted proteins | sample YelNatPaOPGAMG01_FD_67568 | JGI IMG/M metagenome (GOLD analysis project Ga0078972, IMG submission 67568) | Hot spring thermophilic microbial communities from Obsidian Pool, Yellowstone National Park, USA - OP-RAMG-01 (SPADES assembly) (version 2) | ecosystem: Environmental > Aquatic > Thermal...
TGCCGTACGAAACTGCGCTTCCTCCTGCTGGCGCTGGCGATGTCCGCCGGCGCCTGCGCCCACGCCGCCGTGTGGACCTTCACCAACCGGGCCGACCCGACCTGGACGACGCCGCTCAACTGGTCCCCCAGCGGCGGGCCAGTCATCGGCGTGACCAACTTCCCCGGTCGCGCCAACGTCAATGCGTCGCTGCTCTACGATTCGCCCCTGACCACCGGCCTGGGGACGCTGACGACGGCCTCGCCCGAGTACGGCCGCGGCCTGGTCATCGCCAACGGCAGCAACGCCATGGGCGCGGTCACCAGCGCGCTCGTACTGCTGGAGGTCGTTGTTTGTGATTATGCCATTAGTCCCACGAGCCGCAGCCATGGGCCTGGCGCTGAGGCCGGCAGCGCCACAGTGGTGGCCGGCGCAGGTTGCCCCTGGTCGGTGCGCAACACGAACTCATGGATCGCCGTCACCTCCGCCACCAATGGCCAGGGCAGCGGCGAGATACGCTATGCCGTGGCCCCTAATCCCCCCGGGGCCGACCCGCGCTCCGGCGAGCTGTTGGTGGGTAATTTCGACGCGCTGGTCTATGACGACGGGGATCCGAATGGCGGCGCTCGGCGCAGTTCTCCTGGCGACGGTTACGCGTTACGGTTCACTCCCCCCGACCACCCTTATTTTCCGCAAATGGTTTCACTCAATGTCGTCAATTATACCAGTCACCCCTCCAATCCCACTCAAGCCCTGGAAGTGCGTTTCTACGGCGACAACCGGGGGCAGCCGGGCAACCTGCTGGCCTCTGGAATCTTCATCGCCGCCACCGATGTTCCGGCTGGAGGCAATCGTTGGGCCAGCGTCAACGTGCGCACCAACAACATCGTGATCACGGAAGGCGATTTTTATGTCGAGGTCGTCTGGCTGGTTGCGAACAGTCCGATGGCAGGTTTCGATTCATCTTCTCCGGATGAACAGCGCACTTGGGCGCACACTGGTGGGAACTGGTCATGGTCAGCCACCAACCAGGGTTGGGCCGGCTGGCAATTGATGCTGCGGGTGGAAGGAACCGAATACAGCCCGCCACGGAGTTACACGGTCAGTCAGAATTCCGGCCTCACCTTTGCGCCCAGCACGGCGGGTGCGCTGGTGACGGATCCTGGCTACTGGCAGAGCGGGGCGTGGGGTGATTTTGACAACAATGGAACGCTCGATCTCTTCGTCACGGACTGGCAGAGCAGCGGCAACCGGCTCTATAGGAACAACGGGGATGGCACGTTCGCGAACGTCACGGCGGATCCCCTGGCGGCGGGCACCAACTCGGTAGGCGGCATTTGGGGCGATTATGACAATGACGGCTATCTGGACCTCTTCGCCGCCACATATCAGAACAGCCAAAACGTGTCACTGACCGATTACCTTTACCGGAACAACGGCGACGGCACGTTCAGTCAAATCACCACCGGCCCCGTTGTTACCAGTGCCGGAGCCTCGCAAGGCCCGGCCTGGGGCGACTACGACAACGATGGCTGGCTCGATCTGTATGTGCCGAACGCCGGCGACGACTTTCTGCACCGCAACAATGGAGCGGGAGGCTTCACACTGATCACGGTGCAGGACAACAGGTTCTCCACGAGTTGCACCTGGGGCGACTATGACAACGACGGGGCGCTGGACTTGTTCGTGGCCCACGGCACCAACGTGTCGTTATACCACAACAATGGCGCAGGCACCTTGACGAGGATCACTACCGGCGCGCTCGGCAACGTGCCGGGACAACCTTGCGCCGGGGCCTGGGCCGACTACGACAACGACGGAGACTTGGACCTGTTCGTTACGTCGTGGGCCTACGCGGGCGACCTTTATCCGAATCTCTTGTTCCGCAACGATGGCGGCGGCAATTTCATCCGCGTGACCGACGGCGCCATCGTCACCGACATCAGCGAATGCCAAACGCCCGCCTGGGGCGATTACGACAACGATGGCTGGCTCGATCTCTTTGTCGCCAACGGCGGGTATACCAATCTGAGAAACTTTCTCTACCACAACAACCGCGATGGCACGTTCACACGGGTCACTTCGGGTTGCGTCGCGACCGATATGGCCCAGAGTGTCGGCGCCGCCTGGGGCGATTACGACAACGACGGTTTCCTGGACCTCTTCGTCGCCAATGGCAACCGGGAACCCCAAACCTGCGCGCTCTACCACAACAACGGCAACTCGAACAGTTGGCTCCTGGTCAAACTGGCTGGCACACGCTCGAACCACGCCGCCATCGGCGCCAAAGTCCGCGTCCAGGCGACCATTCACGGAGTCAACCTTTGGCAGATGCGCGAAATCTCCGGCGGCCACGGCTGTGGTTCGCAGAACGACCTGCGGGCGCATTTCGGCTTGGGCGACGCCGCGGTGGTGGAGACGGTGCGGATCGAGTGGCCGTCGCGCGTCATTCAGGAATTCCAAGATGTGCCGGCGCGACAGCTCCTCACCGTGACGGAGCCTGACCTGCCGACGATCACGATACAGCCGGACCGCGTTAACACCTACCGCGGTTGTGATGCCGCCTTTGCCGTCACGGGCGCGGAGGGCTGGCCGCTGACGTTGCAGTGGTATTTCAATGGCAACCCTGTTCCAGACGCCACGAATACCATTCTGTTGTTGAGCGACGTGCAGACCAACCAGAGCGGTTCCTATTCCGTCATCGCCTTCGATGGCACCAACTGGGTAACAGCGCGGCCGGCCGCGCTGAACGTGTATGCGGTGGAGATCGCGCCTACGATTGTCTAGACAAACACCAGCGGCGGCAACTGGAGCGTGCCGGCCAACTGGAACCTCAACCGCGTTCCCGCCACCACCGACCGCGTGGCCATCACCAACGATGGCACCTACACCGTCACCATGGATACCAGCGCGACCGTCGCCGGCCTGCTGCTGGGAGGAACAACGGGGACTCAGACCCTTGCGAACAATGGTTACACACTGACGCTTTCAGGAGCCAGCCTGGTGGATCGGAATGGCATCCTAGCTCTTAACAGCGGAACACTCGCCGGATCGGGAAGCATGTTCGTTCATGGCGCCGTCAACTGGGCCGCCGGCACAGTGAACGCCACCATAACCACCACGTGCAACGGCACGCTGAACATAAGCGGCTCCGCCGAGAAAACGTTCTCAGGCAACCTGACCAACGCGGGGACGATCGTTTGGAGCGGGGGGACGTGGGATTTTACCGTGCAAGATCGGGAGGCCCGGCTGGTGAACTTCGGGTTGGTGGAGATACGAACCGATGACTACATGCAGCGCATGTTCAATTCGCACCCCTCCGAACTGCTCAACTGGGGCGAGGTGCGCAAGACGCGCGGGGCGGGAAGCTGTATGCTGGGTGTGGCCACGAAGAACTACGGCCTGATAGCGATTGAGAGCGGCACATTGGCCCTCCGAGCACCCCTGGAAAATGTGGACGCTGGCCGCTTTGAGGGTCAACGATTGTTTCTGGTCGGCGGGGGCTGGTATGGGGGGGCTGCTATCAGTTACGAAGCTGGGACGAATGGCCACGAGAGGTCAGCGGCTCCGGCGGGAGGTTGGCTGGCACCTTGGGCCGGACTTTAGACTGGCCAGACGGCTGGCTGTCTTTCGACCTGACCATTGTAACCAACATGACAAACAGCGGGGTGTTGAATCTGGTCGGTTCGGCGGAGAAAACCTTTGCGGGGACGCTGACCAACCGGGGCATGATCGTGTGGAGCGGGGGGACGTGGGATTTTACCGTGCAAGATCGGGAGGCCCGGCTGGTGAACTTCGGGTTGGTGGAGATACGAACCGATGACTACATGCAGCGCATGTTCAATTCGCACCCCTCCGAACTGCTCAACTGGGGCGAGGTGCGCAAGACCAGCGGCAGCGGGACAACGAGGCTCGCGGTGCCCATCGTGAACAACGGGAAAATGGATGCCCAGTCTGGCACCATCTCCTTCGCGAGTTCCTGCAACCTGTCCAATGGCATCCTGAACACCACCATCTCCAGCCTCGCCGATTACGGCCGATTCAGCTTCAGCGGCACCGCGCCGCTTGCGGGTGTGCTTTGGGCGACTACTAACGGTTACGTGCCGAAGAATCGGGACCGGTTCACCGTCGTGACGTTCCCGTCGAGCACCGGCGCCTTCGCCAATACAGCGATCCCGCTTCCGTCCGAGCGCTATCTCACCAATGTCTACAGCCCAACGGCGGTGACGTTGGTTTGCCACACGCTTTATCCCACCAATCGGCCGGTGCTGGCGCCCATCGCGGACCGCACCATCAACGAACAAACGCTGCTCACGGTGACCAACGTGGCAACCGACGAAGACAACGACCTGCTAACGTTCAGCCTTCTGACCGGGCCCGCCGGGGCGGCCATCAATCCCACCAACGGCCTCGTCACCTGGACGCCCACCGAAGATCAGGGCCCGACGAACGTGCTCTTCACCGTCCGGGTGGAAGACGACAGCCAGTGGCGCCTCAGCGCCACGCAAAGTTTCCCGGTCGCCGTCCGGGAAATCAACCGGTCGCCGTCCCTTTCCACCCTGACCAATCGAACCCTGAACGAGGGCGATCTGCTGGTGGTGACCAACACCGCCACCGATCCCGACCTGCCGGCCAACTCGCTTACCTACGAGCTGATCGCCCCCTCGCCCACAAATGCTGCCATCGATCCCAACAGCGGTGTCATCACCTGGACGCCCTCCGAGGCCCAAGGGCCCGCCACCCACACGATCCGGACCCGGGTTACCGACGACAATCCCGACGCGGTGAACGACCGGCGCCTGAGCGCGACCAACAGCTTTACCGTGACGGTCCGCGAAGTGAACACCGCGCCCGTGTGGCTGGCGCTGCCCGACCAGACCACGGATGAACAGACCCTGTTCACATTGGCGCTGACAAATTTCGTCAGTGACGAGGACTGGCCGCCCAATATCTTGCGCTTCGCTGTCGTGGCGGCGCCGAGCGGTGTGGCCCTGGATTCGAACACGGGCGATCTGAGCTGGACGCCCACCGAAGCGCAAGGCCCGGGCGATTACACGATCACGGTGCGGGTGTTCGACAACGGTTCTCCCATCCTGAGCGCCACCAACAGCTTCAGGATCGCCGTCAATGAAGTGAACATGAGACCGCTGTGGACCTCCACACCGATAACCAATGCGCCCGTCGGCCAGCCCTATAGTTACCTTTTACAGGCAACTGATTCGGAAGGCGGCCCGCTGACCTTCTCCGCTCCAACACTGCCGGCATGGTTGACACTGCAATGCGTTGGCGGCGCCGGCGGCGGTGGTGACCTTCCCAAAGGCGACAGCAGCCTGGCTCGATTCGCCGCGGCGGCGCTGCCGGCCCTCGATCAACCCGCAGATGCGCCCCATTGCGCTGCCATCAGCGCCCCGGTGTGGAGCCCACTGCCGGCACCCAACGAAACCCGGTTGGCTGAACCCCGGTTCTATGAAGGCGAGGGCTGGGTGTATCCGACGGTCAATTCCCAAGTGCCGTTCGAATCGGCAATGGCACTGTCGTCGCTCAGCGTGAAGGTGGCCAGTTCGAGCGGCGGAGGCCGAATCGCGGTCAATACCTTTGCCACACAATTCCCTGTCATCTCCCTGTTCGTCACCGTGATCGCCCCCGACGGCAATTCCATCACCGGCCTGACGCAGACCGCGTTTGCCGTCTACGAACAGTCGGATACCGAGACCAACGCGACGGCCGAGGCCATCACCGCGTTCTCCGAAACCGGCGGGAGCGCGGCGGGCATTTCGTTCTCGTTGGTGTTTGACGTGAGCGGCACCATGTGCGGCCAGAAACTGGAGGATGCCAAGGTCGCGGCCACGAACTTCCTGGCCAATGCCAGCGGCGCGGATCGGGGGAACCTGGTCGCATTTGCCTCGGCCTCGGACGTCGGGCTGGTTTGGGCTTCGGACTGGGTGACGGCGGACACCAACCACAACGGAATTCCGGATCTTGCCGAGGAGATCCGAAAGCTTGCTTGTCGCGGCTATACCGCTCTGTTTGACGGGACCGCAAAAGGCATCGAAAGCCTGAGCCAGGAGCCCACGCCCAAAGCGGTCATTGTCTTTACCGACGGCATGGAAAACGACTCGGTGCGCTACACCCTCAACACCGTCATCGCCAAGGCCAAGAACGAAGGCGTGCCGCTCTACACGATTGGTCTCGGCTCCGGCGCCGACACCAACGTCCTCGTCACAATGGCCGCTCAGACCGGCGGGAGTTTTCATTATGCGCCGACGGCCCGGGACATGGCCGAGGTTTACAATGCCATTGGCCGCGAAGTCCGCAGCCGCTACCTGCTGCGTTACACCACGCACAATACGAATCTCGACGGCACCCTGCGCACTGTCACCGTAACCGCCGCTGGTCAGAGCGGCACCGGGGTTTATCGGGTCAATTACATCCCGGTGCCGGTGCGGGATCAACGGACCATTGATTTGAGCAACACAAGCCAGCCGCCTTACGTGGCCCTGACCATCTCCGGCACCATCACCGACCTCGATGCCCACACTACGGGCCAGTCGCTCGCGGGAACGCTCTATTACCGGCCCACCGTCGCCAGCTCGTATTCACAAGCGCCGATGGCGATCGCCTCGCTCGGCGGCGGTCTTTACTCTTTCAGCGCCCAGATTCCAAGCGCGTCGGTGTTGTATCCAGGCCTGACGTATTACCTCCGTGTCACCGACGGCATTCAGGAGGTGTATCTGCCGTTCGACTACGGCACGGCGCCATTCTCCATTCCGATCCTGGAAAACCATGCGCCTGTCATACTCCATACCCCGCTGAATTTTGCCTTGCCCGGCCATGCCCTGGCTGTGAGCGCCGAAATCGCGGACTTCGACGTTCAGGACGGCATTAGTCAGGCGACGATCTATTACCGGATGCACAACGACCAGCAGCCCACCCACTACTATTCCGTTCCCATGCAGCCGGGCAACAGCAACACCTACACCGGCCTCATCCCGGCCGACAAGGTGACCGAGGCAGGGGTGGACTACTACCTTTCCGCTTGGGATCTGCATGGGGTCCGGGCCTATCACGGCAGTTCCACCCAGCCGCACTTTGTCGCCGCCGCGGGCTGCCGGCTGACGGGCACACCGACATTGGCGGACGTCGGCAGTTATCCTGTGGTTCTGGCGGTCAGCGACGGATCGACCAACGTCTTGCAGAGTTTCTTGCTCAACGTGCCGCCCTTGCTCCCCACGATCACCGCGCTGCCCCAGAACCGGTCCGTCCCCGCTGGTGGCACGGCAACCTTCAATGTCACCGCCAGCGGCAGCCCTCCATTGAGTTACGCGTGGCGCCACAACGGAGTCAATCTGGCCGACGATCAACGCATCTCCGGCGCGACCAGCAACGTGCTGACCCTCGCCCGCGTCCGGACCAATGATGCCGGAAGCTATACGGTCGTGGTCACCAATCCCTGGGGCTCGGTCACAAGTTCGCCACCCGCCATGCTGACCGTGCTGGCTCCAATGGTCGAGTTCATCGCGGGATCGGCCGTGCAAACCAACGGCCAATTCTTCTGTCTGCTTCGAGCTGCCTCGAATTTGTGTTTTACGATCGAAGCATCCACCAACCTGCTGCATTGGACGCCTGTGGCGACGCTGACCAATCTCACCGGCACCGTCCAGTTCTGCGATGCGGACATAAATCATCGCTGTCGATTCTATCGCGCGCGGATTGTCGAAAATCCAATGGGATCAATACCCAATGAGAGCAGCCCGTAGATCCTGAGTTCACAGGCAGGTTGGGCGACCCGGGCGATCTCCGCCACCGTTGCCTCAAAGCAAACCAACGTTCTCCGTATATCGGCGTAAGAAGTGCGGAATCGCGGGCAATACTGGGTGAACCCGATGAAGCGACAATTAGAAAGCACCATGAAGCCTGAATCAACAAACCCAACGAAAAAGCACGCGCGATTTCATCGCCTGATCGTCTCTCTGCTCCTGATCTGGCTGTTGCCAGATCCCTTGAAGGCGGGCGCACCTCCCGATTTCGTCTGGGTCAGTCAGGCCGGGGGTTCGGGAGAGCAGAGCGTGGGCAACATTGCAGTGGACGCGCAGGGCAACAGCCATGTGGCCGGCTGGCTCGAGTCGGATGCGATGTTCGGCGACAGGAATGTGAGCGTGACCAATGGCAGCGCATTTGTGGCGAAATATGATGCGTCGGGCAGGCTGCTCTGGGTGAACCAGCACTGCTGCAAGCCGATGCACAATTACGGCATCGCCTGTGACACGCAGGGGAACACCTACATCACCGGGGATTATGAGATCAGTTGGTATTGGTGGTGGGATATCTTTGTCCGGAAGCTCAATTCCGAGGGCAACGAGGTATGGTTCAAGCGTTTGCCAAGCCAGAGCGCACAATGCAACGCGACAGGAAAAAGTATCGCGGTCGATTCTCGAGGCAATTGCTACCTGACGGGCGCGTTCAAAGGCACGGTTCTCTTCGACCATATCACGCTGACTGCGAGCGGGAGCGGATCAATGTTCGTCTGCAAACTGGACGGCAACGGGAACGTATGTTGGGCCACCAAAGCCCCGCTGAATCCTTCCAGCGACCTTGGAGGCGCGGTTCCCAGCGCCATTGCAGTGATGGTGCCGGCAATTGTTACGTCGCTGGCAGGTTTACGGCGACCGTAACCTTTGGCAACTTGTTCGGCACGGTGACGATGATGGCAAGTTCCTGGCCCTCATCATGGAACTATGATGGTTTTGTGGTCAAATACAGCACCGACGGCCAGGCCGCAGTGTGGTTGGGCGATGTGGACGATCTCTGGCGCATGGGCGCGCCGCGTGGGGTGGGCGGGCCGTGGAAAAACTCGGCCGTGACGGCAGGCGTGGCGAGCGATCCGTATCTGATGTTCGGCTACGAGCGCAAGGAATTAGAACTGTCGCACTCCCACCATGCGCCCGTGACGTTCACCATCGAGGTGGATTTCGCCGCCAACAACACCTGGCATCGTTACGGCCAGTTTACTGTCGCGCCCGGCCAGACGTTGCGCCACGTCTTTCCCGACGGTTACAGCGCGCACTGGGTTCGCGTGAAATCCGACACCACGACAACGGCCACCGCGCAATTCACCTACGGCCCGGCCGCGCCGCAGATCACGAATGCGGTGGTTTTACCGGACGGGAGGTTCCAACTTACGTTTACCGGCAGTCCGGGCCAGCCCTACACCGTCTGGACCGCCGGGGATATCGCGCTGCCATTGACCGGCTGGTGGCAGGTCGGCACCGGCCAGTTCCTCTCAAATATCGCCACGTTCGTGGACTCATCGGCCACGAATCTCCCGTGCCGCTTTTACCGGGTTTCGATTCCATGAACTCGCCCCTCGTCGGCATCGCCGCCCGGTCAATCGCAGCGCGCCACCCGCTGGGACGTGATTTTCAAAACACCGGTTCATGGATGCCTTCGGATGCTATTGGCTGCGCCTGATCCTCAACCAGAACACCATTGCTGCAGCCACGTTCAGCCACAACAATGAGTCCTGTGAACACGCACAGAATTCCGCCCCGACGCTGCACTCTCCTTGCTGCCGGGGTCTTGCTGTTGAGACTTGGCGAGTGCGCTCTGGGCACGGGCTTGGCCTGGGGCGCGCATTCCGACCCGACCCACGAGTGGGATTTTCACGCCATGCTCCAGCCAGTCCCGGCCACGGCGAAGTTCTCCGATCCCGACTTCAACATCTGGTGCGGCTCCGCCATCAAAGGCGACGACGGCAAGTTCCACCTGTTCTACTCGCGCTGGCCGCGCAAGCTCGGCCACCTCGCATGGGTCACGCATTCGGAAATCGCCCACGCCGTCAGCGACTCGCCGTTCGGTCCTTGGAAGCATCGCGACATCGCGCTGCCGGCGCGCGTGGCGAATTTCTGGGACGGCTCCTGCACGCACAATCCGACCGTGATCCGCTTCGGCGGCAAGTTCTACCTCTACTACACGGGCAACTACGGCGATGGCGTGGTGGGCAAATCGCTTAACTGGACGCACCGCAATCACCAGCGCATCGGCGTGGCGGTGGCCGATTCGCCCAATGGCCCGTGGACGCGCTTCGACAAGCCGCTGGTGGACACGACGCCCGGATTCCACGACGCGCTGTGCTGCAACAACCCCAGCGTCGCTGCGCGGCCCGACGGCGGACTGCTGATGGTTTACAAGGCCGTCGGCGACAAGGGCAAGTTGCCCTTCGGCGGTCCCGTGGTCCATTGCGTGGCTACGAGCGATAGCCCAACCGGGCCGTTCAAGAAACACCCGAACCCGATCTTCGTGAAGGAAGGCGTTCACTTTGCCGCCGAGGACCCATTCATCTGGCGCGGCGCGGACCGCTACTGGGCCGTGGTGAAGGACAACGCCGGCCACTTCACCCAATGCGGCTACTCGCTGGCGCTGTGGGAATCGCCGGACGGTCTGGACTGGAAGCTTGCAAAGCATCCGCTTGTCACCACGCCTGAGGTGACCTGGGCAGATGGCCGCAGGCAGAAGCTCACCGCCTTGGAGCGCCCGCAAATCCTTTTCGACAATAACACGCCCATTGCACTCTTCTGCGCCGCCGCCGAGACCAAAGACCGCGACGGCAGCTTCAATATCCAAATCCCGCTAAGCAAGCCATGACAGCGCTCAACGCCCTCCCCGGCCTTTTCGCTCTGTTGCTGCTCTCGGCAAGCACCTGCCAAGCCGACGACTTGGAGCAAATCTTCGCGAATCCTCCGGAGTCCGCCAAACCGGGCGTGTTGTGGATGTGGATGGGGTGCAACCTCAGCTCGAATGGAATCACCCGCGATTTGGAGGCTTTGAAGGACGCCGGGTTCAATCGCACGACGATGTTCAGCCTTGCCGATGTGACGACACCTTGGGCGGGCGAGATCGGCAACAGCCCCACGCCAGACATCGTCTCGTGGACCGAACCGTGGTGGAGGCTGGTCCGTTATGCCGCGTTGGAATCGAAACGGCTCGGCATGGATTTTGGCATGCACAACTGTCCGGGCTATGAATCGAGCGGCGGACCGTGGATCCCACCGGAGCTTTCGATGCAGCAGGTGTGTTTTTCCCAGAAACCCGTCAACGGACCGGGCAAGGTCGTTTTAGACCTGCCCAAGCCCACGGTTGACCCGCGTGCGGTGCAACCCTTCCCGGTGTTCAACCCTCACACGGGCAAGGTCGAAAAACCGGAGATACCGGAGCGCAAGACGTATTACCGGGACATCGCCATGCTCGCCCTGCCGGCAACCGGGGTGGTCGCGAAAGACCAGGTGATTGATCTCACCGGCAAGAAAGAATGGGACGCGCCGGCCGGCAACTGGATCGTCTATCGGTTCGGGCACACGACCATGGGCACGCTGATCCAGCCGGCGCAGTGGAAGGCAACTGGGTTCGAGTGCGACAAGATGAGTGTCGAAGCGGTGACGTTCCACATGAGCCACGTTATCGGTGAAATTCAAAAGCATCTCGGGGACCTCATTGGCACGGGGTTCACACACGTTCACTTCGACAGCTATGAAGCTGGCACGCCCACCTGGACACCGAAGATGCGCGAGGAATTCGCCAAACGGCGCGGGTACGATCTAACGCCGTTTCTTGCCACCTTCGCCGGCCGTGTGGTCGGCAGCGAGGTGGAGACAAGAAAATTCCGTAACGATTTTCACATCACGATCCTCGATCTTTACCGGGATGTCTATTTCACAACGGTCCAGCAGATGTTGCACGCGACGAAGCTGGAATTTCTCTGCGAACCCTACGGCGGCCCATGGCGACAGGACGAAATTATGCCAAAGGTGGACCGGGTGATGACCGAATTCTGGACAGCCGGAGGGCGCTACAAACCTTATGAAGTCGACCCGACCATTGCGGCGTTGCGCAAGAGCGGACAAAACATCGTCGAAGCTGAGGCGTTCACCGGCTCCCCGGGCGATAGTGAATGGACCGAAACGCCTTGTTGGTTGAAGCCGATTGGGGATGCAGCGTATTGCGCGGGAATCAACCGGTTCGTTCTTCACCGATTCGTACATCAACCGTGGGACGAACGGTATCTGCCTGGCGCGACCATGGGCCAATGGGGCACCCACTTCGACCGCACGCAGACGTGGTGGAAATACGTCGGTGCACTGGTGCAATACTGGCAACGTTGTCAGGCGCTCCTGCAATGGGGCAAGATCGCGCCGCCGGATTTTCACGCGGAAGGATTTCCGGTCAGCGCCATTCACCGACGCAGCGACACGGCGGACGTGTGGTTTGTAGCTAATCTGGAACGCACCGCCGGCCAGGCGCAGTGCTCGTTCAAGGTGACTGGCAGACAGCCAGAACTGTGGGATCCGGTCACCGGCACTAAGCGCGACTTGCCGGACTTTGAAGACGATGGCAGCGAGACCACGCTGACGCTGGAGTTCGCGCCCGCGCAAAGCTGGTTCGTGGTGTTTCGCAAACCCGGTAAACCATCACGCAGACCGAACTTTCCGGCGCTCAAACCGGTCGCCGAACTCACTGGCCCGTGGGACGTGAGCTTTGATCCGCAGTGGGGCGGGCCGGCAGCCATAAGGTTTGAGAAGTTGGAGGATTGGACGAAACGCCCGGAGCCCGGCATCCGCTATTACTCCGGCACGGCGACCTACCGGACGATCTTCGATGGCGCGAATGGCACGCGGCTGGATCTTGGCGCGGTGAACCACATCGCGCGCGTGCGGCTCAATGGCGCCGACCTCGGGGTCGTTTGGACTGCGCCGTGGAGCGTGAGTATCCCGGCCGGTCTGTTGAAACCGACTGCCAACCAACTCGAAATCGAAGTTGCCAACGTCTGGCGCAACCGGCTTCTCGGCGACGAGCAGGAACCCCCGGATTGCGAATGGTTGCCGGGACATATGGGACACGGCGGTTTCCTGAAGCAATTCCCCGACTGGTTCGTCACTGGCCAGGCGCGACCGTCCCGCGGCCGCTATTGTTTCACGACCTGGAACTATTTCAGCAAGCGTTCGCCGCTGGTGTCATCGGGGTTGCTCGGCCCCGTAAGACTGCTTGCCGAAGACTGGACCGCCGTCCGCCCGAAGCGTCCGGCCTCGGCGGTGCAATCGCGAACTGGAAAGTCGCTCGAAGCAGACGTGCTGAAGGAGCATCTCCTCGCCATCGCGGCGGTGGCCGAAGAAGGCGTGGCCCACGACGGCGTCGGCACAAATGCCTCCGCGCTGTTCAACGGCACAACCAAGAACGGTTCGGGCGGCGATGAAACGCTCAACGACGGCAAAACCTTCCGCGGCTACGGCAATGGGTCAAAACTGACCCTGCGACTGGCTAAACCCTCCAATCTCGCCGAGATTCGCACCTTTGCCGGTCATCACGACGGGCGGGCCAGTCAGAATTACACCGTGCTGATCGCCCGCGCCCATGATCCAGAGAAATTCGAAATGCTCGCCTCGGCTTCAGTGCGTTGCAACGGTGGCGCGTCCGAACTGCGGATCAAGGCGGATGCGACCGACGTGGTTGCCGTCCGTTTTGAATTCAAGGATGGTCCGTTGGGCTTCAACGTCTATCGTGAGATTAACCTCGTGGGACCGACGAAATGAAGAGAATCAATATGAGACTGACTAGGATCATACTGGTGGCTGTTGGCCTGATTACGTGCATCACCACGCTGGAAAGCGCGCCCGTTCCCTTTCCCTCCGCTCCGGCCGGCGCAACATATTCTGTGATGTCCGTGGCCCCGGCAACCGATGTGACCGCGCCCGTACCCGACAATCCCCTGGCGGTCACTGCCAGCACCGCGCGCGCCGAAGCCTTGGCGCGCTGGCAGAAGGCCAAATTCGGTCTCTTCATCCATTGGGGTGTTTATTCGGTCTATGGCGGGACATATCGTGGCAAGGAACTCTGGAGCTGCGCGTGGATTCAGGAAAATGCCCGCATTCCTTTCGAGGAATATGCCAAAACCGCCGCCGCGTGGAATCCAAAGGACTTCGATGCCGACGCCTGGGTGCGGACCGCCCGGGATGCCGGGATGCGCTATCTTGTCATCACGGCGAAACACCATGATGGCTTTGCAATTTATCCCTCTAAAGCCAGTGCTTACAACCTCTTCGCCAGCGGCGCCTACAAAGGCCCTGACCCGCTTGCTGAACTCAAGAAGGCATGTGCCAAATACGGAATGCTTTTCGGCATTTACTACTCGGTGCTGGAATTCCGCGGCTCGCCCAAGGGCTTTGACCAGGATGACGAAAAAGCAGTGGCAGCAGGCTTTGACTACCGGACGCTTGGCCCGAAGCCGTATGCCACCGACGAGCAGATTGCGGCTCTGGCAAAGGCCCAAATCAGAGAACTGGCGGAGTGGTATAAGCCGGACATCTTCTGGTTCGATGCCGCCTGGGACAAAATGGGCAAATGGACCGAGACTGATGCGCGCGAAGCCGAACAAATAATCCGTTCCATCATCCCGAACGTGCTCATCAACGACCGTCTTGGAGTCAAAGACCCGGACTTCGTCACCTACGAAAACAAGATCCCTGACTCGCCGCCGAGCGCGACCTGGGAGTATTGCTGGAACCTGGGTGCTTTCTGGGGATACAACCCGCGCAACTACACGCCGGATTTGTTAAAAACCCCAGAGCACTATATCGAAACGCTCGCCCGGATTGCCTCGCTCGGTGGAAATTATTTGCTTAATGTTGGACCGGACCCAACCGGTAAATTCCATCCCATGGCAATCGAATACTTGCGGAAAATTGGCGCCTGGGTAAACCCGAACCGCGAAGCCATTGAGGGCGTCTCGCCAAGTCCGTTCGCGAAACTGCCCCCATGGGGGTATGTCACTTGTCGTCCGGACAAAGTGTATCTTATCATCCGCGCCTCCGCTGCATCCGCACCGGTCACGTTGCCTCCCCTGAAAAACCGCTTGCTCGGCGCGCGCCTGCTCACTAACCGCGACACAAAGGTTGTCGTAACCACCGGCGAGCGCCAATGGCAGGTTGGCCCCGTCGGCGGCCAAGCTGCCGGCCGGTTTGTCGTGGTCGAACTATCGGTGGAAGGAAAACCAGAAGAGGTCAAATGACGAAGCCTCGGACTTTCGCCTCAACCCGATTTGACTAGGAAACCATGACTTCGTTTACCCGATGGTTGGCAGCGGCAGCGGCCTTGGTTGCGCTTGACTCATCCTTGGGTCCACTACGCGGGAAGCCTGAAGCTGCGCCTATCCAGGTCAACTCAGGGCCCAGCACAGTGATTCCCTCGGACTTCGAGCGGGTGCGCGCGCCGGAGCATTGGACCAAGCCCTACAACGTCTTCTGGGATTCGCCATCCAAGGACTCGCTTGACTCCATGCCTTTGTCTGGCCGGCGTGGAGCTGGAGCGAATGTATGGGTGCAGGATGGCTCGATCTGGCTCTACCTCGCCCACAACGGGGCTTACGATGAGGAGGGCGGCCTTTTGAAGCTTGGGTGCATCCGCATCACGCCGGTGGAATTCAAGCTGGGCGCACCTGGCTTTCGGCAGGAACTGGACCTTGCCAGCGGCAGCATCTCGATCCAGCAAGCCGATTTCAAGGCGGCGCTCTGGTTCGCTGGTGAAACGCTGATTCTGGAGTCCACCACCCGCAACCCATGCACTCTCGATGTGGCCTTCGGTACCTGGCGCGACAAAAACCGCGCTGGCATCATTTGCGACATGATGGGGGCAAAGGGCAATTTCTCTCAGGACCACATCCATGCCGACACCAATGGGTTTTTGTGGTTTCACCGAAACGCAGATTCGCCGGTGGATATCGTCAGGAGAGCGCGGAGCCAGGGGATCGATCCGGAAGCGGTGTTCGACGCGACCACGCGGCGTGTTTTTGGTGGCGCCGTTGTGGTGGATGGGGGTATTTCCAAACCGGTTGAATCTGTCGTGCAATGGCAGTTCTGGGAGGGCAAGGCGTGGACGGGCCGCACACAGGCGCGCACCAGCCACACCATTGCCATGCGGCTTGGTGCGAAATTGGATGCGGATCCAAAGCAATGGTTGGCCGAGGCGAGCGCTCTGCTTGCTCCGGCTGCCCGCCGGGTCGCCAAGGCCGACGAGCTGAAGCGCTGGCGCGAATTCTGGTCACGCTCGCATGTCGTGATCAATCCGGGCGCCAAAGCCGACGATGCTGGCTGGCTCATTGGGCGCAATTATCAGTTGTTTCGCTACATGCTCGCCTGCAATCGCGACGGCGAACTGCCGCTGCTCTTCAACGGCGGCATCTTCACCACCGACAACAATGGCCGCATCAAAGGCAACAACAACGACGAGTTGCCGACATTCGAGGGCAAACCCGTCACGCCGGACTTCCGCCGTTGGATGGGCTGCCATTTCATGTCGCAAAACCAGCGCTGGCTGGGCTGGCCTGCGTTGGCTGGCGGCGATGCCGATTTGCTGGCGCCGTCGCTGGCGTTTTATCGCGACCGGTCCGCAACTGCCGCCGCACGGGCAAGAAGGAACGGCGCGGTGGGCGTGGTCTATCCCGAACCGCTTGATATCTGGGGTTTATGCGCCGTGGGACCCAGGCCGGACGGTCTTTGCAGCCTGGAGCATCTCACCTATCACTTCTCGATGATGCTCGAACACGCCTGGATGGCCTTGCAGGCACGCGATGCGCTGGGCGTTTCCATTGCGAAAGACCTGCCGTGGATCGAAGGCACGGTTCTTTTCTACGACAGCTTTTATCGCGCCCAGGCCAAGAAGCGCACCGGCAAGGAACTGGGCGACGACGGCAAACTGGTGCTTTATCCTGCAAACGCTCTCGAATTCGCTGTCGGCGCCACTGACCCGATTGAGGTTGTGTGCGGGCTGAAACGGGTTATTGCCGGACTGCTGACGCTCCCTGAGCCTCCGGTTTCCTCACGCGAACGACTCCAGCGCATTCAGGCCACGCTCCCCGAGCTTCCGGTCGGCAAACGCCTGGGACGCCTCTCGCTGCTGCCAGCCAAGTCGTGGGAACGCGAATACAACAAATGGGAACCGATTGAGATGTACGCCTGCTGGCCGTACCGCCTTGCGGGCATCACCAAGCCCGAAACTCTACAACTGGCCCGCGATACCTGGGACACCATCCCTGCACACCGCGCCCGGCTCTGCAAACAGGACTACTCTTGGATGCCCACCGTCGCCAACATGGCCGCGCTCGCATGGCCGGACGAAGCGAAGAAACGCGCGATCTACAAGATGGCCAACACCAACGCGCCGCAGGCGCGCTTCCCGGCGTTATTCGGTCCCGGCCACGATTGGCTGCCCGATCACAACTGGGGCGGCGCGGGGATGGTCGGAGTGCAAGAGATGCTGCTGGCGCCTGAGCCAGGGCCTCACGGCAAACTTCATCTTTTCCCTGCCTGGCCCGCGGAATGGGATGTGGACTTCAAGCTCCACGCCCCGGGCCAGACGATCGTTGAGGCCGTTTTGCGAAAGGGAAGATTGGTCTCGCTGAGAATCACGCCGAAGTCGCGCGCTAAAGGTATTGTCAACTGGCTTGGCGAACACTCCGCCTATTAGCTACCGCGCGCGCCGCTGTTGGGCTGTGACGAGACCAGCCTTGGAGGCCAGCGTGCGGCCTCGCACGATGAAGAGGTTCAAACCGAACTTAAACAGCGGCCGCACCACCGCAGACGGTCCACATGCCTTCGCCGCAGCAGATCCTACAGCCGTCGCCTAGTTGCAGGGACCGCTGCTGCGGGACGACGCCGCGGTTTATCTGAACGAGGCTGCGGCGAGGCGCGACACCAACCTGCCCTGCGGGCCCATCAGCTTGTCGACCCCAGCGTTGACCGCCTTGAGCAGCTCGGCCGAACCCACCTAGCTGACCGTCAGCCTGCCGCCGGCGCTGCTTCTGCCGGGCACCAACCTGCTGGCAGCCGAGGTGCATCAAAGCAGCCTGAGCAGCAGCGACCTGGCCTTTGACTTGCCTTTGGAAGCAACCTTCGCCGTCACCAGCGCGCCGGTTCTGACCGCAGCTTGGGAGGCTGGCCAATTGACCCTGGCCTGCTGACGCCGGGCCATTCACCCTTCTGCCGGCTACCAACCTGGCCCCACCGGTGATGTGGACACCGGCCACCAACGCCTCCGTGTTGGCGGACGGCTTTTGGCGTATCCTACTGCAACCGCGTTCCGAGTCAGCGCGCTTTTTCCGTCCGGAAGCTCCATAGAATTGTCGGCCCAGTGACAGGCAGTGGAGCGGTTGATCACTTTGGATACCGCGCTCGAAAAGGGGGTCCGACGGTTCTAGAGGAGTCCGTATCGAAAGTGCCAGTAGTGCAAAGGATCGCTGCCCCGGTCTAGGAGCCTCAGGACTCCTCAACCCGTAGAAAAAGCCTGAGCGTTTCCTCGCGCCACCGATGGTCGATGGTCAAGAAAACCGCTGTTGGGTTTCAGGGGCTTACCACTGCTGTGGTATCACGAGCATTCCACGCCTGGCCAAAGCCGTGGGGATGGCGCTGGAGTCCTAAGTCCCGCCCGCTGGGATCCGATGCGCGTGGAGCTGCCTGGCCAACCGCAAGAACTGCAGGAGGGACTGCCGACAAGCTGCCGCGGAGTCCACTGCCGTTCCTTTCTGCAGCATGCGAGCCTGCACCAGGCTTCGGACGCGTTGGACTCGGTATGGAGCCGATTCGCGTTTTGCCGCCGAGGCCTTGGGCCACCGCTTCGCCAACGGCAGAGATCCCAAAAACCCGAAGGTAACGAGGCTTCAAATCGCTCTGCAGGTTTTGCGTCATTGTGATTCGATGGGTATGCGTGGTCGCCGAGCTGCGGTGCCGGGAGGCGTAAAGAGCCGAGGCCCCGACCTCGGCCTGGGCATCGCCGCAAGCCAGCCGAATGGAGGATTTCCCGAAGCACCAGAACGCATTGACCCGAGGGTAGTAGCCGGGCTCGGTATGGTCTGGTCTTAAGGATTCGGGGTCTTTCGTTTTACGTCGATGGGCGGGCCAGGAGGCCCACGATACGCGCCGGAGACCACTGCATCCGTTCGCATACCGGCGGCTGAGTCCACCACCGTTGGGCATCATCCCAGCTTGGCCAGTCGCCTGGGCTTGTAACGGCGCGTGCCTCTGGTTTCCCATCGCCACGTCGCAACGCCAGGAGGTGTGGTTTTTCACCCGTTGGAATCCCCTGAATGCATTCCATCGATGACAAGGCCGGAACCCTTTGGGTCAGCATGCTGGACTGGTAGGAGTTGGTTGGAGTGCGGGCCTAGCCAGTGTTTTAGGCCGTGTGCTGGCTCCGGACCATGATTCCAGTCCGGGACTATCGGGCCTTAGCACTTCGCACTCCAAGACGCGCAGACGGCGGGTGGCATCCGTCGGTGGCCGGCGTGGGAGTGGACAACCAGGGGTGCCGTCAACCAGTCCAGCTTTGGGCCAAGGCCAGCAGCCTTCGGGAGCGTGCCTTGGTTTGGAAGAGAGAAGCGGCGCTTTTTCTTGACGAGGCTCCCGGCCATGGCGCGCGGGCAGCGCAATGGCTCGGGAGTGATCCGTTTGCGATTCATGGCCGGCAGTTGGTCCCGCAATGCTGCCGGGGGGCCATTAGGCCTCTAACAGACTGGTTGCAGACCCGCAGGGTCAGGGACTGGTTGTGCTATTCGACCTCCCGGGCGCAAAAAGCCGCTCACCGGTCCCCGTCTCGCAACGGGTGAGAGGCAGCCCGCAGGCCGTTGAATCTTGGGCTTGTTCTGGCGTTGGCTCATGCACGGTGAGGACCCCAGCAGTGGTCGCCGTGGTTGTTGGAGTCGAAGGGGTTTCATCCGGCTGTAACCAAGTGAAAGACCGTGCCATGGCTAGACCACATTTTGTGCGTTGGCCACGAACCGATCGTCTTCCTTTGTGTTCCAAGAAGCTTCCGGCGGTTAGACGGCTTTTTTCCGTGCCGTAGGCGGTCATGAGGATGAACATGGTGTCGGGGCTGCAGGTCCTGACCTAGTACATCAGCTCCAAGCCGCTCAGGCCGGGCATCTTCACGTCGGTCAGCACCAGGTTGTAGAGCCGTTGGTCAATCAACGCCAAGGCCGCCTGCGCATCCTGGGCGGTGTCCACCTGGTAGCCT
>Ga0078972_1009062_pt1 | contig 20028 bp, 23 predicted proteins | sample YelNatPaOPGAMG01_FD_67568 | JGI IMG/M metagenome (GOLD analysis project Ga0078972, IMG submission 67568) | Hot spring thermophilic microbial communities from Obsidian Pool, Yellowstone National Park, USA - OP-RAMG-01 (SPADES assembly) (version 2) | ecosystem: Environmental > Aquatic > Thermal...
AATGAGAAATGGTTATGCTGCAGTTGGAAAGCGGGGAGCTGCCGTTGAGGATCCTGATCGTCACCCAGTCCACGGGCACGTAGTCCTGGGTGCGCCAGACGATTGACCCGGCGGAGTCGCGATAGAACGCCACGGAAAGCCCTCCCATCTCTTCGATTCGCTTCTGGCCGCGCTCCCACGTGCTCAAGAGATGGCACCCAGGGTAGCCAGGGTCCGTCGCCATCCAACTGCCGTTTACCAGCACCTCGTTGAACACATGGTTGTCGAGAAGGTCAACAGGTCTGGCTTCGATCCCGAGCCTGGCCAGCATGTGCCGCTGGATGTAGACCAGCTCGCCGCAGGCAGAGAAGCCGAGCACGTAAAAGCCGGGCAGCTCTTCCCAGGATCTGAAGATGGGCGTTCCGAAGGTGCTCCACACGGAAAACGTGTGGTTCAAGGCGTACTGGGATGTGAAGACCACCTTTTCTTGGTCCGTGGGCATGTTTCGGGCACTACAAATTGCATTTTCGTAGGAGGCATAGCCCACTAGGAAAGGAGCGGCAAGCAGAATGCCGATAGCCATTAATGCCCTACAGTGCTGTTTCACCCACTTCTGTCTATCCTTTCCAAAAAATGTTACTAAAAAAAGTGCAGCGATTTGCGGAAGGAAAAGCCATGGATAGAACAGTGCGTCGGAATGGCAAGTTTCGGCTAAATGAGTTGCACTGAAATACGATACAATCGCTAGGGCAACGGACATTATGGAAATGATTATTTTGTGTCTTTGTGTCCTCTCGCTTTTTTGCGAATTTAACAGCAGATATGTCAAGGATGACAAGGAAGCAACCAGGAAGCCCAAGTTGAAATAGCCGAGGTATTGAAGGTGCACCCTGAGAACTGGGAACGGCGTTACGAAGTCGGGCATGTTGTTGTAAAATCGGAAGGCAACGAAGAACGTCAGCATTACCTGAGAAAATACAAAAATTTTGAGGCTGTTTGGGAAAGGCGTCAACCATAAAATTAGCAATGAAAAAAGGCCCAGAAGAACCCCTAACGAGAACCAAAAACCAAGATTTAGGGCAAGTATGACAAGAGCCCCTGCAGAAATCAGTAAAGAGCTTGTTTGAACCAGATCTTGAGAAGTGCATACGTATATGCTGTGGAAGCTCGGTACTTCAGCAAGCCACCTCCCCTCCTTATATATATAAACAGGCTCAATTTTTTTCCCTCCCTCCAGAAAGAAAGCGACCTGAGGGGGAAATCTTGTGATTTTAAAAAGTGCATATCCTTCAGAGAGGGCATCTGGCTCGTAGTAGTCTTTTCCATCGAGTTCTAAATATTTTTCTTCATGACTTTTTAATTTGGGTATTTTAGCTTTAATTATAATGGCTTGTGCAACTGTATGAGAAATTGAGATTTTCATTTCCCCGCCAGGATATTCATCTTCGCTCTTATTGGTTATTTTTAGCCTGAACACATATTTTTGACCTTGAATAATTTGCTTTAGAGGAATGCCAAGGAATTTAGCCTTAGATTTTGTTTCAGGTTTAACTTCGAGTTCATATTTACAATCGTTTTCAAAAGATTTTTTCTGGTCTGAAAGAGGGGCAGATTGCTTATTTTTAAAAAAGGCGAAAATGACGCCTAATAATCCTAATACTTCGTAAAATGCTGTAAAAAGTGGACCAAAACGAAAGTAAAGATAACCGGGGGAAAAAACTTCTGAAACGATAAAAAGCATTAGCCCAAACAAGATTAAGTAGAAAAATAAGTCAACGAAACCAATAGTTTTTTTAGAATTTAAATTTAATTTGAATCGCCTATTTGAAAAAGCCGATCTTTCCATAGCAAAATCAACTCAAGATCCCCTCAATCTCTTCCAGCTTCTCGGCCACCTTCTTCCCCTTCTCGGTGAGCGATATGAGGCGCCTCCTTGGGAAGGTCTCTTCAAGTTCCTCCTGGATCAAACCCATTTCTAATAAACGCTTAACATTATTATAAACGGTTTGATTGCTCAGGTCAGATTTCTCGCGGAGGTCCAAAAGCGATAATCGTCCATACTTGAGGAGTGATCATTAAAACGCCTGCCTCATCTATGATGATCTTCCTTTGCATTGCTTTCACTACTTATTGATATGCAGATATTAGACTTTAAAATAGATGATTACTATCTTCATTACAGATAGCAGAATCTTTTATATGTTTTCATCTAATATTTGGATAGCAGAAGGTGAATGAGAGGGATTGCGTGGGTATAGATGTCGACCCGGAGCACGCCACGCTGATCAGTAGGAGGGCCGGGATAGAGCACGAGCGCCAAGCGATGGCGATCCCGTCATGAGAGCACCTTCAGCCCCGCTTTGTCGTATATCGCCTTCAGGTTTTCCAGGGAGTAGTCGGTGTAATGCCTCGCCAGCACCGAACGGGGGATCCGACCTTGGAAGGCGTCGATGAACCTGTCCGGGACCCCGAGCCGGGCCATCTCGTTGGCGAACCAGAAGCGGAGGACCTTGGGGGTGATCGCCAGCCCCGTCCTTTCCCTCGCGAGCTTGAACATTGCGTAGTAGTTTTCGCTGCTTATCACGAAAAGCTTGTTCGACCTCATCGGGTCCCGCCTGGTCTTCAGGTATTCTCTAAGCGCACCTTGGCATTCCCCGTTGAAGAAAGTATACCACGTCCTCTTGGTCAAGGAGGACTTCGTAGGGAAGATCGTTCTGCTTTCCAGGTCGAAATCGCCCATCGAGAGCGAGAGGACCTCCCCCCTCCCCGCCTCAAGCCGCTCGTAGCGTACATCAAGTACAGCGCCCACTCCTTCTCGCTTTCGAGCGCGTGGTAGAATTCCTGGACCATCTTCTTTGACGGGCACCACACGGGCGCCAAGTCTGGGCAGCTAAGCCTGAAGGTGGACGCGACGTCGCTCCCGAGGTAGTCGCGGAAGTAAGCCCTCATCGCCTTGATGTAGTTGTCCCTGGTGCTGCCGTTCTCTATGGAAGCCAGGAAGCCCCTGAGCTGCACCCTCGTCGGGTTGGGGCCGCAAACTTCGAGGATTCGCCTGATCGCATGCCTGTTCCGCTCCACCGTCCTGGCAGAGCGCCGCAGATCCACCCTGCAGAACTTGAGGAACTCGTCGAGCTGTACCGTACAACTGCGGCCATCTGTACCGTACAAGTTTCGCTTCTGTTGAAAAAGCGTCTTTCTTGGTGAAGCTTCTTTGACGCCGACAAAGAAGGTTCGATGGTGGGCCGAGCCGGATTCGAACCGGCGACCACCGCCGTGTAAGGGCGGGATCCTAACCGCTAGACTATCGGCCCCTAGCAACCGTAAAAATGAAAACGCCTTTAAAACTTTATTCTGCTTCTTTCAGGTTGTTTTCAATTTCCTCAATCTTTTTCCTAAGAATGAAGACTATGTCCTGATTGTTCAGGCTATCTAGTCTCCCGCCACATGAAGGGCATTGAAAATTTGTTTCCATTGCGTCCTCAAAAGAAAAACGCACCCCATCTTTGGGGCACACGAAGAATACATTGCTCGTCTCGTATTGGAGGCGTTCCTTCAGTTTATTAAGCACCTTCCTCTTCTTTGAGTTTAGTAAAATATTGAGGCCGGTCCTATTTACCCGCCAATAATACTTGAACCACCCCGCCTCCTTGTCCCTGACGCGCCTGTATGATACGAGGTTCTGCTCGAAAAGCTGATAAAGCAATTTTCTCAAGTTGTTTAACTTCATTCCTGTTTTTGCAATCAATTCATCATCTGTGGTCTCTTCCTGTTCCGTCAATAACAAAATAAGCTGCACTGCCTCATCGCCAACCAGCTCCTTCACAATCATTGCCAACGCCTCATTAGCCATCAAAGATCACCAGACCACAGCGTGCAGCATATTACATGTTAAGGAATGTTCTGAAAAAGCTTTCTTATTACATCAGTACTGTTCGACATTTTTACCCCTTTCCGAGGGGACGATTCGAAGTCTTGCGTTTTTGAAGGGCATGCCCTCCCAAGCACCGCCGGTCATCCTGTCGAGGAATATTGCCAATGCAGCAACTTCAGAATGAGGCTGGTTACCGATTGCAACATTGAAATCTGCCTTTTCATAATACTGAGCCGGAACCTTCTCTCCGCCTACAATCACGAGCAGATCTCTATCGGATGGTATCATATCCTTAACCTGTTTAACCGGGATTCCATACATTGTGAGATGCGCAACAACACCTCCCGAAGCTTTCCATTTATCTAGAACTTTCATAGGACTGCCGACGAATTCTACCCAGAAGTCCCCGCCCCAAGCATCCATCACTTTCTGTATGGTGGAGTGTATGGATTCATCCCTCACGCCCGATATGAAAACACCTTCGGCACCAAATGCCCTTGCAACTAAGCAGACATGCGTAGTTATGCGCTTGTCTCTAGATGGTCTGTGCCCAAGTCTCAAAACTGCAATCCTTGGCAAATCAAACAGCACCCAATCGTCGATGCTTTTATCAAGATTTGCTATCCTTGAGGATGGCCACATCTCCCAAGGTAACGCCAGTGATCGGCGGTGTTGAGCCGGTTTCTGCACGATCAATGGCAGCCTGCAGTTTAATTTTGAGAAGGCGCTCTAGTTTTACCGTGAGCGCTGCGGTAGGGTACATCTCTCCTGACTCGATCCTCCTTATCACAGATTCTTTTTCTCCAAGCCTCTTGGCAAGCTCTTCACGGCTAATCTTTGCATTTTCCCTGGCTTTTCTTATAAGCTCGCCATAATTCTCAACCAATATGAACTCTTCGAACCTGTCTTTCTTTTGAGGCTTGACAGCGAGTTTCCTTGAGCCAGGTTTAGGACTAGCGCTCTCAAGTTTCTTTGCTGTCGTTCGGTCTATCTTTGTCCCAAATTTTGAGCAGTCTTTGCATACCAACAAAACCGACTGCTCGATAGAGACCCTGGCGGGAAAGCCAACGATCTTCTTTCCGCATATTTCACAATTCATAAAAGTCACTGTTCTGAATCTTATGCTGTAGAACGTAAATCTAAATTTATCCCTAGTGGGCGTAGTGAGATGGCTGAAAATATTAGTTTCAAGGATGATAGTACGTACCTCTTGATGCAGATAAAGAAGCTGGAGCAGCGTACCCAAGAGCTTGAGGCCGAGAAGAGGGACTGGTTCTTCGAAAGGGAAAGGCTCCAGAGAGAGGTGCAAGTTCTCAGGGCCGAGATAGAGAAGTTGACCGTCCCGCCTTACGTAGAAGGCTATATCACAGATTTGCTTCCAGACGGAAGGGCAGTCGTAAAGAGCTCAACTGGGCCATCACTTGTCGTGAATATCATGAGGACAGTGGACAGCTCAAAGCTGGCACCGGGGAAGAGGGTGTCTTTGAGCCAAAGGAACTTTGCGGTAATTGAAGTTTTGCCAGACACTCTAGACTCATACGTCCAAGTGATGGAAGTGTTGGAAACGCCCAAGGTGAGTTACTCAGAGATCGGCGGTCTTGACGAACAGATAAATGAACTTAGAGAGCTCATAGAGCTGCCTCTACTCAAACCCGATATTTTTGAGAAGGTTGGAATAGAACCACCAAAAGGCGTTCTGCTCCACGGTCCACCCGGGTGCGGTAAGACGCTCATGGCTAAGGCAGTAGCTAGCGAAACGAAAGCCAGGTTCATAAAGGTAGTCGCCTCTGAGCTGGTTCAGAAATATATAGGCGAAGGAGCAAGGATGGTGCGCGAGCTTTTCCAGATGGCGAGGAGCAAGGCCCCAAGCATAGTATTCATTGACGAAATTGACGCAATTGGAGGCAGAAGAGCCGACATCAACATCAGTGGCGAAAGGGAAGTGCAGAGAACCCTTTTACAGCTGCTTAGCGAGCTTGATGGATTTAGCCCCAGAGGGGACGTCAAAATAATAGGTGCCACAAACAGGATTGATTTGCTCGATCCAGCATTGCTTAGACCTGGCAGATTCGACAGAATTATTGAGATACCCCCGCCAGATGCAAAGGGCAGAGAGGCGATCTTCAAGATCCACCTTAAGAGAATGAATGTCTCGGAAGAGGTGGACGCAAAGCAACTTTCTTTACTTACCCAAGGAGCGACAGGAGCCTCGATAAAGGCAATTTGCACGGAAGCAGGCCTATTTGCAATCAGAAGTTGCAGAGATCATATAACCATGGAGGACTTCGCCAAAGCGATAAAGAAGATCCTTAGGAAAGAGGATGTTAAGGATGCACCCAGCGGCACCTACCTCTGACAAAACCACACCAGAAGAGCTGATCAGGCTTAGGGCAGTGGCGGATTATCAATTCGGCAGAGGAGCGGGGAAAGCGCTTTTTCCAGACGAGATAAGAGTGGTAAGGTCTAAAAAAACAGGAAAAATAAAAGGAATATTCCTGAATGACGAGCATCTTGCCACGCTAAAGCCCTCCGACGGCTATCTTGCTTTGAGTGTACCAGGAGGAAACAGATTGCTTCAAGCCTTCCAGCCGCCAAGACACAGAGTAATGATCATGGACGAAGTTGCAGAGTTCATCAAAAATGGAAGAAACCTATTTGCCAAACACGTAGTGGAAGCGGATTTGAAGATAAGAGCGGGGGAAGAAGTCATAATAACCGATACAAGAGGTGACCTATTGGCAGTTGGCAAGGCTGTGATGAGCGGCAAGGAGATGAAACATTTTAAAAAAGGGATAGCCGTAAATGTAAGGAGAGGAACCTGCGACGAGTGATTCACTATGAAACGAATGAGCCCCCGGGAAATGAGGAGAATGATGCAAAAGATGGGGATGGGGATCGAAGAAATGCCAGGAGTTCTCAAGGTCACCATTCATTTCAAAGACAAAAACCTGGTAATTCCTGATCCCCAAGTAACGCAAATGAAAGTTAGCGGGCAGACAATATACCAGATAGTCGGGGAGGCAGTCGAAGAAAAGACTGAAGAGAGGGCAAAGGTCGAGATATCAGAGGATGATGCCCAGCTTGTTTCAGCTCAGACTGGTGCATCCCTTGAAGAAGCCAAGAAGGCACTAGAGTCCACAAATGGGGATCTCGCCCAAGCCATAATGCTCCTCTCGTCTAAAGCATAAAACGCTGGGTTTCCATAGCGAACATCCTTTCACTGTTGCCCCATTTTCTTGAAGGCAGATATTTTCCGTAAACGCGCGTGTATTTGAGGAGGCGATCTCCAGAATGAGAACATCGGGGGCACCTATCCTGAAAACCAGCTGAAATGTTGCTGCATTTGCCGCAATACATATAGTCCCTTGTAAAGCCGAAGGCCCCAATTTCTGCGGTCTCTGATATCCTTTTTACGTGGTTGCAGATCATCTCTGATGTAGGGAATGGCTCCTCTAGTCGGATATTGAAGAAGTGCCCGCCAAGTGTCAATTTTTGGAAAAGCTCCTCAACCTGAAGCCTCTTCTTCAGCGGAACCGGCCTGGTAAGCGGAAGCACAGAGTGCTCTGTGTAAGGAAGGACAGATTTGCCCTCGACCAAGCCGCTTGAAATGTCAAGATTAGTTAATCTCTGAGCGGCTGGCTCGAATGTAATGTATGATGGGAGGATTCGGATCGACGGTGCAGATTCCTTACAGAAATCCCTGATTGTTTCGACAATTCTTATCGAGAGTTTGAGCGCTTCAGCATTCTCAGAAGGATCGAGTCCTGTGTGGTATTGCACAGCTTCAGGGAGACCGATGAAGCTCACTATCCCTGCCGACTCGTCCACCCGATAGTATGGCGTCCCAGAAAGCTGTTCTTGGAAAAGGGGAAGGAGTTTGTCCTTCATCCTGTTGTGGATCACTTGCCTCTTGATCATCAATGCTTCCTTTGATAGCTCCACTAGTTCACTCAATCTTTCCATGAGCCTATCGTCGTTGCCTTTTGCGGCATAGGCAATCCTTGGGAGGTTGATCGTTATGTTGTCCAATATGCCGCACCGTATTGTTCCAAGCTCCCAGTCCTTCCAGCTGGAATCCAGCCGGGAAAGATCGGCGTTGTATGACGCGTTTTCGGTTTGCCATTCATGGATCTGGTTGATGTAATAAACAGCCCCCCATTTTTGGGTAACTATGCTTGCCTTGGAGATAGACTCAAGCCCAGAATCAGTAACAAGCGCTTTCCTGCTAATTTTTAGAAAGAGGGCAGGGTTCAAGAAAACCTTTCCCGCCCCATCTGGATCGCTCATGACCTCCATCAAGAGCTTTAGTAAACGGACAGAATCATCGCTAAAATCGCCATACCTCAAAGAAGAGCCCTTATCGATGGGCAAGCTAGCCAAGAAGTCAGGTATAGAGGTTTCTAGCTGAACCCCTACAGAAACATTTGAACCGTTAATGACCGCGTTGAGAGCATACACAAAATCCCTTAATTCAGAACGGATTTCATCATCGCCCATCCCTGAAACGAACGGGGAAAGAAAGACGTTGAAGAAGGGCAACGTCTGGGCGTTGGACACGAGCCCAGAGGAGGTCTTGATGAGGCAAAGTGTAGCATACAACGCACCTCTCAGGCTTTTGGGCGCATAATGCGAGGGGGCGGTCAGACCCGTACCGTCGGGAGGCAACTCGCCATTTAAGAATTGGCGAAGGTCATGCTGTACATCAGCAGGTCGCAAAACCCAGTAGTTCGCATTGTTGATGTGGATTGCACCGCTGAGGTGCGCATCCGCAATGGTCCTTGGAAGCACCTTAAGCAACATGTACTCCTCGTAAACCGCATCGCCTGCAAGCGAGTGGACCTCGTTTGGAGAGGATAGGCCTTTGTAGGCTGCGTTCTCTATGGTTAGAGTAACGTCATAGACAGGCTGCCCGAGACGGGTCAAAGAATGCCTATACTCCTCCAAGCCCTTCTCTAGCAAGATTGCGTTGACGAATTCCCTGATGAGGGCGGCCGTCAAGTATCTTATCTGTAATTTCTTAAGCCTCTCCTCAGCCTCTTTTGAGATCGACTCTGCCAGTTTCCTTGGTACGTTTGCCTCCCTGATTAACGCCTGGATTATCTTTTTCCTATCGAACGGCTCTATAGTCAAACTCGAGGTCCTTACTTGCATCTCTCCTTTCTTCCTTCTTACAGCATCCTCCACCCCGTAAACGAAGTTAGCCACATCTTGTCCGAGGAGTGTCAAGTAGTACTTTCCTGTTGCTTCGTCCGAGGCGACCAGCTCTGAGTCGATAAGAGTCCTGAGGTGGTACCCGAACTTTCCGGCGTCGCTCTTCGGGTTCATATTTAGGCGTTCCATAATCTCCGTGAAAGAAAGCGGACCGGCTATGCTTATCATCTTTAGCACCTCGGCCCGTATCTCGTTAGAAAGGGCCGATAAAATGGAATCCATGAGCCGTTCTGAAGACAAGCCGTCACACCTGATTAACAGACATCGAGGATGTAAAAAAAGATGTAGGTCATTTGACTACAGGTCTGAATTTGATTGCGTATTGTATTATTCCAGAGTCCCCGTCTTCGACGACCTTCCTGAAGGCGGCTTCTACCTCCATGCCAACACTAACGTCCTCCGGCTCTACGTCAGTCAATTGAGAGGTGATGATGGTCCCGTCCTCGAGCCTCACGACGCCGATAATATACGGCGGCATTTTTTCGAAGCCTTTTGGCGGATTCCTAACGATTGTGAAGGTGACCAGCCGCCCCTTTTCTGGCAGTCTATAATTCTCGAAGTTGCTCGAGCCGCACTTTCCACAGCGTGCCCTAGGGGGATAGGCAACTGTTCCGCATTCAGAACATTTCACTGTCTCGAGTCGAGTGCGCCTTGGGATCTCTCTCCAGTACCTTGGCACCGACATTTTAGACCCTCCTGAGGACCGTGACGTATGTGCTCGATCCTGAGCCGCCTATATTCTGTGCAAGGCCTATCGATGCGTCTGGGACTTGCATTTTACCTGCCCTTCCTGTCAACTGTAAAAATAACTCCGCAATCTGATAGGCACCAGTGGCCCCCACAGGGTGCCCCCTGGACTTCAACCCCCCGCTCGGGTTCACCGCAACCACGCCGCCAGGTTCAAAAGCGCCATTCATCATCATTTTGTGGAATTTGCCCCTCTCACAGAAACCAAGATCCTCCAAAGAAAGTACGCCGGTAATGGTGAAGGTGTCATGGATCTCAGCCACATCAATATCCGCAGGCGAGATGTGCGCCATCCTATATGCGCGGTCGGCCGCAGTAACAGTCGATCTAAATGACAAAAGACTCTCTCTCGAGGCTATGTTGATTGTGTCCGTTGCGCCAGAGATGCCTGCGACTTCGACAAAATCATCTGAGTATTTTTTGGCGTCTTCAAGAGGGCACAAAATCAACGCAGCCGCCCCGTCTCCGACAGGGGCACAATCAAAGAGGGTTATCGGGTCCGAGATCATATCGGAATTGAGGACAGTTTCGCGTTTTATCTCAAAAGGCAACTGTGCGAAGGGGTTCCTTGATCCGTTTCTGTGCATCAAAACTGCAAAGTCAGCAAAAGCTTCTCTTGGAACACCATAATGATCCATGTAGTAGCGCATTATCATCGCATTCAGGGAAACAAAGCTTGATCCGTAAAATAGCTCATACTCCGCATCAGCAGCCTTCCCTAACGAAAGTGTCGTATTTCCCCCTACCCCATCTGTCAACTTTTCGACCCCGCCAGTCATTACAACATCATACATGCCAGACGCGACTGCAGAGTAAGCAGCAAGGAAGGCTGCGCCGCCTGAGCCGCAGGCAGCCTCCACGCGATAAGCAGTATTGGGGACAAAACCGAGGTAATCGGCTAGGAGAGCGCCGATGTTGTTCTGATCCGATAGGTCTGACGCACACATGTTGCCAACTATCAGGCAGTCTATTGCAGGGGATCCGGTTTGGTTTAACGCAGCAATCCCGGCCTCTCCAAACAGCTCTTTGAGTGACTTCCTCCAATGTTTGTCAACTTTAGTCATCCCCGTTCCAATTATAGCTACTTTACGCATTGTTAGACCTCCTCCTACATGACGATCTTACGCCTCATCTTGGCATAGATCGCATATTCGAGGTTCTTCTTACGACTTATGTAATCGATAATCCTTGGAGCTTTATCACGTTTGGAAACAATTCCCTCGCATACAGTGAAGCTAAACGCATCGCTACCTGCACCGGAGCCGAAACTCGCCAAGAAGATACGCTCGCCTGGCTTCGCTACATCGAGGACTGCTGATAGACCTGTCACTGAAGAACCCGCGTAGAGATTTCCGATATATGGGACTAAAAAGCCGGCCTCTATCTGTTCTTTTTTGAATCCCAGAATCTTGGCAGCCCTTATTGGAAACTTGCCGTTGGGCTGATGGAAAACAGCATAAGTGAAATCCTCCGGTCGTAGGGACAGCTCTTCCATCAACAACTTTCCAGCAGAAATTACGTGGTGGAAATAGGCTGGCTCTCCGGTGAAGGCCTCTGCATGAGACGGATAGTCTTTTTTTGGTCGCCTCCAGAAATCGGGAGTGTCAGTTACAAAGGAGACTGACGCCTCTAATTTGGCAACCGGGTCGGTCACTCTATCGCCGCGCCCCATGATTATGGCAGTACCCCCGCAACCGGCAGAGAATTCCAATGCGTCTGCAGGAGCGCCCTGCGCAGTGTCCGCTCCAATAGCCATTCCATAATTTATCATTCCAGAACCCACTAAGCCGATGCAGCATTGGAGGGCCTCGGTTCCTGCCTTGCAGGCAAATTCAAGATCTGCTGAAAGGAGTCTGGGGGTGGCGCCTATTGCCTCAGCGACAATTGTGCCAGTAGGCTTAACGGCATATGGCTTCGATTCAGAGCCTACAAATATAGCCCCCAATTCATTGGGCGCGACTCCAGCCCTCCTTACGGCGTTCTTTGCAGCCTCTACAGCTATTGTCGCAACATCTTCATCCAGTCCGGCAACCGCTTTCTCATCGATAAGAAGATCTTCCTTGAAGTGCTTGGCGGACTTCCCCCATACCTTCGCGATCTCTTCTGCTGCTACTCGATATCTAGGTATGTAGGATCCCCATCCGGTTATGACAGCGTCTATGACTGGGCGCATAAGCTTCCACGTGCCTAGAACCTTTTTGCACTCAAGTATATTAGGACTTCGATTTTTGACGCACTATAAAATCGACTTTTAACGAATTATGAGCGGAGCAGGTGCAGCGACTTTACAAGCTCATCAACGCTGGCTTTCTTCGAAAGGATCAGAGGGATGTCCTCCGCCTTCGCAAGGGCGACAGCAATCCTGTCAAGCCTTGTGACTCCATGAAGCACTATAGCAGCGGGTTTTAATGGAGTGACCCGGACGGCCACCATAGGAGATCGCCCGGTAGAGGTCTTTGTAAATATGAGTGCCCTTTCAGCCGTGGATCCCATCAGCTGATAGAAATCTGCTCCGGACATCGAGAGAATGGCCTTTATGCTATCAACGACAGTGTAACCAAGGATTTTCTTTTCTGAATAGGCTTCGCATGCAAGGAACTCTCCGTCAATTGCTCTTGCGACTTCAGCCAAAGAGAAAGGCGATGGAAACTCATAGAGATCAAGGATTGCGTCGGAAGTCGTTCTCATGATTGAAGAAAATTGCCTCAGAATCCTGGACCCGTGCGCAGTATCGATGTCGACCATCCCAGTTACAAACTTCTTTATGAAAGTCGCTCCAGGGGAGTGCCGCCTGCCCCCCTCGTAATCGCTAATCACCGAGGGGGAAATCCCCATTTTATCTGCGATCTCAAGCTGGGTGATTCCGAAGATCTCTCTCCAGCGTCGCATGATCTCCCCGGGCTCATTGGAGAGGATAATTTCGCCTATAATCCGCTTCATAAGCAGCTCCTTGGCAGCTTCCACCCATTACACCGGCAGAAGATTTATGGCTGGAAGTAAAAAACTATTTCTATAAAAAAGTATAAAGAGGGCACGCTTTTCATTTATTTCCCTAAGGGGCTGTAGGCTAGCTTGGTCTAGACTGTCAGGCTCGGGCCCTGGTGACCCCGGTTCAAATCCGGGCAGCCCCACCATTCTGGAACTGAATAGGTACGGTTTCCTCAAACACCTCCCCATTTTTTTACGATTCAACTGAAAAAGCGCATGTTTTTGTGTTCATGTCTCACTCTTACTATATTCGTTGAGCCATCTGCGCCTTGGATGCGTTTCTGTATGTTGCACCTAGAAACTAGTAGGCCGGGATACGTGACTTGTTTAAATTTCTCACTTCGGATTAACTAAAATAACGGGTTGGCCCAGACGAAAATATCGGCTGAAATATCGAAGTTAAGATCGATTTTCTTCATTTGGGAAATATAAAAACATGAGGCGTGCTCAATCCACGCGTTCTCTTTGGAAGTGTTTGAAAAGTGATATCATCCGACTGTAAGGGGTTGCCCTTTCAGGGTGAAGTTCCCATTCTGCCTTCTCCATGATTTTTCTGAAGTATAATAACTGGATCATAGTCCAAGTACCATTTAGATTCACCGTAATCATCCTTTATTACGTCCCCGGGTGATACGCCCTTTTGCTTTAATTCGAGAAACATTTCATCGGTAATATTATCCTCAAGAGGGTTAAATCAACTGATGAATTGATTCTATTTGCTACCTTTCAATTATTACATCCCATCGTATAAACTGTTTTTAGGTGTTGGCTGCATCCCAAAAAAACGTAAAATCAAATTTGAAATGGTAGCCCGGGAGTTACTGTTCCCAGACTGTAATTTATACTAATCCTTTTTTTGTTACGCGTAAGATTATCGTCTAGAGTAGAATTTGAACCTAGCGCGTACTCGAGGCTAAATGTCTGCTGTTTCTCCAGTCGCACGCTTGATTTTGCATCTAAGCATGAGGGAAAATGGAGGAGAAGCTTAGACAGTTAACGCTTCTCGCATAATTTATGATTAGGGGCAAGAAGATCAAACAAATCCATAGAGCGATATTAAGTAAGTAGAACCAGATGAAGGCGCGTCTGATCTTTAGATATTTCCAAATTCCCTTATTTAAGGGAACTACTGCATATTTCTCTAAGTCTGGTTTGTTCTCATTCAAAATCTCTTTGAGTTTTCTTATGTGACTTTCAAATTCTGAAGACAATTTGGATACGATTATGAAGCTCAGAATCGAAAACATCAAAAGGAAGACAACAAGGGGCATATACATAACGTTCGCAACTTCAATGCCTATTCCTCCTAGATAAGCGAGAACTGCCGCTACAATAATCACATATATATTTGTGAACCACATTCTTTGGTCTTCAATGTGTCGCGCGTTTAACCATGTCTGCTCAAAAAGACATTTAAGAAATTCTGAATCCTCTTTAGACTCTTTCCCGCTTTCACCTTGTGGTTTCGTTTTTCACACCAAACCTATTCCATTCTTCTAAATTCCTTTTATTTAATATATTTATAAGGAATTTTGGAAAAAAAGCAGTGTGCGCGTTAACCTCTTATCACCCCTAATAAACCTAAGAGGAGATGCTCAGGCCTTACCATACGCTATTTATTGTTTCGGGCACGGTGGTCGACTTCTGTCAAGTAAGCTATGTTTTCCAAGTCGAGTTTCCAGTTCCTGCTTATCTATTGGTATTATTCCTTCGCGTTTTGCATAATCTTTTAAATGGTCATTCCATCCATAACATGCGACCAACCAAGTTTGGAAACGAAGTTCGTATTTCCATAGCTCTGAATCTTTTCGATAAATCTCATGGATTGCTTTGCTTGTTTTGGAATGGTCAGTTATGTATTCATCTTTAATAGTCGTTTTGACTTCAATAATAATCACATCTTTGCCCTTTAAGCGTTCTAGATTTTCAAATCCGACGCTGTAGTCCTTTTCTGCTCTTACGTCAACTTGAACATCTCCAATCGACGTATGAACTATTCGATGTTTTGTAGTGTAGCCTTCTCTTTCCATTAATTTAGGAAGGTAATAACGTTCAAGCATATCGCCTACTACACTATTCTGGATGACGGAAACTTTGGGAAGAAGATTGATGGATCGCAAGTAAGAAGTGACTTCTTTGAGACTTTTACGGACTAGAGAGTTAATCGACTCCCTGAACCTTTTGAATTCATCAGCGGTTTCACGAGCCAGAACATAATCTCTAGGAAGTCCTTCGAGCGTTTCTTCAGATTTCTCGACGCATTTCATGGCCGAAACAGCCGATTCATAGAGATTAGCGTGAATTAGAATTGGGGCGATATTTTATGCAACTGTCTAAGGTCTCGAAGCTGTGGTTCACGTATCAAATCGTAGGAGGCTTCGATTTCTTGGGCTAGCAATTTTACATTCTTCAGAACCTCCTCACTTTTCACATCAATTGCTTCAATTGACAATGCGTCTTTGAATTTGTTCAAAGAACGTACAAGTCTGTTGATTCGATCTACCTTGTTCTCCTCTAAAATGGGTGCATCCAAAACTGTGCAACTCCCTTAAATTCCATCATAAGACCAACAAGCTATAATTTCGCTTGGTATTTATAATTCTTAGCAGTATGAAGAACTAAAGCGAACATTTCTATGAGTTTTGTTAGTTTTCAACCTAACATTTTAAGGTTTTTTCTCCATGCGTGAGACAAGTTTCGGATTCACAAATCGGATCTGAGTTTGAGAATAATCCCCCGCACTTACAAATGCCATGCTGAAATTTAGGTTCTTTCGATGAAAAATAGCACGGAATTATGGATTTAAAAACAGATCTTTCAGATTAGTTTGCTCAAAGCCATGTTTATTCGATCTTCTCCTGTGCCACTTATGATGTATTTATCGTTCGTTTTTAGGATGTAGCGCTCTTTCTCTAATTCCTGCAATGCCTGAGTGACTCTTCCTTGGGTATAGTATCTACCTAGGATACTTCCAACTTCTCTCCTTCTGATTCCATTAGGGAAATTTAACAGCAGTAACAAGATTTCGCTTTGGCAGTCAATTGATTTGGTTACAAATACTTTACCTTCATGTGTCTCAATGAACGGAGCCTTTCTTTGCACTAATCCATTTATGATTTCAACAATCTTCTTTGGGTCTGATGTATGATATAACCTTACAAATTCGGCCAAAATCCAACTGCACGCCGAGATGACAAGATTCGCGTCTATATAGTCCGGGTTTATTTCCTTCACATGAACAGTTGCTCTTTTGCTTCTTGGATCGTAAATAAGTGAAGAAGCTATTCTGGGAACAAGAATCCTAATTGATTCAGGCAGTTGTTCTGATGAAATCCTTTCTAGTTTTTCTCTGACTTCGTGAAAACTTGGGGCCTCTTTCTCTACCTTACCGGTAAGCAAAAAAGCGAGAATTCTGAAAGTGTTTTCAGCAAACTTGCCAGCTTTCCAGAGAGTTTCTTCCCAACAACCTTTCCTGTATTCAACCAGAATTCTTTCGTAAGATGATGTAAGATCTTCTACAAGTTCCGGTGGGATTTTCTTAGAAAGCTCTTCTATGACACTTTCCTTTAACGTTTCTTTGTTTTCCATGATCTCACGCAAAATAGACCCAAGTTTTCCTTTTACCTATCGACTGCCGTTCACGTTTTAAAATGTCATTTCTAACTAGTTTGAGAAGGTAAGGTGGCAAATCAGTTATTTTAACAATTTTACCTTTGGCATGGAGGGCATCCCTTATCTGTGATATCGTTCTTTTCTCATCAAAAAACGAGGTATCTTTTAACTCGATGAGTAGCTCTTCTGTACTTTTCCTTTCAGACGGAACCATCTTGGGTTTCTTTTCTGTGATTTTTTCTAGTTCTGCAATTCTTTTTTCATGCGCATCTAATTTCTGCCTTAATTCAGCGATTTCTTTTTCCATTTTCATTTTCCCGCCTTGTTTTCCAAACTCTTTAACAAATCATCTATCTTGAAGGGATTAACTTTGTAAACGCCTTTGCTGACACGAAAAGCGAATTTCTCATCTTTTAGTTCCTTTAGCCTCGCCAAAACCTGATCCTTTGGAATCATCAAAGAGTTGCTTAACTCTTCACCATTAACTTCAGGAGAAATTTCAGAGTCTAAGGAGTTCGCCAAGAACCTTGCGGTTAGAGCAATTTTAATTTTTTCAATGGTAGTAAGTTCAGCCTTCTCGATAATAACTCCTCCACCTTCTGTCACTTTACAGAAGGGCAATAGCCTTTCTACTAATTCGTTTATCCTCTTTTCGTCGATCTTTTCACTAACGATGAATTTTTCTTTTAGGTTTTTCATCTAGGTCACTTTTGTATATTGTATTTCAGTATTTAAATCTATTGTTTTCGCATTCCAAACCATGGATTTATTAGATGAACATCAAGCGTTATTCTTTTGGCGCGATTTCCTGAATTCAAAAATTCACTTACCACACTGATGTAAATGCTACAAGCACACTCAGAATAATGTCCTCGGAAACCTTCTCGATGAAGTCATCCAAGTCAGTTTGATCCAATAGCATGGCCAAGTAAGCTCTAGCGGCTAACTTGTAAAATGCAGCCACAAAACCTGTCTTCGTCCTTTTTTCCCCGACTCTTTCAATAAAGCCTTGTTTCTCTAACGCCTTAACTCTCCGGTTTACTATGTGATAGCGAATGTATGCAAAATCCCTTTGGTGTCTTAACTTCTTCCAAGCGTCATAGATGGTCAAGGGGCTCTCTACGGCGAGGATCCAGAGTATAGCCTTGTTAAGTCTTGCCTCTCGGCCTTTGAAGATGGAGATCCTCGCCATTTTGTCATCGTATTCTCATGTTAGCTATTGGATGTGGACTAAAAGGCTGGATGTGTCGAGCGGATAAGAGGGAGACCCCCTTTAGTAAGGAGTTTTTGGATATGCCCGTTTTTGGATACTGTCCTTTGGAAGCCTCTGCAAAGGATAGTGTCCTTTGCGAGGGGCAGAAAATTCTTGTGGTTTTCTGGCGAATCTCTAGTGAGGCTTGGTTTGATGGTTAAGTTTGTAATCCGAGTGAATCAACAGAGGACAAGAACATGCCCAAAGATTTTCAGGAAACCCGAAAAGGAAGCCCAATAATGAAGGAAAAACAGCCCCAGCAACACGTAGACTTGAAGGTTGGCCATTTAATTTACATTCGTTACAGAGACCATGTGCTCTATCATAGGACTCAGCCAGAGATCCTAGGCCCGCAGACGCGGGAGTGTGTGGGCTGGCTTATCTACGACTGCACAGACTATATTATATTACGTGGGATCGGGATGGTGGTTCGCCAACCCTTAAGGGTGCAGATCCAAAGGCATCTGGGCTTGTTCTGCTGCGCAGCGACATCCTGGAGTTGAAGAGGATTGGCTAGCCCTTCTCCTTTTCCAACCAAAGCTCAATGGCTTCTCCTATGGCTTCCCCCAAGGCGCCCTTTTTTCCACCGTATTTTTGGGCAACTTTTACTCGCAGCCTCTTGTCCAATTCATCCGGAATCATTATGGTTAACTTTGCCAGATTCCCTCACCTACTTCTATACGTTGTTATGCCTAAGCGTTTATATAACACTTTCACCATACTTACATCCACACGTATAAACGTAAAGAGGAAAGACATATGACAGCCATAGCGACAACACAATCCATCACCAGAACCCGACAGCTCACAGTAGACGACCTCAAATCTCTGCCAATACTGATGAAACTCGAAGACGGTTTCCTAATCTTGGAGAGGAGCTCTCGAGGACACCCATTGAAGAACACGTTTAAGGTTCCCATAGCACAAGTGCTCAACACAGGTCAGAAGGGGTTAGTTGAATACATCATAAACAGCCTATCTAGGGAGAGACCGAGGCTCATTCCCTTCGTCTTCGAGAATAACTCCCTTCTGAAGCTGGCTAAACATTTGCTCCGCTACTGCACAGGTAGCCCTCAAACCCTCTATCTCTACATTGACTGCATCAGTCGATACGCCTGTTGGCTAGGCTACAGCCCAGACTTAATCATCGCCAACGTTAAGCCGATAGGCGCCATCCCTGACCCCCTGCGAGTGCAGAATCATGTCAGCTTCCTTGAAGATTTCATAGCCGAACTCCAAGACCAAGGCTTAGCTCCCTTAAGGATATGTAACTACGCGAAGTCCGTCAAGGCCCTCTACCGCGTCAACGGAGTGGATTTGAGGCTTCCTCAACCACTCAGCCAAAGAGTCGTCAGAAAAGATAGAGCGCCAAAACCTGAGGAACTCACTAAGCTATTGGACATCGCAGATTTACGTGAAAAAGTCATTGTATCGATGCTGGCCTTGGGGGGATTTCGAGAAGGAACCCTAGTTAAGCTTCTGTACTGCCATGTCCGTTGCGAGCTTGAAAAGGGAATTGTACCGCTCCACATCCATGTTGAAGCTGACATTACGAAGGGCAAATACCACGACTATGACACTTTTCTAGGCCAAGAGGCAGTTGACTACTTGAAGCTTTATCTGGAGAAAAGGCAGCAAGGATCACCAGACGGAAAAATTCCACCTGAACAGCTGACGGACTCAAGCCCCCTTATACGCTGCCAAACGTGTCGAGCGCCCAAACCCATAGGTGAAAAGCAGGTCTACCAGCTAATCCATAAGCTATACTTCAAAGCAGGTCTCCTCAAGCCTAACAGAGGCCACGTTTACGACCTCAAGGTTCACAGCCTCCGCAAATACTGCAAGACCCAACTCGTAGCCTTAGGCGTTCAACCCGACTACGTGGACTACATGATGGGCCACACCGTAGACACCTACCACGACATCCAAAGCCTTGGAGTGGATAAACTCCGCAACATATACGCCAGCGCAGGCTTGACAATAAAATCTAAAACCAAAACCAGCAAAATCGACCTCATAAAAGAGTACATCCGAGCTCTAGGAGTTAACCCTGAAGAGATCCTGACTAAAGCCCTATCCCAGCCAGCTAGGACGTACGCCACTCTTCAAGATCGAGAAGACTATCAGCTAAAGGTTCTTAGTCAAGCCTTGAAAGAATCATTAAAACGCGAACTGCTTTCAGAAAAACACAACGAGGACAGTACCTATTCAGCTCCAGAGCGGTGAGTTCGGGCAGCCCCACCAAAAATCCTAGAAATAAAAAAAGAATTCTCCGAACTCCAAGGGAAGATCATGGAGCCGGCTATCATGAGACATAGACTCAAGGAAGTCACTGGGCGGCTGGCGGTGGAGGCGGGGGCGGAACTGC
>Ga0078972_1009063_pt1 | contig 20028 bp, 22 predicted proteins | sample YelNatPaOPGAMG01_FD_67568 | JGI IMG/M metagenome (GOLD analysis project Ga0078972, IMG submission 67568) | Hot spring thermophilic microbial communities from Obsidian Pool, Yellowstone National Park, USA - OP-RAMG-01 (SPADES assembly) (version 2) | ecosystem: Environmental > Aquatic > Thermal...
TCTTAGGGAAAAAAGATAACGGCGACTTTGTTGGTGCTGTCGTTCTGGACGACGGTAGTTCAATAGAATGTGATATTGTTGTTTTTGCCATAGGGGTTGCGCCGAGAACCGAACTTGCAAGTCAAGCTGGATTGAAAGTTAACAGGGGAATTTTGACGGATAAATGTATGCAAACTAACTTGCCGGATGTTTACGCCTGTGGGGATGTAGTCGAAGCCTACGACTTTGTCCATGGGACAAACCGGGTTCTTGCCCTATGGCCATTAGCTAGGATTGGGGGAAGAGTTGCGGGCTACAACATGGCTGGACATAAATGCGAGTACCCTGGTGGAACAGCTATGAGCGCACTTCATTATTTTGATGTCCCTATAATTTCCGCAGGTTTAACAGTCTCCGATAAGACTGAAGGCTACGAGACACTGGTCTTTAACAATCAAGAGGCAAATGTCTACCGAAAAGTTGTTCTTAAAGATGGGAAAATCGTTGGCATAACGCTTGTGGGAGACGTTGAGAATGCAGGGGTTCTCTTCAACCTTATGAAGAATCAAATTGATGTTGAAGGTTTCAAGGACGCGCTCATAACTGGCAACTTCAGTTTGGTTTCTCTTCCTGAAACTTTAAGAAATCAGCTTCTTTTGGGGATTTGCTGATGGCAAATGTTACGAAGCTGAATAATCCCTACGGTGAAGATAAAGTCATAGATGCTTGCGGCCTCTTTGGCATGATGGATCTCAGCGGTAAGCGTTTCGGCGCTAGGGATCCTGTTAAAGCAATTTCAAACATGCGTGAAAGAGGAAACGGGCTTGGCGGAGGCTACGCCATTTATGGGCTTTACCCAGAGCATGAGGATGACTACGCATTTCACATAATGTACTTGAACGTGGGGGCAAAAGAAAAGACGGATAGGCTTCTGGAGCAGAACTTTGATGTTCTTGAAGCTGAGGAAATGCCCGTTAACCCAAAAGCGAACGTGTGGAACCCGCCTCTTATATGCCGATATTTTGTCCAGCCAAAGAAAAGTGCAGTCAAAAATCAGTCACCTGACGAATATGTATTGCAGAATGTCATGAAGATTAACACTGAAACAGGAGGTGCCTTTGTATTCTCAAGCGGAAAGAACATGGGCGTATTTAAAGGCGTAGGCTTTCCAGAGGACATTGCTGAATACTTCTGTTTAAACGAATATGAAGGCTACATGTGGATCTGTCATGGAAGGTTTCCAACAAACACTCCAGGTTGGTGGGGAGGCGCTCATCCGTTTAACATCCTAGACTGGACCGTTGTACATAACGGAGAGTTGTCCAGCTATGGCATTAACCGTCGATATTTAGAAATGTATGGCTACCACTGCACCATGCAAACTGACACAGAAGTCATGGCGTACGCATTGGACTTGCTTATAAGAAAGCAAAATCTGCCAATAGAAATTGCTTCACGAATATTAGCCCCTCCTTTATGGATTGAAATTGACAATATGGAACCCGAAGAGAAGCGTCTTTACACAACATTACGTCAATGCTATGGCAGCCTACTCATGAACGGCCCTTTCACGATTATAGCTGCCCATCATGGGGAAATGATAGGGCTAACAGACCGAATAAAGCTCAGACCACTCACAGTCGGCATTAAGGGAAATGTTCTCTATTTGTCATCTGAGGAGTCTGCCATACAGTTAGTTGCGTCGAACTTAGACAGAGTTTGGAGCCCACGTGGAGGCGAACCAGTGATTGGAAGACTCGAAGCCATGAAACCCTTAGAAATCTTAACCCCTAAGGTGAGAAAATGAAGAGCTATGTAGAACCCGAATTCATCGTTGAACGAGACCAAGACAAATGCATAAGGTGTAAAGTTTGCGTAAACCAGTGCACCTACGATACACACTATTATGACTCTGAAGATGACATAGTACGCAGCCGCGATGAAAATTGCGTCAACTGCCACCGCTGCGTAGTGTTCTGCCCCACAGGAGCTATAACCATAAAAAGAAACCCAACCCAGTACACTGAGAACTGGAACTGGACTCGAGAAGCCATAATGGCCGTTAAGAAGCAAGCGGAAACTGGGGGAATAATCTTAACAGGAATGGGCTGCGACAAACCATATTACACCTATTGGGACAGGATCCTCCTTAACGCCAGTCAAGTGACTAATCCTTCAATAGACCCCTTAAGAGAACCCATGGAGCTTCGAACCTACTTGGGTGCAAAACCCGATAAACTTGAGCTTGACATGGAAAACGGCGACGTAGTATTGAAGACGAAGCTTGCGCCTCAATTATGCGCTGAAACTCCCATTCTCTTCACAGCCCTTTCATACGGAGCAATAAGCTTCAATGTTCACTTAGCTTTAGCTCGCGCTGCAACAGAATTTGGCACATTTATGAATACTGGCGAGGGCGGTTTGGACAAGAGGCTCTATAAATATGGTGACCACATTATTGTGCAAGTGGCCTCAGGTCGCTTCGGCGTCAGTCTGGACTATTTAAATGTGGGAGCAGCTCTAGAAATTAAGATCGGTCAAGGAGCAAAGCCAGGTATAGGCGGGCATCTACCCGGCGAGAAAGTTACTGAAGACATCTCGCGAACACGCATGATCCCAACTGGAACAGACGCCCTTTCTCCAGCTCCTCAACACGACATATACTCTATTGAGGATCTGCGCCAACTCATTTACGCTTTGAAAGAGGCAACCGACTACACCAAGCCCGTAAGCGTTAAAATAGCTGCTGTACATAACTCCGCGGCCATCGCCAGTGGCATGGTACGCGCCGGAGCTGACATAATCGTTTTAGACGGGGTTAGAGGTGCAACAGGAGCAGCACCAAGAGTTATCCGCGATAACGTTGGCATCCCCATTGAATTGGCCCTTGCCTCAGTAGACCAACGCCTGAGAGATGAAGGCATCCGCAATAAGGCATCTGTCATAATATCGGGAGGCATAAGAAGCAGCGCGGATGTGGTAAAGGCCATTGCTTTAGGAGCAGACGCCGTTTACATAGGCACAGCCGCTTTGGTGGCTATCGGCTGTACAGTATGCCAAAAATGTCATACAGGAAAGTGCCCATGGGGTATAGCAACATCAGATCCGTGGATCTCCAAAAGAGTCAACCCTGACATTGCTGCAAGGAGACTTGTTAACCTTCTTCGAGCTTGGAGCCTTGAGATCAAGGAAATGATGGGAGGCATGGGCATAAACGCTATCGAAAGCCTACGAGGCAACCGCCTACAGCTTCGCGGCGTCGGGTTAACTGACACTGAGCTGAAAATTCTCGGAATAAAAATGGCGGGTGAATAATCAATGGATAAAGGGCTTTCACATAAAGAACTAGAGCCATCTAACCCTTTAGGTTCTGTCGTCATAAACAACGGAGTTGTCACCATAGATGCCGCAGACATGTATTACCGAGACCTTAATTTTCTTCTAAAATTCCACAGCAACCCAACCAAAAGAATAGACATATACAATGTTAATGGGCAAAGATACATAGGCACTGGTTTAAAAAACAATGTGGAAATACACATTTACGGAACACCCGGTAACGACCTTGCAGCCTTCATGGACGGCTCCACCATTTACGTTCATGGTAATGCTCAAGATGGGGTTGGAAACACCATGAACAGTGGCAAAGTGGTTGTTTATGGACGTGCAGGAGACATAGCTGGCTATGCCATGCGAGGCGGAAAAATCTTCATCCGCGACGATGCAGGTTACCGGGTTGGCATACACATGAAGGAGTATGGCAACCAAAAACCTACCCTTGTTATAGGAGGAACAGCCCGAGACTTTTTGGGAGAATATATGGCTGGAGGAATACTTGTTGTTTTGGGACTTACACTGAAGGATGGCGAAGACCACAAAGCCAAGTTTGTTGGCACCGGAATGCATGGCGGCACCATCTACGTCCGAGGCCAAGTATCCCACATAGGAAAAGAAGTAAAGATTATGGAGTTGGAAAAAAACGACATGAGCTTGCTTAGGCCCATCATTGAGGAATTCTGCAGCTACTTCAACTTCGACGCCAACGAAATATTGACAGGAGAATTTAAAAAATTGGTTCCATTCTCAAAAAGGCCATATGGAAAACTATACGCCCAATAAAATTGTAGGCGGTATGTGAGCAAACGCTATGCCATCTATATCCGCTTCATTTCTTCAACCTTAACGAGACAGTGCGGGGCAAATGTCTCAACTTTTGCGCCTAATTCTATGAGAGCTGCGCTGGGAGTTATACCGCCAATCATGCATAAACCGAATCTGTCCATGGCTACCGGCACGCCCAGCACGGGTTCATTTGGTTCGCCTAAGGCTAGGAAACATCCCCATCCCTTATCTTTTAAGTTTGTGAGAATCTTAACTGTTCTATCCCTTGCTTCTGATGGAATTTCTCTGAAGGCTACTGGCAGCATTCCTGACCCAGTTTCTAATACTCTCACGATTGAAGTTTGATTGCTGCGCACAAACACCTCCAACGGAGGGATAGTTGTCCCTTCGTATGAGATAAGGTCTACGAAGCGAATAGGTTTGCGATTCACTGTCTGCACAAGTCCACCATATTTGAAGATTAGAGGAATCCCCGCGTGCATGAGTACGCCATCTACAGTTAAGTCGCAAACCGTGAAGAGGGCTATGTTTCCCTTAGGAACAGATATTTCCTTATACTCTTCATTTTCATCCAACACTTTAATGTAAGGCGCGGGCAATAGGTTCGCTTCCCGTAGGGCTTTTACCGTTTCCAACGTTTGATCATGGAAGTTTTTGTCAATCACAGAAACGTTCGCAACAACAATTCCAGAATCCGCATTTGGATCATACGTCACCGAGTATGCCATGGATAAGAAGCGGGTTATAACAAAACCAATTCTTTGAGAGGCTAGGGCTCTACTCAACTCCTCCAGACCCTTAGGGGTTATCGTTCTTCCGCTTCGCTCATGCCCCTCAACAAGCCCTTTCATCTCCAATAACTGAAGATGATATCTTATTGTTCTCTCACTTAAAAGGAAACCTCTTTTACTCAACTCTCCCCTAAGCAACGTTGAACCTACTGGCCTTTTAAATTCGCTCAATATACGCAGTATCTCAGTTTCTTTTCTGAAACTTTCACTCAACTCAGCCATAGGCCCATCTCCATACGAGTTATTGCTTCAAAGGGATATTATTATTTTTGCATTTTCCGCCGTATTTACAGTAAAAGCCAATTAATGGCGCCAACCATTAAATCGCACCTGACGATAATAAAACCACACGCTTAAAATATGCGCTTAAAAAGCTTAGAAAAAGAGAATTTTATGTCCTTGTTCTGTTCAAAGTTATAACCACAGACATTTCTTCTAAGTCACACCAACCTTCGCGAGGACTCAAGTAATCCCAACCTGTGTTAGACGCATAACGGAAGGGCACTGTCTCAGCCGCTTTCGGCGAAAAAGGAAAGATGGGTGGCGCAACGTAAACAATTGCCAACGTAGTAGCCAATGACAAAACCCATGTTGAAAAAATTATTGAAGCTTCTTTTCTAACCATACACGTGTCACCTCCTATGAACACGCATGGAAAACAAATCTAATTCAAGACATATTAATAGTTTAAATTGGAACGCGTAAACACCGAAAATTGCAGCAGCCCCGACAGTTTCAGACTCGAATTTATCTAAATCATAAAGGAAAAAGTGAACTAAGCCACTCCCAAAAATCCGAGAATTCAAACCGAAATCTAATCTTCCATTAGTCGCTGATAACAGAAAATGACGAAAATTTAAAATTGAACGTCACTGTTCGCTCTAAAGCATTTTAGTTATTCCACCATTTTATGCTTTCTTTATATTGTCTTACATCTTCTTCTTTTGCTGGCTTCCTAAATATGAAAAGGTGTTCGTAGTAGAGCAGGTAGAAATCCATATAGTATTTTTTATTTTTGTCTATGTTTACCCAGCATTCATCTGATACTTTTGTTAGCCCGCCCCATTTTTCCCTTGTTGTTTTGGTTTTCCATTGATATTTTATTACATCTTCTCTGAGGATGAAACCAGCTTCGAGAAAGGTTTGCATTGTTCTGAAGGCGATTGGAACATGGTGCCTCCGCCTTCTTGTATCTCCTACAAGTATTGCGCAGAACCTTCCCGGTTTTAATACTCTATAGCTTTCTTTCGCTATTTCTCTCATTCCATTTATGTATTCATCAACGCTATGTATTGTTGATAGGTCTCCTGGTATTCTTTCTTTTTTGTTGTAGCGTATAATGCTTGCATATGGCGGATGTGTAGCTATAAGGTCAATAGACTCATCCTCAATTAAATTGAGGTTTCTTGCGTCTCCCACGTATGTTTTTATTTTAGCTTTAGGGAAATTGGGGTCAAGCGAGTTATATTCAAAGTTTAGTCTGTCAAGGGTGAGCATAATGCAATTGATGTTTATGTCGACTCCGATGGCATTTCTTCCGAGGAGCTTGCATTCAATTAGAGTGGTTCCTGACCCGCACATTTGGTCTAAAACTGTTTCGCCAGGTTTTGAATATCTGAGTATTATGTTTCTTGCCATTTGAGGTGGCCAATTTCCTCTGAAATTCCCTTGATGTGTCGCCCACGTTCCTCTTTCTGGAAACGACCAAACATTTGTGGTTTCAAGCTCGAAGTTTTTGGGTTGATATTCTTTAATTTTTTTAGGCTTTCCAATCTTAATCTTTACATTTTCTATTGTTACTTCGTCATGGGTCTTTACGAACTCTTCGTAGTCTTCATAAGTTATTTCTTTCATGCTCATGTATTTTTCAGACATTTTTAACACCTTTGCTGTTTTTCCGTATCCAATCACGAATCGCTTCTTCAACGGCCTTTTTCAAAAATCCCTTTCTGGCCTCAAATTTTTCCACAGCTACCTTTCTGAGTTCTCTTTCTAAGTTGTCATCTATGTCAAGGTTTATTTTTCCCATTTTAATCAAAATAGATATCTTCCTTTCCACATTTAAAGTATTCTTGGTAATGCTTAAACAAAAAGGTGATGATTCTTCATGGAAAAGCAATGAATATGCTTGACACGTCCAAAATCTAAGTCTGCAACTTGGTCAACGTGTGGAAATGTATAGTGGCGTGGGAGGAACCGTCGTTTCGGCAACACGCACGGATAAAATTTGCCCTCTTGACTTTGCTGTTGGTTTAAAGATTCCTGGTAGAGATGAATTTTATCCTACACATATTCGCCTATTATTTGATTTATACTTAAAGTGGCTTTCTAATGAAAAGGATTCCAATCAACTTTTTTGTGAACTTGAAAAAAGTCTATAACGGTGATGGTCCGGATGTTTTTGCTTCTGAAGTCTTGAAGTTAAGTTTTCCAATGAAATTAGACGATTCTGACATTAACTTGTATTATGCACAACTCTTAATGATTGAGCAGGATTTTAATTACGGACCGCAAGGGTATAAGAGGTCAAGGTTGAATCCGCCAAGGGAGTTTTTAATGTGCTTCATTAGATGGGTTGCTTCCGGAGACGAAGAAATAGATAAAATAATTTTCTGTGCCGTTCGTAATAAGCCGCCACTTTCAAAATATGCAAAAAGACTCATTTAAGTTCGTATACGCCTCTATCAACACGTTCTATTAGGCCAGCTTTTGTTAGTCCTATAACTGCACTTCTTATGGTATTATAATTTATATTCGTTGAAGTCCTTAAGCGATATTCTTTTTGTTTTTCTAATTAGTTCAAAAATTTCTCTCCTCTTTTCCCCACGAATTTCTTTGTTCATAAGCATCCTCATTTCATTATTTTCCTTCATCAATCTGTCATTTTTAGCTTTGCTTTTTGAATCCAACACCCTAACTAAATGACGTGTAAAGGGCGTATTTTATTTATGCAAAGCTTTAAAAAGCAGATATTTAGTTTTAATTAGGTTATCCCTATGGTTAAATATGAAATGCTTAACTTTGAAAGTGCAGAGGATTTCCTGAATTATTTTTTTGAGACACTACTCGAAACTAATTGGACATATGATTATTTTGTAGATTGGAAGAAAGTTAAAGATAATGTGAGAAGATACGTGAAGGAAATCTCTTTGCTAAATGCCTTAACTAAAGTAAACGTTAAAGACAGAGAAACAGAATTAAGAGATATATTCATAAAATATCCTGAAACGATTAAGGTTATACCTCTGATAATCGCTATAAGAGAAGAAAGTATACCAATTTTAGAAGTTGGCGAAAAAGCAATCTACAAAGTTTTTGATTTTTCTCAACGTTGTGTAAAGGAAGATGAAGCAAGCGATCTCGTAAGATTTTGCAAAAACGTTGGCTTGATGGAGCTTTTCTCAGAAATTAACGATTTATACGCATATTTGCTAGGTGTAGAGGTTGGATTGGATTCAAATGCAAGAAAAAACAGAAGTGGTGAAATATTTCAAAATCTTGTTCGACTGTTACTCGAAAGAAAACTAAAAAACATACAGGATATCAAAATAAAGAGCGAAGACCCCAATGTTAAAACAATGAGAAACAAAAAAGCTGATTTTGTCATCTATAAAAGCGGCAACCCAAGAATAGTCATTGAATGCAATTTTTATAGCGGAACTGGAAGTAAGCCTATAGAAACAGCAAATGCTTACATAGACTTTCAGAGAAAGATACGCGAAAAAGAGCTTAGCTTCATTTGGATAACAGATGGTAGAGGATGGAGGGAAATGAGAAACACAATAATTCAAAGTTCAAAAGAAATCGATTTTCTAATGAATTATACCATTGCAAGCGAGAAGCTCGTCAAGTTAATTCCAGCTCTTCTATAAAATTTACAATTCAGGTAAAAGAATAAAACTTTTGCCGTAAGTGTGGCAACGACCTTTATGGTTAGCTAGACACGAATTATACATGACTTCACTATTCAAAGAAAACTCTTGAAAAGATCTTCTATTTTATTCTTAAAGTCGTGGTAATTGAAATCAAGAAATCCTTCTGCAGCTGGTTTATTTAGGTTTAAGTTAGTGCGTGTTATAATAGTCATGAATTTTGGCCATGTAGGAAATGGAGCAGCGTAATAATCTGCACCTCTTAAGCAATCGTGGTAATAGAAATCACGTTCGACTTTAAGAAAGGTTCGAAAGGTTTTAGGGAGAAAAATGTCTTGTAACTCTTGTAGTAACTCCAAGACTGATTTGCCATGCTTAATTTTTCCTCCCCTTCTAGCTCGCAAAAGTCTTAGGTGCTCCATGCTCAAGCGGCTTTTTCGCTCCCTATCGGTTTCACTCATCCATTTAACGACAACTTCTAGTTCCTTTTTGAAGCTTGTTGGTACAGCGGTGCGAACATCTTCGTGTGTGCTTACGCGAACATCAAAATTGAGATCTTCAAATCTGACATTTGAAAACATTTTGTCAAGAATATCTAAAAATTTTAGTTGAGCCTGCATCCAGTATCTCCTATATTCCTGTAGGGTATCTTCTTGAACTTTCCTATAGACTAGGTTGTCTATAAACATGGGATTTTCAATACTAAATTCAAGTTCAAGAAGATATGGAACATTGTCCACTAGATTTTTATACTGTAATTCAAATCCACCGTGTGGAAGCAAGTTAATACATCTTGAAGTCACATCTTTTAAGGGCATTATAGAGGCAACAGCGACTTTTCTTACAGAAGGAAGCATGAACGACTTTTTTCCTCCTAGTAGGCCTTTTTTACTTTGAAAAACAATACTCCATTTCTCGCAATTTTCTGGACATAAAAATGTCAGTTCTTGTCCTTCAATCGAGAAATCACTTTTAAGTTTGTCAATTAATTTTGAGCCTTTTTCTAATGTTTTTCTTAATATCGGCGTGGCGATTTCTTTGTATGTCTTGCTAAAAATTGGACTAAGAGGCTCAGCCATCATTCACACCATCCATTTAAAGATTTCGTATAGAGGTATCATTATCGGATTGTCTGACTTTACTTTAACGTTTGTTTGAATCTCAATTGGTTCATAGATATTTCCAGCCAAATCCTGAACGAGCAAGCGTCCTTTCAAGAGATTTAAGCCAGGCTTAAACTCGATCATGGATATCGCATTAAGCAGAATCACTTTATTTTCTGCTAACGACTTCAGATACTCCAAAAAGCTTCTAACTTCGGTAAGGATGTTGACAGCTGACAAATATGCGCTTAAAATTGAATCCAAAACATCTCTGAGAAAGGCCTCATTTTCCTCAAAGGCCCTTTCAAGCCTATCAAATATGTCTTGCATCTTTTTAATATACTGTTCAGAAATTGTGAACGTACCCTTTATTGAGTCTACGATAAATGTTTCAAATCCGTTTATAATTTCTAGATATTGAGGATAAGCTTTTTTTACGCCATTTAATTTACCAGAAAACCTCGAACAGAACCTTTCAATAAATTCTTCTATTTCTTCAGGTTTTTTAATAGTCGCGTCACTTTCCTTAGAGATTTCAAAGTTAACTAATGCTGCACCCTTACCTTCATTTTTAAAACAAATTTTTTCGTCTACTAAAATTTGATCTCCTTTTTGAATCAACTCTATATTAATGGGTATTTCATATAATACTACATGAGGCCTGAAAAAGATTATTTTCCTTTCAATAATTTGTTTTTCTCCAACATTATCTCTAACTTCAATCCTTATTGGAACCTCGACAAAGGCTTCTTTGTAAATTCCCGAAGAAAAAACGAAACCGACATAACCATTGCTTTCAAAGTTTGTAATGCGCACTAAATCCTTTTCAATTTTTAACGCTGTTTCATCAACGTTATAAACCTCTTTTAATTTAACTAAGCTAAAGGGAATATTTATATCAATATTTACGAATCTTTCTTTATCCCAGATTAAATGAATTGGAAATTCAGAACCTTGAAGAGCGGAATCAGGCAAAAACAGAGATTGAATAATGGAAGACCGTTGTGTCTTCTCAAGATTTAATTTCTCCATTTTCAAGGACCCTTCACATTACTTATTTTAAACACATCATTACATGTTTTATGACCTATTAAATTTTAGCCCAAAGCAGTCATTTTCTGCTAGCGCCAATTGAAAGAAAAAAAGATAACCATTATGAGTTTATTTGGTTAGTATTTCTTAATCAGGATTTTTTGTGATGGGAGTATACTTACGAACTGCCATCCTTCCGTCAAGTATTTTTCTAGTTCTTTCTCGTGGATTATCCTTTGAGGGTTGTGTTTTCCCTCTCTGAGCCTTTTCAGCTCCCTCTCGTAAAGCTCGAGTTCCTCGTCTTTGTTTAGTTCTCTTCCAAGCTGTTTTTCCCTTGCAACCTTAACATCAACTAGGTCTATTCCCAAGAGGCTTTTAGCCATACTTTTCAACGCTTCTATTTTAGCCTCTTTAACTATGCTCGCCTGTTCTAGGGGCTGGGTTGCCGTGCTGAGGAAAGGCTCGCATTCCTTGTAGGCTTTTCGCATGTCCTCAATCATGTCCGGCGGCAAAACACCCTTATTAGTGCTGTATCTGGCTTCAATGTCACCCTTATGCCCCATAATAAACTGCAGGTAAGGATGGCTTATTTTGCCCTTGGACTCGGCTATTATCATGTTTGTGTCGCAGTAAGCCCTGAGCACATAGGGCCTCCAGCTGAAACCAGCCCGCAGAATGGCTTCTTTAACATCCCTCGTCACAAGTGTTGTCCTCAGGAACTTGTTCTTTTTAACGCCTCTGGGATCAAAACCCAGCAGCGGAGAGTCTTTGCAAAGCCTTTCGCCCTGCTTAACCCTCTCTTCCAAATACTCCTGAATGTATGTTATGGTTTGCTGAGGGACGAAGGTGAAGTACTGGTGCCTAGCCTTACTTAGGCTTTTACGCACCACAAGCATTGTAGGCACTTTGGCGAATTCCATACCATCTTCACGAATTTCTGCTTCAACGAAGTCTCCAAGCCTGATACCATCGCTACCATCGTAGTTTCCGAGGCTTTCGGGCCTGAGCCCGCTGAAAGCCATTAAGGCAATTGAAACCCTGCCCCTCGGAGTAGCCATCCTAAGGATTCTGTCAAGCTCCTCCTTATTTGGAACCCTTTCATCAGCTATCCGTGGCGTATCAGACTCACCTCTAATGTTAACCTTGAGCTTCACGTTGACTCCGTTATAGGAAAGCCAGGAGTTGAGCACCTTCTTAAACCTGGACAGGTAGGAGCCAGCTTTGCCTTCCTTCTCCATCCTCCTAATGAAATCGGTGAAGTCGTCCCTGAAAGCCTTTGTCCTGGCAGCCTTAAGAATCGCCTTAGGGTCCGACCCGTTAAGCTCACAATAAAGTCCTAAAGTTCTAAGATAGACCGTGGCGGTTACGACGGACCTAGCGGCCAAATTATCAAACCAGCGCCGCACATCCGCATCCTCGAGCAGACGCGCGTACTTAGCCCGCATACTCTATCAATAAGATGGGAAGAATGTTCCGATATTTAAGGATTCACTTAAAAATTTAAGTGGGCCGGGCCGGAGTTGAACCGGCGACCTCAGCCTCGTAAGGGCTGCGTCCTAACCAGCTAGACGACCGGCCCTCGAAATTATGTTAATGTTTTATATGCCATTTCCCTTCTATGCTTTCGCCCTTTTTTATCTAATGCTAATTAATAGTGATTCTAACCGCTATCTTCTAAAGCTTTTGGAAATCGTTGAGCTGGAAGCTTCTATCTCCTTTTTCTTTATATCTGTGCCTTGACACTAAAAAAATTGTTACGCTTATAACCAGAGGTGTAACAACAAGAATTACGATGATCAGATAAAACGGTAAGACAGTCACGGTTATTATTGGGCTGTCTGTTCCTGCGTAATTGTTGTTTCCAGACCAGCTGGTGCGGACGTAACATATGCCCACCTCTTTAAGGTTTAGAGCATATTTGAATTTGCCCTCGGAGTCTGTAGTTATTATATTCACTGCAGTCCATGGAGAGTTGGCAGTTTTAATGTAAATGGTTATTTTTTCATCTGGCAAGTTTGGTGTAAGCTGCCCGGATAGTGTTACTGTACTTCCCTGCATAACGAATGTTGGTGAAACTGTTAAGAATATTGATGAGGGTGCCAACGTCTTGTAGCTTGCTGACACATGTCCGGGAGACCACTGTTCACAATTTTCAAGTGTGATCACGATGGGTTTTTCCCCGATAAGGTCAGGTGGGCATTCTCCAACTCTCCATCCTGTTCTCCAGTTTCCACCCGTACACTCAGCAATGTAGTATTTGACGCCATTATAATTCACATAATAGACTTGTGTCCTTGCGTAGTGTGGCACGTCTGGAAGACTAACACCAACATTCATATGAGCCTTATCCTGGTAGTATAGGAGAACAGCGTTAAGACCTCCAGCCTTCATTACTGAAGCTGCTATGTAACTGAGTAAGTCGCAGTCTCCTTGATTCTCCACAAGCGTCTCTATGGGATATTTGGCCGGTTCAGTCACTTTGTAGGGTATCTGGTGAACAATCATTAAAACTCCGTTTGCGAAGTTTTCATAATCATCTCGGTATATGTCCCAAAGTCTGTCTGCAACTGGCTTTAGTGCGTTTGGTGTGACAAATTTTGGAAAATCTGTTTCTGAAATCTGCCTATGATCTTGTTCAACGTAGTAATAATAAAGTGATTGTGTAACAACGACATTTAACGTGTATTCTTTTGTCCCACCTGGCTGGTCCAAAAGGATGTATGTTCGAGTATAATTTTTTGATGAACATAAGGGGATCATGTAGGAAAACGTAAAAAGTAAAAGTAACATGACTATGATTCCTGAAGTTTTTTGTTTCATTACTTTAATCGTTATTTTAGGCTTGTTTATCACTTTTATGAACATAAAATCAACAAGGCTGTGTGGTTGCTTCGGGAACCCGGATTTTCAATCATCTAGCATATGTATCAGCGTCTAGCCTGCCCATCATCGCAACCAATAAAACCGTTAATTTCATTCTTTGAGTTTAACTTTTCCGCCTTTTTCCTTTATTAGTTCCGAAAGCTGAATTATGACTTTTCCAATGCGGTCCTTTGCGGTTTTAGAGTCCTTAGCTGTTGTTGACAAGTGAATTTCTATATGGGGCTTTTCTTCAGCTCCTCTTGGATGGGATTTTATGTAAACGTATGGGTTGTCGTGCATTGCGATGTCAATCAGCGGGGCTAAGGCTGACTCCATAATGTTGTCTGCATATATGCTGGTTTCAAAGAATATCATGTCTCCAGCTTCTTTCCTAAGCAAATTGGCTACGTACCCATCAAAAATGGCTTCCATCTCGGATGGGACGCCTGGCAAAGCAATCAAATCAGTTTCACCTATTTTTACTAGAACTCCTGGTGCTGTGCCAACGGGGTTGGGTAGAGGCTTTGCACCTTCTGGGAGTTTTGCCATTTTAACTCTGTGGGGGGTCATTTCAACCGTGTCAATTTTTCCAGCTTTGGCATATTCCTCATACTTTTTTCTAACCATTTCTAAGGCTTTTTCGTTAAGTTCTAACTTGCGGTTTATGGCTTTGGCTATTCCTTCTAATGTTTTGTCGTCGAAAGTTGGCCCTAATCCACCTGTTGTAATTATGAAGCGGGGATTCCGCTCCAATGCCTCACGCACCGCACAGGCAATTTCGTCGACGTCATCGCCCACAACTGTTATTCTTCTAACAACTATCCCCAGTGAGGTTGCGCGTTTGGCAAGCCACTGAGCGTTTGTGTTTAGAGTTTTCCCAATCAATAATTCGTTGCCAACGCAGATAATCTCCATTTGTACATTCATATTCACACCTCATGCTGGTATGATTTTAAGAATAACGCATTTTTATGTTGTTTGCTAACAAACCTAAAAGCATGGGAAGTTTTCTTGACTATTTCTTCTTGCTACTGAGCCACCATTTCAAGTATTCTTTTCTTCGCCTTTCTTTCTCATCCTCTTCGCTCTCAATAGGGGGCCTCATTTTCTCCTTTAATTCTATTAGTTCTTGTTGTGTTACTGAGAGTCCGCAGCTTTGGCAGACATAGTGTTTGGTGGCTATTATGTAGCGCATTTCCCCACCGCATTCTGGGCAGTATGGCATTCCAAACCACTTTCCGCATTAAGAAAGGGTAGGCCTTAAGAAATAGCTTTCGATTAAAGCGTTCATGTTATAAAGTTAATTAGTCCCGCTTCTTTCGCCAGCTTAATGGCCTTGTCCATCTCATCCCTTGTTAGCCTTCTCCGCAATTCTGGGATTTCGTATGCTCGCCACTCTGGTCTATACTGGAACATGACGTTCACTCTTGTTTCTTTGCCTAGGTTTTCGGCTATCCAATTCAGTATAGGCTTTGTGCAACATTCAAGGTGATTGGGCAAAACCAGAACACGTATTATGAGCTCGCCATACTTTTTGGCAGTCAAATGATTTTGAGTGCACACTTTCCAATAGTTTGGAGCCTCTGAAATTCTTTCCGCACAGTCTCCCGGTCCATACTTGAAGTCAAGAAGGTACACATCTGCAAAACCCGCTAGGAGCTGGGCTGTTTCTTGGCTGTAATATGTGTTTGAGTTCCAAACAACTGGTATGTTCACATTCACATGCTTAAATGTTTCAAGCCACTGCTCCAACCATGGTGTTGGCTCTCCACCAACGAGGTTTGCATTTCTACAACCGCCCCTACGTAGGCCTTCAACTTCGCTTGCCAACCTTTCTGGCTTATAGAGCTCTCCGTTTTCAATCCATTGGGATATTGTCCAGTTTTGGCAGTGCTTACAGCGCATAGTACATCCCATAGTAAATATTGTTCCAGAAGGCACGAGCTCCGGCTCTTCACCCATGTGCTCAAAAATGCTTGAAACAGTAATCTCCGTTCCACACTTACAAAAGCCCAACGCGCCTTCAAGCCTATTCACCCCGCATCTTCGGACGCAGAAGTGGCACTTTTCAAGTACGCGCCTTGCAATGGCAATTTTGAGATCTAAATAGGATTTTTCAGGTTTCGGCATTTTGTCCAATTCGTTTCTTTTTGAATCTATTTCCAGTTCAAGTTCGCAGAACTGCTTCGTAAGTTCAGCGTGAATTCGCCAAAGTTCCTCCAATGTTGCTTCGTCCGGAAAGTCAGCTGGAAGCTTTTTGGCTATTAAAAACTTTGCTGGCTTCTCATTTTGCATAACGGCGAAATATCTAGCTAGACTTTTCCTTGCCATCTTATCATTCAATACAGCCACAGCGTCTGGACGAAGGACTCTCCACATTGCGCTCAACCAAATCTAGACAAGAAAACTATTAGAAAAGCGCATATGGATAAGCATAACCACTAGCATGCAGTTTCCCCTTAATTGGGATTTCCCGCCCACAAACTGGACAGCGCATATCCTTAGTTAAATTCCACTTTGTGATTTCAAAACTGAAGCGTTTAATTAAGAGTTCATTGCAGCTTGGGCAATAAGTGTTTTCAGCTGGATGCCCAGGTACGTTTCCAATGTAAACATAGTTTAAGCCGGCGTTTTTAGCGGCGGCGTAAGCCTTCTCCAAAGTTTCGATAGGTGTTGACGGAATATTCGTAAGCTGATAGTCCGGATGGAAACGCAGCAGGTGAAAAGGTGTATCTTCTCCAAGATTTCCCCTTATCCATGCTGCTAATTCCCTTATTCTTTCTATAGAATCCCCTATTTTTGGCACAACCAAATTTGTAATTTCAATATGGATGCCGTTTCTCTTCATCTCCTTCAAAGACTCGTAGATAGGCTCGACGGACGGAACAGCGGAAAAGACCCTGTAAAAGTCTGGGTCACCTCCACCCTTGAAATCCACAGTGGCAGCGTCAAGGTACGGTGCTATCGTTTTAACAGCTTCGGGCGTCATGTATCCGTTTGTGACAAAGGTGTTGAAGAAGCCCAATTGATGGGCAAGTTTAGCCGTATCATAGGCGTATTCAAAAAATATTGTTGGCTCGGTGTAAGTGTAGCTTATCCCTTGACATCCATTATCCCTAGTAGCCTTAACCACCTCTTCTGGTGGGAAATCTCTCCCTGCAATTTTCTTTTCTTGGCTTATCATCCAATTGTCGCAGAACTGACAGCGGAAGTTGCAGCCAACAGTGGCGATGGACATGACGGAGGCTCCGGGATGGAAATGTGAAAGGGGTTTTTTGCCAATTGGGTCTATGCATGCGGATATAGCCTTTCCATAGACAAGCGAGTAGAGGGTCCCCTCTCTGTTCTTTCTAACAAGGCAGAACCCAGTTCCACCGTTGTTGATTGTGCATCTTCTGCCACAAAGATTGCATTTAACCTTCTTGTCTTCAAGCTTCTCGTAAAGCATAGCTTCGTGCATTCATTTCTCCTCCACATGAAAGCCGTTGTTGTTAAATCTTATGTTTAACGCTTTGTAGGCGGCTCTAAACCCCCTTTTATGTCCGTCGGTCATTATTAGTCCAGCTTCACGAAGCTTTTTCAAGTGAAAGGATATTGTTGTAGCTGAAACTGGTCTTGGAAGAACTTTCTCTATCTCATTAATTGTTTTAGCTTCTGGATATGCTTGTAGAAGATATTTGAGTATTCTCGTTCTTGTGGGGTCGCTTAGAGCGTCGCATATTTTGTGGCCGTTAAACTGTTTCTTCAAGGTTTTCACTACTATTTTAATATAAAAATACAAAAATTTAAGCCTTCCAAACTCGACCGCAAAATATTCTATTGGCTTGATTGAAACTGTTTAATTTCAAAAACAAAAGGCGGAGTAAAAGTTTTCACATCTAACTCTACGCCTAGCAGGCCCTCTAAAAATCCAGCCCAAATTTCAGATTCACTTATGAACGGAGCTTTTATCAAAAGGTATTTATCTTTCTGGTAAAAGTCGCCGAAGCCTTGAATTCTCAAGCGTTTAAAGACTTCCTGCCATTTCTCCCTGTTTGATGTTTGTATGCCTAATGTGGCTTCCATGGAGACTTTTGCAGCTTCACCCATTCTGCGTCCAATCTCCCTCCATTTCTCCTTCGGGATATTTTGGATTAGTATATTTACCAGTTCTATGTTTAGGAAGGCTATGCGGCTTATCCCACAATAATATTCTCCCGGGAAACGCCAATCATAAATCATCATACTTCTATAAACGTCAAGCATCTTTGAAATGAGGGGTTTTATGCCTTGCTCTTTTCCCTCCTGGATTAGTTTGTCGATAAACTCGCGCTCCTCCCTTTCAAGGATTATTGTTGTCCTTTTCGCTGCATCCTTATTCTTGTTTAAAATTTCTTTTGTGCGTTCTTTCTTTTCGTTTTGCATAATTGGTATATCTAAAAGCATACCTTATATGCTTTGTTCCGTAGTGGAAAAACAATTACAACCAAACTGCTTTTTAATAACTTATACAGCATAATTTATTGCCGATGAAGAGCTAAAGATGCTGAGAAGATGATGCTCCCTGGGGTATCTGAGGCATAAAAAGGCTAAGAAATGACTTTTTTCTTAATTAAGAGTAGCATAAAAGCTAAGCCAAATAGGAAGACGGCAAAACCAGAAACAATTGAAATGGCATAGTTTAAATTTAAGGCTCCGAAAAGTACCAGAACCACGTATGGTCCGCTAAAAGTTAAGAGTGCAGAAAGTAATGTGAGAGAGACACGCCAGAACTTTGAATTCCAGTTAAATTTGGCGGTTTTTCTCTCTTCACCTTTGTCTTTATCTCCGCTCATTTTAACGAATCCTCATTTAGTTATACAGCATTTAAGAGTAATTTCCTTATAACCCTTCCTTAACTTCGTTTCCTAAAGCTTTCATTAAAAACTTGAAAACCGCGAATCCTGCGCCACGATCAGCCTTAAACCCTGTTGTTGCTCCTAGAAGGCATACGCCGTCTAGGCCTTGTTCCTTTGCCATTGCAAGCATAAGCCCTGTGGCTCCTGCAATTCTTCCTTTGCTATATATTATGGCGCCTTTCTCCATAAACTCCATGGCAAGTCTAGGCGAAGTGGCAGCCACATAAACCTGTGAAGTGTTTTCCGCTGTTGGGATTCCGCCCATCGTTATGATTAGGCTGCAATTGTGTTTAATGGCAAATTCCAGTATTTCGCCGCATAACTCGTAGTGGGCAACCACATCTTCAAAAGACGGTTGCGTGTCCCCAGTTAATATTAAAAAATCGTTTTTCTCCATCGGCGCCGCGTAAAACTCATATTTTGGCAGTCGGCAAACACCATTTGAGTCAACAGAAACATAGTCGGGGAAGTATGGCGCATACAACTCAGCAAAGGGTTTAGCCCCACAAAATCTTATCAAGAGGTGAGCCGCAATCTTTCCCACATTGCCAAACCCAGGCAATCCTTGAACAAAAATGGGGCTTTCCAGCATCGGGGTAAAAATTAGGCGGAAATAGGGCTTGTCCATGTTTGGTTGACCACGCTCGGATAAAGTTAACTGCAATAATAAAGGTTTCTGGTTTCCTAAAAGGTTTTAAGAGAGTTTGCTTCAGCATACAAATAGCGGGGTGGGGTAGCCAGGATTAACCCGCTGGGCTCATAACCCAGAGATCGGTCGTTCAAATCGACCCCCCGCTACCACAATATGTCCTCCATTGAAGAACTGTTTTAAGAATGAAAAGAATATGAGGTTGTTGCCTTTCAGTTTTTCCAGTTATATCAAAAGTCCATTAAAGGACTCTTCACCCAGAGAACACTACTTGGCTGTTTATCGTTACCGTTTCGCATTGAAGAAGATAGTTCCACATTTTTGTTTCGGCAATGTTCTGCCGTAAAGTCTGTCGAAGCTTCTCTATCATGTTAACCCTTTCAGGCTCTGGCATTTCCAAGAGGTCTATTTTACCTTTGCTTTTCTTGTTTTTTGCAGCCATGATTTATCACCTAGAAGCTTTTTATCGTGTATCTTAATAAATTGGTTTTTTCGAGTCTTGACATGTATCATCGGCTGATATATACGCATGGTATACAATTAATTGAGTAGGCTGAGGAAAAATTATAAGCGGCATATGCTTGGATACATAGCTGTAAAGTGAAGGGCCATGCAAATAGACGCTGTTGAAAATGCATTTTTCTCGGTTGCTGTAAATCCCTTACTTAAAGAGCTCATTAGCCGCTTTGATATAACATGCCCAGCGGATGGGAACCTGCTCCTAAACTCTCTTAAAGACTT
>Ga0078972_1009064_pt1 | contig 20025 bp, 16 predicted proteins | sample YelNatPaOPGAMG01_FD_67568 | JGI IMG/M metagenome (GOLD analysis project Ga0078972, IMG submission 67568) | Hot spring thermophilic microbial communities from Obsidian Pool, Yellowstone National Park, USA - OP-RAMG-01 (SPADES assembly) (version 2) | ecosystem: Environmental > Aquatic > Thermal...
ATAAAACGAATGAGACTTCAAGCACGACAATCATTACATCTTCTCAGGAAAACATTAGCAATATCTCAACAACAAACACTTCTGAGGTTGTGATAATAAGAAAAGCGGGGAGAGTTCAAATTGTATCATAATATTAGCGTGAGAGTGAGATAATTCGTTTATAACGCAAAAATAAATCGGTTTTACGAAAGAGGTAAGAATTTATCTGCACATAGGCAATGTTTTTTTAAATCGGTAATTAATTAAGATAATGAGAAACTTACTAATTGTGACTGCACTCATTCTTCCTCTAATAGTAGCAAGTTTATTATTTTACTACTTTTACTTTTCAAAAAAGCAGGAAACTTTAAATAAAGTATCTACTCAAACAACAACTACAATCAAAGGTGCAGAAACGACAGTTGCACAACAAACTACAACCACTATACAGCAACAAACTACTTCAACTAGTATTACCCAAACTGCTACAACTACAAAAGAGAATGAAATTGAGTTATATTCATCTGGTTTTAGCAAAAATTATGTGAAATTATCAATGGGAACACCTTTGATAATAATAAGCAAAGATAGCAAAAATCATAATTTGAATTTTGCAGAATTAGAAATATCTTATGTTCTAAATGTCAATGATAAGTTAGAATTTCCAACAACAGAAAAAGGAAAGTTTACAATAAAAGATGTAGAGAGTGGAAGTATTTTAACTTTAGAAGTTTACTAGACTATTTTTATTCTTCCACCCCTTATTGGAATTATTCCGGAAGGACAATTCCATGAACCATTTTGATTGCACTTACAATTACCAACAGAGCTTCCTGGGCTTAAATTAAAAACGAATGGATATGGAGAAGTTGAATTATCACTTCCTTTACAATAATAAAGCCTTCCATTTACATTTGCATATCTTCCTAAAGATGTTTCATGATTTAAAAGAGTTCCTCCTAAACAAGATTGAGTTAATCCAAAGACAGAACCTGGAACTGCATCATAGCATTTGGTATTATAACAATAGCCATCATAATAAGTTCCCCAGTTTACATTATTACAAGGATTATAGCATTCAGTATTGCTTGAGCAACTACAAGAACCAGATTGACTTGCTTCCATCTTACAAGTAAATGTTTTTGCCACTGTAAAAGCAGTCCAAACAGATTCATTAACGCTAAAAGCAACTCCATAATAAGTGTTTTGAGAGTATGTACAAGAGGGGCAAGTGTAGTTTGCTGATGGGTTAGAAGAAACAGCTGAAGATTGATTGTAAACAAAATCATAAGGATTTAATGAAACTTCTGTTCCAATACTTGCTGTTGGCTCCGGATAAGAGTATTTTCTTAGAGCCCACCAATCAACAGCACGCGAGTTTGTTGATTTTTGCCTAAATCCTATACCACTAAGGGAGGAAAAGGTTGTATCTATTACGCTTGCATCTTGTGTATTCCCTCTAATTAGTGTAACTGCAGTTGAATTTATTCTTAACTCAAGTACGTACCATCCTGCAGAAAGAGCCGGCAAAGATGCTAGAGTTGTATAGGAACCACTTGAATATCTTCTTAATTGAGAGTAGGTGGTGCTTGTGTAATAACTTGCTATATATCCACTTACAGAGGACTCGCTTCCTCCGGCAGTTCCCCAAATAAACCCTATACCCGCATCAGAGTTATTCATATATACCAATGCTCTCAATGCGTACCCTCGAGGGAGACTTGCAGATTTACTTATAAAACCTTGTCCGATTGTGCTTCCAGTTTGTAAGTATCCGGGTGGTGAGGTGTTTATAATCCACCCACTATCTATCTGTACATAGCTTGAGAGGGTATTAGTTAAAAAATCATCAAAACCATCAAAAGTATTGGTTCCGTTACTTAGGCTTGGAGCGTCCGAATTTCCATAATAAACATAAATTGTTGACGTTCCTGTAGGAATGTTTGGAACTTTTACCCAAATTCTTGTTAAAGTAGCAGAATTACATCCACTTTCAATCCAATAGTTTAGTAAATTTCCGTTAGCATCGACAAATCTTATGTCTCCACAATCGCTCCTCATTTTTCCAGCAGAAATTAAACTTGCTGTATCTAAAGTAATGTTAACTTGATAGTTTGTTAAAGCGCTTGAGCCAGAATTAGAAATTGTTATCGCTCTTCTATATCCCCATTGTGCTCCCCAAACGCAAAAATTGCTGTTGCTTTTACAAATAAGCAATTTTATCAATTCTCCGGATGCTCCAGGTTGAGCATTAGAAGAAAATGTTATTGTTCCCCCACCTTTCTGAGGTTCTGGAGAATTAGAGACGCTTGGCGGACTGGGTGTTGGTGTAGCAGCATAAATTATTGGGAAATTTAATAATCTGAGAGAATAGAAAGCAAAGAAAGAAAATATTACCAAGAAAATTCCAATTCTTGTAAATTCTTCTCTTTCTCTTTTAATCAAAATCAGAAAATTGTTTAAACCCTTACTCATTTTAAAATTTTTGATTTGCTTAATAAATCCTTTTATAAATGAAGTAAATTATTCCACTCTTCTTTATTTCAAAAATTTTATCCAAAACGTAGTTTTGATTTATGTATCTAGCAAAAGAAGGATATAGCGTTAGATATGCATTCATTTCTATTATAAACTTTGGCTTTTCTTTTTCCAAAGTTTCCAGAACTTTTTCTTCACTCAAATACCTCAAATAATCAACATATGCATCTAAATAATTGCCAGCAACACTAACATTTCTTGAAAAAGCTATATAGTCAGTTAAGGTTGATTCACCAAAAATTTTATCATTAGAACTTACATTAGACGCTACGTAATCTGCTATTTCTTCTATGTATTTTGTCCTTTCTTTATTTAGATAGAAATCCATCGTTTTTGCACTAGAAATTATTGAAAGAAGCAAGATAATAACCAAAGATGGTTTTAGTAATTTTGATTTCTTTGAAAAGAAAGAAAATGAAAAACAAATCGAAACAAACGGCAAAGAGTAAACGAAGTAATGGTATGCAATAGTCTTCAAAGCAAAAACAAGTAAAAGATCATAAATTATCGGATAGACCGAAAATAGAATAAACATTCTATTCATTTTTTCATAGGATATTAGAAGACTTAACAAAAGTATTGGTATTGTAAAATTTCCAAAAGAAAAATATTGCCAATAATCTTTCTTTAATTTGGTTTCCATGAAAAGTTTTCCAAATATTTGATACTTTATAGTTTGTTCAAAGAAATTTACACCAAAAGAAAGTAAAAAGATTGATAGAAAAATAAAGAATAAAGAAAACGATAAAATAAAGAATTTTTTTCTATCCTTTGAAAGCATGAGAAAAAGTGGAAAATAAAGAATGACTAAATATCTGTAAAATGCAGATATCGAAAAGAAAAGAGATGCTGCAAAGTACTTCTTATCAAGAAGAAAGTACACACTAGCCAACAAGAAAAATAGAGATTCCCATATACCCAACTCATGATCGGAGAATATTATAAAGTATGGAAAGAGTATAAAGAAGATTGCTGATAGAAAAGCTCTTTTCTCATCTTTCAAGATTTTTTTGGATATAAGAAAAACCATTATTGACGATAAAGAGCTGAAAATTATTGCAGGTAACTTACCAGAAACCAATGAAATTCCAAGCAATTTGAAAAATATTGCAATAGTGTAAATTTGAAACGGTGGGTGTACAAAGTTGAAATCTTTATATGGAATTTCTCCTTCAACAACTCTTTTTGACATTAAAAAGTAAACATTTTCATCTGAAAATGTCGCATGAGAATTCAAAATCTTAAAAATAGCTATAGAAAGTAAAAATGCTAATAGTATGACGAAATGTTTTTTCATATCTTCTTTAAAATTCCTTCATAAAAACTATTTACAAAATCGACAAAATCTCTTCTATCAAAAAATTTTACAAACTTTTTATTCTTTCTGGAAATTTTCTCTCTCATTTTTGCATCAGATAAAATTCTTATTATGGCATCAGCTAACTCTTTAACATCTTTCTCTCTAACTAAAATTCCGTTAACCTTATTCTTAACTATTTCTTTCAAACCTCCGACTTTGAAAGCAACTATAGGTTTTCCAAAATACATCGCCTCTAAAGCAACAATCCCAAATGGCTCATAAATAGATGAAATAACTACTACTTCTGCATATTTGAAGGCTGAATATACCTCTTCATCAGAAACGTTTGAAAGAATTAAAATATTGTCGATTATTCCCAGGTTTTTTGCAAGCTTCTCGATTATCCTTATATAATCTCTTTTTCCACCAATAACAACAAGCTTAATATCTTTTCTTTTTTCTAAAACAAGTTTGAAAGATCTCAATAAATATTCAAAGCCTTTTTCCTTTGAAAATCTTCCAACAGCAAGAATGTACTTATCCAATTTATACTTTTTCTTGAAGTTTGTTCTAGTTTTCAAATTTTCAAATGAAATAAAGTTGGGAACTTTAATTATTTTTTCTTTTGGAATTTTGAATTCATTAATAATTTCATTTTTAGAAAATTCAGAAGGAACAATAACATATCTAACCGAATTTATAATGAATTTTAAAAAAAGTACCTCGTAAATCTTCGTTAAAATAGAAAGAATTCCATTGGATTTATATATTCCATGATAGGATAAAACAATTGGCTTTCCTTTAATTCTACAAGCTATTGTTGAAAGGAGAGTTGTAAAATGATGGAAATCATGAACATGACAAATATCAAAATCTCTTTCTAAAAGAAAAAATAAAACAAAAGGTGGAATTCTATAGATCGAAGAAACTAAGTTTATTCTCAAAGATGGTAAGTAATAAACATTTATTTTTCCAAACTTTTTTACTTCTAATTTTAAAAGTCTATCAGAAGATGTTAAAATTGTTACATCATTTCTTTTGCTTGCACATCTGCTCCATTCCAAAACCATTCTTTCTCTTCCGCCATAGGAATATGGGAAGAATGAATGTGTCACATGAACAATCTTCATTAAATTATTTTCTCACTAAAAACAAATACTTTCTAAAATTCTCCCAAATGGTTCCAGGTTTTAGAGAAAATGTGCAATTTAACTCATTGTAGCAAGTACTTGGACAAACGCAGTTATTTTGTATTGGTAAAGATTTGAAAGCATTAACAAATCCCTTTTCTAGCCCATTTATCCCCAAATGTGGCTTGAACAAGCAAGGAATTACTTTTCCATCAGGCAACAAATCAACGAATAATATGCCAGCATAACATTTTTTCCAAGGCTTAAGCCTCTTTAATTGTTCTATATTAGGATCTGAAAACAATATCAACTCTTTGTTTTTCTTCTTTTCTTTTTGAATGAATTCTAAAGCTGATGCAAGTTCTTCTTTTGAAGGAAATACGGGATCTATTCTATTTTTGTGAAAATCGTCTCTTTGGTTGTACAAATCTTTGTAAATGACACTAAAGTTTAATCTTGCATCTAACTCTTTTGCTATTTCTATAAGCTTCCTTATACCATAAAAATTGTTTTCAATGTTTTTTCTTGATAGAGTGGCATTTATTACAACTTCTATCCCTCTTTTCCTAGCTTCTTTAACACCTTCTATAGCTTTATCAAAAACTCCTTCTCCCCTAACTTCATCATTAATTTCTCTAGGACCATCTAGTGAAACAACAAAATAATCAACATTTTTGACTTCATCTATTCTTTTTTTGAGAAGTGTTCCATTTGTAGTTAAAGTTACAACAACCCCAAAGTCTTTCAAATAATTAACCAATTCTTCAATATCTTCTCTTAATAAAGGCTCTCCACCAGTAAAAACCCAATGAAATGTTCCAGCGTCTGCAAACTCTTTAATAGCTCTCTTAGCTTCTTCTGTTGTCATTTCTTTTATTTTATAACTCCAGATTCCGCAATATTTGCAAGATAGATTGCATCTATAAGTGACAAAATGCATGATTCTTAAAGGAATTCTATAACCAAATCTTGAAAGAAGAACTCCTTTCAAAACGTTGAAAAATCTTTTGTTCATTAAACTATTTACAGAAGCACTATAAAAATTAATAGAAAAATTAATTATGAGAGATGTTAGAAAGCTTATATTAGCTATAGTGTCTATCTTAGAAATTTTTGTGATTATATACCTTATAAACAAAATTACTAACACGACAGGATATTTTATTATTTTTCAAAATGAACCCAATTTAAACGTAGAAGAGAATGAAGATTTGCTACCAAAATTCAGTTTGCAGTTTATTCCATCAAACAATAGCATACTAATGTATGAATTAATGCCAAATTCTTCTCAATATTTTGATGGTTATGTAGTTAAATTAAACATGACAAAGGTTAAAATAAATTCCGATGGATTTCGTGATGTAGAACACTCGATTGAAAAGCCGTCAAATGTAAAAAGAATTGTGATAATTGGGGATTCTAATGAATTTGGGTGGGGGGTAGAACTTGAAGATAGTTATCCAAAGGTGCTAGAGAGACTTTTAAATATAAACTGTAATGGAAGTTTTGAAGTAATATCTATGGCTGTTCCTGGCTACGATTTGTGGCAAAAGTTGGAGATTCTAAAAATAAAGGGTTTGAAGTATAATCCGGACTTGATTATTTTGGGTTTGGGCTTAGACGACTTAGAAAACTCTTCATTATTATTAGAAAAGTATAAAGAAGTTGATAAAGAGATAGACAAAATGAACATTAGTGAAGTTAGGAAAAAAATAATTAAAACTAATAAACACTTAGAAATAATGAAAGAAGAAGATGAAAAGGTGATGAAGCTTAGTACTCAGGAAACTCTATCTTTGCTCTCTGAATTAAAAAACCTTAAAAGATTTCTAGAGAAAAACACCACAATAGTATTGTGGGACAGAATATTCACATATTCAAACTTTGATTATGCATTAAGAGAAATAGCTGAATCTGAAGGGTGGTATTTTTTTGCAAGTTTTGAAAAATGTAATGGTGAATTTTATGATACAGGTAACATAAAAAATATTTTGAATCCACAAGATCCTCATCCGAGCAAATTAGGTCATAAATTACTAGCAAACATTCTTTTTTGCAATATAAAGAAACATCTATCTATATGCTAGGTAATTTTCAAGTACCAAATAATCCATGTTTGTCCTCATAAAATCTTCATATGCCTCCTCTGGCTTACAAACAATTGGCTCTCCTTTCAAATTGAAACTTGTGTTAAGTATAACCGGAATGCCAGTTATTTTATAAAATTCTCTTATCAATTTATAATAAATTCCATTCTCTCTTAAATTGACAGTTTGTATTCTGCATGTTCCATCAGCATGAGTTATTGCTCTTATATTTTTCATTTTATCTTTTCTTACTTTAAAGGTAAAAATCATAAAAGGAGAATAATGATTTCTCTCTGGAAGTTCAAAATACTCATGAACTTTTTCCTGAAGAACAGAGCCGGCAAATGGCCTAAAAGCTTCTCTTCTTTTAATTTCATTAACTCTATCTTTCATCCATTTTGGCTTTGGGTTTGCTAAAATACTTCTTGCTCCTAAAGCTCTTGGTCCAAATTCCATTCTACCTCTAAACCAACCAACTACTTTATTCTTTGCCAATAAGCTAGCTACTTTCTTGACTAATTCATCATCTTCTAAAAACTCATACTTTGCACCAACTCTGTCTAGAAAATTCTTTATGTATTCGTTAGAAAATTCTGGACCAAAATAAAGATGTCTTTGAACAAATTTTCTTCTCTTTTTAAGAAGATAGTGATAAACAAATAAAGCTGATCCTAGGGCAGCTCCATTATCTCCTGCTGCTCCTTGAATAAAAACTCTTTTGAATGGTGTTTGAGAGTAAATCTTTCCATTAGCTACCGCATTTAAAGCTACTCCACCCGCTATACATAAATTTTTCACTTTTGTTAAACTGTAAAGATGGTTTAAAATTTTAAAGTAAATTTCTTCAGTAATTCTTTGAAGACTTGTTGCTATATCTGCATGCCTTTGAGTAATTTTTTCATCAGGCTTTCTTGGTTTGCCAAATAGCTTTTCTGCATCTTTGCTCCACATTTTGAAACTTTCTCTAAAAGCAAAGTATTTCATATTTAGAGAGAAACTACCATCTTCATTTATTTTGACAATTCTCTTAAACTTATCATAATATCTAGGCTTTCCGTAAGCAGCTAAGCCCATAACTTTCCACTCATCTTCATTGACCTTAAATCCAAGAAAAGCAGTAAAAGTTGAATATAATAAACCTAGAGAATTCGGAAAATGAATCTCCTTCAAAGGAATTATGTTGTTCCCATTTCCCAAATATAGGCCAGTAGTTTTCCACTCTCCAACCCCATCTACAGTAAAAATCGCTGCTTTATTAAAAGGTGAAGGATAAAAAGTGCTTGCGGCATGTGCTTCATGATGTGGAACGAATAGTATTTTTCCTTTATAACCGAGTTTATTTCTTATTGTTGATTTTATTGCTAATTTATTAGTTACCCAATCTGGTATTGCTCTCCAAAATGGAATGTAAGAAAAAGGATAAGTTTCAACAAAAGTCTGAACAATTCTCTCAAATTTTCTTAGAGGCTTTTCGTAAAATGCTATGTATTTAACATCATTTATGGTTATTCTTGCATGTTTTAGGCAAAATTCTATAGCATTGAAAGGAAAAGAATTATCATGTTTAATTCTTGTAAATCTCTCTTCTTCAGCTGCAGCAATAACTTTTCCGTCTTTTATTAAAACTGCTGCACTATCGTGATAATAAGCAGATATTCCCAATATGTACATTTATTTTCACCTAGTACATTTCTTCATAATCTTTCAACTTTTTACTTAACTTTTCTGATTTAATCCAACCCTTTCTAATTTCTTTACTTATTAGCTTTGAGAAATACCACAAAATTTTGCTTAAACCAATGCCAATGAAGTAGATTGGTAATAACATTACAAAGTTAATCATTTTAAAAGAAGCTTCCTTCAAATTTTTTAAAAATTTTTTCATGCTTACACCAATGGATAAATGAAAACTGGTAATGATGTAGAATATGATGCTATAATCAACACTGCTATGATAATTATTAGTAGTATTGCTGGGATTAACCACCATTTCTTAGTTCTCCAGAGAAATTTTGCAAGTTCTTTTAGAGATTCTAACATATATAAATTCTATTCTTGTCTTTTAAAATAATAAAATTAATTTAAGCCTCGCATCAAATCAACTTTTGTTCTTCACACCACTTTATTGTTTCCCTAATTCCATCATACGTTGTATATCTTGGAGTATATTTCAAAATTCTCTTTGCCTTCAAGATACTATACTCATGATTTTCAGTTAAGAACCTAACTCCATCTCTTGTTATTAATGGATTAGAATTCATCAATTTTGCCTTTTTCTCCTCAAAATATGCGATAAAATAAGCCAACCATTTTGGAATAGATAAAAATTGATTAGAAACTCCAATCTCTCTAGATATAAACGAAACAAGATCTTTTAGCCTTATAGCTTTTTCATCGGCTATTAAAAATCTTTCTCCTACCGCTTTTTCACATTTTATGGCAAGTAATGACGCGTCAACCAAATTTTTTATGTAAACAAAATGCAATTTATTATCTCCATTGCCAATAAGAACAAATTTTTTCTCTTTTATACCTTTGAAAAGCTTGAAAACATTGTAAGTATCTCCTGGCCCAAAAACGACTGCTGGTTGAAGAATTACAATAGGAAGATATTTCATGAAGGAAATTGCAATTTTTTCTCCTTCTGCTTTAGATTCTTCATATGGATTTGATGGGTTATACGGTGAGGTCTCATCAATTATTTTATCACTATTTCCATAAACTCCGCAAGCACTATAGTGAATAAACTTTCCAATTCCCTTATCTTTACAGACTTCAAGGAGATTTTTTGTTCCATACACATTAACTTTGAAATATTCCTCTCTTTTCATTAACTTACCAAATGCAGCTGCAAGATGAAAAACTACATCAAATGATTTCAAATTTCTCTTTAATGTTTCTTTATTTGTTATATCTCCGTAGATTACATTAACATCTTTTAATGCTTCTATCTTTTTCTTCGATTCCTTTCTAACTAAGCAATAAACTCTATAATTTTCCTCTTTAAGTCTTTCTACAAGATGCCTTCCTATAAAACCTGTTGCTCCTGTTACTAAAACATCCATCTATAGTATTAAAACTCATAATTAAAAAACGAGAGTGAAATATTTAGATGAAAACGACCCAAGCAATAAAAGTAATTAAAGGAATACTCTCTTCTAAACTTGGAAATAAAGTACCACTTGCTGTAGTACATAAACCAACTTTTCGATGTATGCTAAGATGTAAATATTGTGGTTGTTGGATGCAAAAAGTTGAAGAACTAACAACAGAAGAAACTAAAAAAATGATGAGAGAATTTGCAGATGCTGGAACTGTATGGTGGCAAATAACAGGAGGAGAACCACTAATAAGAAAAGATATAGACGAAATTATCAAATATGCAAAGGATCTTGGTTTTATTGTAAGCATAATTACAAATGGTTTGTTAGTAAAGCATCATTTAGATTCTTTGAAACTAGTCGACGCTCTTTACATATCTTTTGATGGTTCAAAAAAGATACATGAGTCCTTAAGAGGTAAGGGAACGCATAAAAAAGTATTAGAAGCAATTAAATTGGCAAAAGAAGCGGGGATAAATGTATATCCTGAAACAGTTCTATCAAAACAAAATCTTGAAAACAATTTTAAGAGTTTAAAAGAAGCTATAAAATTGGCAAAACAATTGAATGTAAAACTGACTATAACATTACCATATAAAGATCCTTATAACTATTGGTTTGTTGATCCCTATATGCCAACAAAAGAGCAAGTAATTAAAGCTTCTGAGTTTCTAACAAAAGAAGAAAGTGGAACTATAAGAATAGAGAGACCTTATTTAACTTGGGGAAAACTTTTTAATCCTAATAAAAAATTGAAAGTTTGTCTGGCTGGTAAGGCTTTTTGCGAGATTTTGCCAAATGGAAAGATAATACCATGTCTCTTTAGGCAAGAACTTGGTGTTGATGGGAGAAAATATGGATTTTTAAGAGCTTTTAGAATGATTCCAGAAATTAGAAATTGTGGCTGTACTGCAGGTTACATGGAATATAATCTTCTTTTCTCTCTTAACCCAAAAGCTCTTTTATCAAAATCTACCTGGATAAAAGAGGTTTTTAAAAGATAGATAAATAGAGAAATTAGAGAAATAAGTGATATCATTTTTCCCACTTTAAGTAAATTTCCTTCTTGATATGATAGCATTATAGAATAATTTCCAGAAAATGGTGCTTCCATACAAATAAGTATCCCGCATTTTTTAATAGGCATTTCTTTTCCATCATAGAATGCATGCCAATATTTTTCATATCTAAACTTCAATACAATTTTTTCTCCTTCCACTACATTTTTTAACTCTACTATTATTTTATCATCATTAACAATTTTTACCGAAGCGTTTCCATTTTCAACGTAAATATAACTTGGCATTAGATTCGAATACTCGTAAACTTGAAATAGTTTGTTCGAAGTTTCATATATTTTTTTGAAGGTTTGTAGATTACTAAGGGAAGATTTGCTCTCGTTTGTCCAAGCAACAATCCACTTAACATTATACTCTTCTAATTTTTCTGCCAGTTCGATCTCTGAATATTCACTTATATTTTTTCCAAAAATAACTCCATCAACAAACCAAGTATCACCTTCAATAAAAACTCCCTGATGTAATCCTCCAACAAAAAATTTATCTGTGAATGGAGCTAATAGAGCCATTATATTTCCACCTAATTTGCCCCATCTAGAATCTTCAACTATTATTCTCGCATCTTTGGTTGTATTCTCTTTTAAGAAAGTAAATAATTCTACTACATCCTTTTTTGGTTTATTTTTTAAAACGCCATCATCTAGTTTTAAAGAGTACCAGTCCTTCAACTTCCACCCATATATATATTCAAAAAACCTGCTATCGCTATTGTACCAAGAATCAAATAGATACAAGATAAAAGTAAAAATATGCACTATAAGTAAGGACAATACAAAAGCAATCAGAAATTGTTTTTTTGTATTTATAATATGGTAAATACTATAAGCCGCTATTGTACAGAAAAAAACTCTATTCAAGAACGTTACCCTCTCTATTAAAAAAATATTTGAAAAAATATTTAGCATTAAAATTTTTACTCTCGTTTGAAAGAAGTTTAATAAAAATGATAAACCTATAAGAGAAATAGCTACTAGAAATAAATAGTCTATCTTCCACTTGGATTTTTTGCTTGAACTATAAACTAAAAGTGATAAGCTGATGATGACTATAAAAACAGAAAGAAGATAAAAGTGCGACCAAAATGCTCTATTAATATCGTACATGTGTGGAAAAAAGGTTGCCTGTTTAGAGAATATTTGAAAGCTATAATCCCAACTCAAAAAATCAGCAAAATAAACAAAACCTGATAAGAAAGAGATAATAAAAACATAAAAGAATTCTTTAATTTTTTTTCTCATTAAGGAGAGTAAGAACAACGAAAAAACAAAAAAGGGATAAAACATGCTTTGAAAAAGAAGAGATAACGCTAAAAACAGCCCAGAAGCTAAAAGATTTCTTTTTTCTCTAAAATCTAAGTATTTGACAAAAAAAGCTATAGAAAAAATACCAAAAGAGAGCGAATAGTAAGAAATGAAAGTTCCATCTATAAAATATTCGTGAAACCAAGTTAACCACAGCAGAGCTGATAATATAGATACAAATGGATGGAATCCAAAAGTTTTTGAAAGATAGTAAACAGAAAGAATTGGCAGAATAAAAGAAATTGCAACAACAAACCTAAAAACAGCCCAGAATGGAACTTGTTTCAAATTTAGATACCATAGTATTGTTGTTAACAGAGGTCCTCCTGGTGGATGATCATAAAGTGGAGAGTAACCAAGTTGATAGTTTAGATACATTCCATTGATACTGTGATATTGTGGAAATATCTTTGTGGCCATAAGGTAATGAGTAAAATAATGAATTGGATAATCTTGAATTGCTATTATTCCACTATCTATTATTCCTGCTCTTACTAGAATAGAAATGGCTAAAATTATAACTGAAAGCAATATAACTCTTTCATGTTTTTTAAAAAATGCTAAAATCTTCTTAGAAATATCGAAAAGGGATAATAGAATGAAGCTTATAATGAAAACAAAAAGGTTTGACTTATATAAACTAAAACCCAAATATGTCAAAAGGATTAGGAAAGAAGATAAAAACACAAACAAATAATACAATTTTTCCTCTTTCAAAAAATCACCCAAAAATAAAATTATTACATAATAATTCAATTCTAATTTTCATTTTTCCACCCTTACTCCTCTAAGAGTCATAGCAATACATCTTTTATCTCCATTGTGCAAAAGATCATCAACTACAACACAACCTCTTGGAACTTTAAATTCTAAGTAGTTTATTCCTTTATTTATTTTTTGTGGCAGAGTATATACCCAGCCACCACCTCTAGCTATTTCAAATATGTTTTTAAGTTCTCCATTAAGATAAAATTCTACAATCGTAGTTTCATTGTAAACTGGTAAAATGTCAAAATAGAAGGTAACGCTCGTGTCTTCAAGAGAAATATATGCTATTTTGAGTAAGTCACTTCCCCATTGATAATCGTCTTCTTTTTCTTTTTGATACCATCCGTCCAAAAACACAAAAGAACCATTCTTTAAATCTGAGATATCTATTGACTTGAAAAACAAAGAAAGACAACGTTTGTCATCGCTGATATTTAATTCTATTGGTCTTACACAATTATTAGAAATAATTCTCAATTCATTCTTTCCATCTTTTATAGGATATAAAAATGCAATTCGTGTATCGTATTTGCTACTGACATTATAATTGCCAATTATACGTCCGTTCAGAAGCAGTGTAATATTCCTATCTTCAATAAATGAACTTAATATTAGAGAAATTACTTTTTCTTTGGTTTGATTTGAGAAAATATATAATACTCCTCTTTTATAGACAAAAATATTTCCACTAGAGTCTTTTGGATAAAATCCAAATTTTAATTCTATTTTATTGACTTTTTTAAAGGAATCAAACATTCCAAAATAATAAAGGTTGTAAAGAACTATTGATAAAATTGCAATTAAAATAAGAGATAGTAATATTTTTCTGTTTTTAATTTCATTCCAAAAGAAAATTAAAAACAAAAGAAGCAGAATTAGAGCTGATAGATAAGGTGGGAATCCATACACGCAAAGGAAATAATCTCTATCTTCTGGCAACAAATATCTTAAATCTAATGGTCTATCTGTAAATAAACTCTCAATGAGTTTACTTCTTGGTCCATTTTCTATTAAAGAAGATAAATAATGTTGTAGTAGAGGGAAAGTTAAAGCAAGTTTGTTTTCATCTTCAAATATTAATTCTCCTTTTTTGTAAATACCTGTTATATAAACCACTTTGCCTTCAATTATTACTTTTCTTGCGCCTTCCCAATAAGTGAATGATGAACCATTAATAAAAATAGATAATAAAACTAATGCATAGAAAATTCTTTTACTAATTACCTTCCAGTTCGATGAAATACTCAATATTATAAAAGGTATAGAAAAAATCATATATCTAGGCCCGAAAGAGAGAGATCCCCACCAGTGATTTATTAAAGAATTAAAAATAAGATAAATAGCAAAAGAGTAAAGAGCGATTTTTCTAATATCAGCACTAAAGTTTCTATAATAAATAAAAAATATAATAAGCAGTGGGAAGTAGATGAAAATTCCTCTGTATAAGGAGAACAAAACGAAAATTGAATTTTTGAGTAGATCGTATATTATAGCAGAGATTATAGCAAAAGGGTTTAAACTTGATTTATACCAACTAGTTGGCTTTAAAATAAAAAAATAATAATCTATATTTGATAACCTAAACAAGTAAGCGAATACATTGTGAAAAGTCAAAAAATAAATAATTGATGGAAATACACCAATTAAGAAATAATAGACATTCACTTTCCTTCTTAAATAAAAGAGCACAATAAAAGCAAGGAAAATCGATGTGAACTCAAAAAAAACTGATAATCCGAGAATAATTGGAGTTAAAATTTTATGCCTTATTATAAATGCAAAAGTTATAAGAAAGATAGAAAATATGTAAGGGAATAAAGTTGTGGAGTAGGGGGAAAGTGGCGAGGCCAAATATATTAACATGGATATGTATATGTTCTTTGTGTATTTTTCTAAAAATAGGATTAATAGGGATCCTGGTAATGCTGAAAAAAGAATCAGAGCAATCAGAGATTGGATATTTATAGAAATTGGTAAATTTGAAATTGAAAGTTTTCGAAATCCGAAATTTTCTTTAATAAAAGTTAACGCTTCGTTATTTGGTATTAATTTGTCAATTAAATAAGATATTAATGAAAGGGAAAATGAAATTCCTGGAGATTTCGAAGATACGTAATGGCCGTTCCTCTCTATTATATCTCCAAGAAAAAAGTCCTTGAATTCGTCAAGAAAAATTGTCTGATATTTAGAAATTTTGTTCGCAAGAATAACCCTACTTAAATTGTCATCTCCAACAATTTGGGAAAAAAGAATATTTAATAGGAAGATGAACATTAAAACTCTAAATTCTTTTTTCATTAAATAAGTTAGCTTTTAAAAAAGAAAAAAACTAAAACAATGGAAAACCTTTTAATAAGCAATGTAGTTAAAATCGTCTACCTTGTAAATTTTGTATCCTTCTTTCATTAAACGCTTCTTAATCTTATCTAAATTTTTCTGGCACTCAAACACAAAAACTGACTTAAATTTTCTAATAAAATTCTTTGCTCCATCAAAAACTTTATATTCAGCTCCTTCTACATCTATATTTACTAAGATAGGATAATTTGGGTTAATTCTAATACTTCTAAATATTTTGTCTAGAGTATATGATTTCACCTTAACTCTATTGCATTTGTTTCTCTTAAACTCTATAGTTGATATATTTGCATAAGGCATATAAGATAAACTCAGCCATAAACTCTTATTTCTGTTAGAAATCGCAAATGGGAAAAATTTAATATTTGTTAATCTAAAAATCTTATTCATTTTTTGTATAAATGAAAAGTTTCTTATATCAGGTTCGAAGGAAATAACAATGTACTTCCTTTTTGCAAAATAAAAAGAATAGAAGCCGTCACCAGCTCCAACGTCAATAAAAACTCTTTGTAGTATATAAGACTTATGTTTTTCTATTAGTTTTCTTGAAATCCTTAAATGTTTTTCTACAAATATCTCGCACAAAAATGGAATTTTGAGGGAATATATTCTAATAATTCGGTAAATGAGTAGAAGCATTACAAGAAAATTTCGGATAAAATCGTTTCTTGTGTTTTTAAATTTATTTAAAATGCTAATGTAGATTCTCAATTTAATTTGCTCTATAACTTGCATATTCAAAGAATTTTTTCTTAATTTTTAAATTATAGAAATAATTGGAATGATGGAATGATGTTTAGACAAATTTTTGAAATTGCGAAATACTATAGAGTCGATGATTGGATTCATTACTTAGGTTATATTCTTATCTCTTCTATTTTAGTTTCAAATATAAAGCTAATCAATTTTATTCTGTCTGCAATAATTTTAGCGTATGCTTATTCTCTAAATGATTATTATGACAAGAAAATGAAGAACAAATACTTTATTGTGCCTCTAATTCTTTATTGGTTATTCGTTCCTTTTATTTCCTACTTTAGCTTTATAATATCACTATTATTCTTGATCTTATTCACATTTTACTCTTGGCCAAAAGTTTGGTTGGAGGGAAAACCAATACTATCAACGCTGACTAATTCAATTGGATTTACACTTATTTTTATTCTTCCTTTTAATAACATAGAACAAATTTCAAGTAACTATCAGATTGTTTTATTGATATTTCTACTAAACATAATAGCACAGTTATTGCATGAAATTTCTCATTTTAAGAATGACAAGAATATTGGTAAGATAACAACATCGGTGAAGATTGGCCTAAAAAAATCGACTACAATTCTAAAAATCATTATAATCTTAACTCTTTTTTATTCTATAAGTTTCATTCTACCAAAATACCCTATTTTCTCCTTATATTTATGTGTTTTTCTTATATTGTTCCTATCTCACAGAAAAATCACAAAAAATGAAAGAAAAGATTATAAAATTTTGGGAGTTTTAGGAGGAATTATTCTAACGATTGAAATAATATCGTAAAAGATGCAAAAAGATATATTAAAAATGATGAATAATAAATATGGAAAAAAGAAAATTGCTGATTATTATAGATATTATTTTGTTTTTCTCAATATTGGCTCTGATATTTTTATTAAGTCTAACAAGAAGTGGTTTGAGATTAGTGATTGAACCAAGTTACTTAAAACTAGGTATTGGAGAAAATAGAACAGTATACTTGTATGCAATAAATCCAACATCAATTGAGTATAATGTTGACTATATTGAGGTAGAAGTGATACATTATGACGCTAATGGAAATGAAATTTTGAGGCAACATGGAATAATAGATAATGAATTTGCAAAAAGTAGGGGAAGGGAACTTACTACAACAATTCCACCAAAATCAAAAACAAAATTGTTTTTCTTTATATATGGAAAGTTGGCCCCTGGGAAATTAGTTGAAAAGTTCACACTAGTGACAAAGGAAGGTTTAAATTCCACAGCTACTTTTATTCTAGAGTAAATATAAAACTAATACACGAGAACAAAGCTTATAAATAATAATTTTTAATTTCTTTAATTGAGAAAATGAGAACGAAAACAATATTGGATAGTGTTCATAAGAATTTTAAAAAAATAAACAATAAACAGAAAGAAACAGAAAGCAGAATTTTACCAAATATATATCGATTTAAATCACGTGAAAAAGATTGGGAATTTATTAAGAAATGGATACCAACAGTTCTTATATCAATAACTAATAGATGCAACTCCTTTTGCAAGATTTGTTTTACAAACTCTTCTCCATTTGATTGCTCTAAAGAAATGAACAAGGAGGATATAATAAAAATACTTAGAAAAATAGGCAAAAATAAAAGAATAATACTGATAGGAGGAGAGCCAACATTAAGAGAAGATCTTTTTGAAATCATAAGATTAATTAAAAAATCTTCAAATCATCCTGAGATATTTACAAATGGTTTGAAACTTGCAAACCCCATTTATGTAAAAAGATTGAAAGAAAGTGGTGTGAGGAGAGTGTATCTCTCCTTTGATGGTTTTTCTCCCTATACATATGAAAAGTTAGTTGGAAACGAAAAGGAACTAGAGTTGAAATTGTTGGCTATTGTCAACTTAGAAGCTTTTGGAATAGAAACGATTTTAACCTTCAGAGTAATAAAAAATTTAAACGAAAACGAAATAAAAAAGACCATAGATTTTGTTGTTAATAGAATGAAAAATGGAGGAAAAATCAAAGGAATCTATTTTTATTTCGCAACTCCTGGTGGAAGATTCCTTATTAAAGATGGAGAAATTGAGGAAGACGCTGGCTTTAAATTAATTGAAAAAGCAACAAACAGAATAGTCAGTAGAGAATATCTATCAGAATGGAATAAGCTAAGCTTAAATCTGTATAAATATTTCAAAAGATTTGGAATAAGATTTGTTTATGGATCTTCTGGTCCTATTGGTCTTTTCTATACGGGCAGCATAAAAAGAGCAGTATCAAAATCGGAAATAAGAAAAATAAATGAAATTCTAGAAAATAAGAAAAATCCTATAATACTTGCTTTAAATTTGATGAAGATTAGATTATTTAGGGTTGCTGGTTTGTTATACTTGATTAAAAGAAACATGATGGATGTTGTATCTTCTATACCAAACCTATTTGTAATAGGTGCTGAAAACATAAATACGGAAATTTATCATAGAATCGGGATTAGAGACAATGTTTGGATAGAAAAAGATTCGAAAAAAGGAAGTTTATTCGTTAGATATACTGGTTTTTCCAACCTGTATCAACGGTAATAGTCTATTAAAGATATCGAAACTTTTCTCAACAAGCTTTGCTTTTAAATATCTTATATTTAAGAGAGATTTATATACTTGTATCTTCTCAAGCCTATATGAAATATCATTATATCTGAAGAATATTTCTCTTAGCATATTCAAATCAACATTGTCTAGCTTAACTTTTGGCTGTGAAGAATAATACTCAAGAAAATTTTCATCAATAATTTTCCCCTCTTTCTTTAATATCTGGGTAATTGAAAGTTCAGGATGTGGTATAAATATTGGAATCGCGAATCCATCTGGCCTTAATTTCAGAGTGAAAAGAATGGAATTGTAAATATCTTTGATGCTTTCTCCAGGATATCCTATTATTGTGGTTGTCTCCAGATTGATTTTATTCTTTTTAATTATTCTTGATGCCTTCTTTACCTTCTCTATACTAATTTTCCTGTTCATAAGCCTTAGAATATCACTATTTGCATTTTCTACACCTATCCCTATTCTGAAACAACCGGCTTTCCTCATCTTTCTAATTAACCTCTCGTTTATTTCATCGGGCGAAGAATAACATTGAAATATTATATCAAGTTTTTTTTCTTTTATCAAATCACAAACTTTTTCAGCCCACTTTCTAATCATTGTAAAAGAAGAAGTATAAAAATAGAACTCTCTGGTATGATATTTTGTATATATTTGCATAATTTCTAACACAACTTTTTCTGGAGATCTAACTCTAATAGGTGCTAAAATTGTTGACATCCTACAATAGTTACATTTGTGTATACAACCTCTTGGTCCTTCAATCCATCCAAAAGCAAATCTGGGATAATAGTTTTTCTCGACAACAAAATCTCTATCCGGAATTGGAAAATTATCCAAATTTTCTAAGACAATTTTTGTAGGAGTATGGATTGTCCTATTCTCCTTTCTGTATATTATATTAGGCATTTCATTGAAACTTCCTTCATTATTGATAATTTTTCGTACTAAAGACAGTGTAATATACTCTGTATCCCCAAAATTGCCTTTTACTACAAAATCTACATATGGAGATGATATAAAGTAATCATATATTCCTAAAACATTCCAGATA
>Ga0078972_1009066_pt1 | contig 20025 bp, 19 predicted proteins | sample YelNatPaOPGAMG01_FD_67568 | JGI IMG/M metagenome (GOLD analysis project Ga0078972, IMG submission 67568) | Hot spring thermophilic microbial communities from Obsidian Pool, Yellowstone National Park, USA - OP-RAMG-01 (SPADES assembly) (version 2) | ecosystem: Environmental > Aquatic > Thermal...
GCTATGGATATTTATGAAGAAGGCCTATAGGAGAGGCCGTAGGATTTTGTCAGGATAAAAAAATAACAGAAACAGAATCAAAGACTATAACAGTAGAAGTGGTTGCATTTAAAGATCCAAAACAGATGGGTCTAAGTGCTTCTGATAGAAAGGCGTATGAAAATTCTGGCTGGACTCCTGCTGTAATTTTAGTAACTGAAAAAGATAAAGAGACAGGAGAGATAACAAGATATTTAACAGAAGCATCTGTTCCTGATCCTATGCCAGAAAAAAAGAAAAACAAGAAAAATCCTCCTCCGCCTCCTAATGATGGTACAAAACCTCCTTCAAGTGGAGGAGGGTGTACACAACAGCCCAGCCCTGGCCCTGCGCCAACTTCTGGCCCTGCGCCAACTCGTCCCACTGCGTCAACTCGTCCCACTGCGCCAACTTCTGGGTCTACTTCTTATTCTTATTACTATTGTAATTCTTCTTGCCAATGTGTAAGAGGAACCTCTTCATCCTATAGGTCCAATGAGTGTAATCCTAATAATTCTTTATCCTGTTGTACTTCTTCTAATTGTTGTCGATATTCTTATTGTTGCCGATCAAATTATTGTTTACCCACTTTAACTTTTGAAGTTAATCCCAATCGTTTATTTGTTAATCAAGATTATACTTTATCTTGGAGAGTTAATTCGCCTTCTGCTTGTGGAGCTGTTTCTTGTGTGGGGTCTTGCACTTATTTAGGTCATAATTGCCAAGATGGTCAAGTTTTGCCTCAAAAATTAGGAATTTGTCCTCCTTCAAATATTAATCTTTCTTCCTTGTGTGATCCTAATTCTCAATTTCATAATAAAACTCTTAATTCTTCTAGCTCTATTATTATTAAAGCTAATCAAGATTACTGGGGTAAATATCAGTATTCTTTAACTTGTCAAAGGGCAGATGGTATTTCTCTTCCCCAAAATACTCAAGAGGTCTTTGTCCTTCCAGTTCTCTATTACCAAGAAACTCCCTTTTCTTCAATTATTCAACCATTTCTTTCTTTGATTAATAGATAAATATTGACAAAAATTAAAATTTATTTTAATAATATAGAAAGCACCTTAAAAAGAAAGGAGTGAAAAAGAGTGAAAGGAAAATATTTTTTATTTATTGGGATTTTGTTTTTAGTGTTGGGTTTTGTATTTCAAACAAAGGCAGAAGTAGTTAAGATACCAGGGAATGAATTTAAAGAAACTTTGACAGAGGAAGAGTATTTAGAAGCAGTAAAATTTGTGTTAGATATAGATCAGAAAGGAAAAGTCGGAGAGTTTTGGCTAAATGATAGAAAAAGTAATATTCTAGCTTTAGCAGCCACATATTTAAAGATAGAGCCAGCTAATCAAAAAATTTCGAAAGATTGGAAATATAAACTGATTCATTCAAAGAATGGCAGATATTCCAGTGACTTTGTGATTTATAGAAATAATATTGCAGTAATTATTCTAAATATTACCCAAAAAGGCAAAATTTTATTAAAACCTGATCAAAAAAAGTTAATAAGTTCAATAATTTTACCAATAGAAGCCATAGAGTATTATTTGTTGGTCAATATTTATAGAGACTAGCCGGCTTTTGCCGGCTTTTTCATTTGAGAAAAATTGAAAGTTAAGATAAAATAGAAAAACTAAAGCTTATGCTTTTAAAATTAAAAAATTTACTTCATTCCAAAATTTTAATTAATAATCTTTTTACCAACAAATCAACTCGCCAGACTATTTTTAAAAATACTTTTTGGCTTTCTTTTTCTTTATTTTTTAGTAAAGTCGTTAAATATTTTTTAATTATTTATGCCGCTAGAATTTTAGGGGCAAAAGAATACGGAGCTTTTAATTTTGCTTTATCTTTTTCTGCTTTATTTTATGTTTTTGCTGATTTGGGAATTAGTTCTTTAATTTCTCGAGAGATTGCTAAAGATAAAGAAAAAGAAATTCCTATTTCTGCTGGTTTCACTTTAAAAATTTTTTTGGCGATTTTTACTTTTCTATTGATCGTTTTTGTTTCTTTTTTTGTCCCTTATACAGAGAAAATTAAAACAACTATTTGGCTGATGGCAATATTTACTTTATTAAATGGAATGACTAATTATTTTTATAATTGTTTTTATGGCAAAGAAGAAATGCAATATCAAGCAATTACTGAGGCTATTGAGGCAACAGTGACAACTCTTTTAGGAATTTATTTAATTTCTTTATTACCCCGAGCTTATATTTTGGCTTCGGCTTATGTTGTTTCTGCTTTTTGCGCTTTTATTGTTATTATCCCAATTTATCAAAGAAAATTTGGTAGATTTTTACAGCTTGATTTAAATGTTGAGAAATGGAAAAAAATTTTGACTCAAGCTTGGCCAATTACTTTAAGTTGGGTTTGCTTTAATATTTTAACTTATACTGATATTACTTTCTTGGGTTTTTTTAAATTATTTGAACAAGCGGGTTATTACAGCGCTAGCCAGAAAATTGTTTCTTTGCTGATACTGCCTTCTAATATTATTATTACTTCTGTTTTTCCTACTTTAACAAAAGTTTCTTTAGATAATAAAGAAAAAGCTCAAAGAGTTTTTGATTTTCAGAATTTTCTTTTATTATCAGTCATTTTACCTTTAGTATTTGGAGGATATTTTTTCTCTAAAGAAATAATTTATTTTCTTTATACCTCTCAATATGATAATTCTATTCTATCTTTAAAAATTCTTTTGCCAGTTAGTTTTTTGACTTATTTTTCTTTTGCTTTAGGAAATTTACTTTTTATTTTTAATTATCAAAAAAAGACCTTTTGGGCTTATTTTTATGGAGCAGTTTTAAATGTTATTTTAAATAGTTTATTTATTCCAAGGTGGGGAATGTATGGGGCTGGTTATGCTACTTTTATTTCCACTTTGTTTACTTTTTTGATTCTTTTTTATTTGAGCAGAAAATTTACTTCTTTAAAATTTATCAATTTAAATTTGATAAAAGGAGGAGGTATATTAACTTTAAATTCTCTTTTAATGATTTATTTTATTTTTAAATATTTTTCTTATCTTACTATTTTAAAGAAAGTTTTTATAGGTGCTTTCATTTATTTTCTTTTTCTTTTAATTTTGTGGTTCATTAACAAAAAGCTTAAGTTTTTATCAATTTAATATTGACAAGAGTTAATTTTTATAGTAAAAACAATTTAGTTCTTTGAAAGGAGGTGTTAAAAATTGAGGAGAAAGGATCAATGTTTAATAATAGTTTTATTGGTGATTTTAGTATTAGTTTTAAGCAGTTGTCAATTAGAAACTCCTATTAACATCACTTTAACCGAAGAAGAGAGACAGCTTCTTCTTGAGCACTCTTTTTATTCACCAAAAGTTGCTCGCTGGCGTGATGGAGCAATAATCAAAGTTTATGATTCAACTAACTTTTTATACCTAGATTATGTTTTAAGTGAATGGAATAAGGTTTTTGAGGGACAAATTTTTTTAGTGAAAACTGAGAATTCTTTCGAAGCTAATATAGTGATATATTTTGAAGATTTAGAAGGTGATTTAGATGGGTTTGCAACAACTTACTATGAGGAGCCGGGAAGAATTTATAAAGGAGAAATAAAAATAGATCCTATAAAAGGAGGGTATCCTGCTCTTTATCTTCATGAACTAGGTCATGTATTAGGTTGCCATGGACATTTAAAAGAAGGCTTAATGCATTCACCAATGGGAGAAGAAATTGATGAATATACTAAATATTATTTTCAGTTACTTTATTCGCTTCCAATAGGTTTTGATTTAAGTAGAAAAGGGGCTTTAGCCCCTTTTCAATTTTTGAAATAATTGATATTATATAAATATAAAACAAGAAAAACTTAATAAAAATATGAGAAAAAGATTTTTAATTACTGGTGGTTGTGGTTTTGTTGGCCACCATTTTGTTGAGCATTTTTTAAAAAAGACTGATTGGGAAATTATTATTTTAGACTCTTTAACTTATGCTGGTAATTTAAATAGAGTAACAGATATTGATGTTTTTAATCCTAAAAGAGTGAAATTTATTTGGCATGATCTTCGCTCTCCAATTTCTGAAACAACACATGCTTTAATCGGAAAATTTGATTATGTAATTCATTTAGCAGCTGAATCCCATGTTGATAGGAGTTTACAAGATGCCGTGCCTTTTGCCGAGTCAAATGTAGTTGGGACGACTAATTTATTAGAATATATTAAAAAATACCAAAAAGATTGTCTCATAAGATATATAGGCTTTAATACAGATGAGGTCTTTGGCCCTGCTGCGGAAGGCGTTTACCATAAAGAAACAGATAAATTTTATCCCTCTAATCCTTATTCTGCTTCTAAAGCTGGCCAATGGGCTATGGAATTTGCTTTTGCTCATGCTTTTAAACTTCCTATTTCTATGACCCATTCAATGAATATAATTGGTGAAAGGCAAAATCCAGAAAAGTTTGTTCCAAAGACTGTTCGCGCTATTTTAAATGGAGAAAAAATATTATTGCATGGAAAAAATCCTTCTGACTGTTCTTCGCGTTGTTGGATTCATGCAAGAAATGTAGCCGATGCTGTTTTATTTTTATTAGATAAGGCTCAAACAGAGGAAACCTATAATATTGTTGGCGAAGAAAAAACAGTTTATGAAATAGCTAATATTATTAGCGAAGTAATTAGAAAAAGACCGTTAAAGGATAATGAAATTGAATGGATTGATTACCATTCAGCAAGGCCAGGCCATGATAAAAGGTATGCTTTAGATGGTTCTAAATTAAAAAAAATGGGATGGCAGCCTCCTAAAAATTTAGAAGAGAGTTTAATAAAAACTGTTCAATGGATGATAGAGCCAAAAAATAGAAAGTGGTTGGAAATATAATAAAATGCCATAATAAAAATGTCAGAAAATTCTATTCCTACAATTATTCTTTGTGGTGGGAAAGGGATGAGATTAAGAGAGGAGACAGAATTTAAACCTAAGCCAATGGTAGAGATAGGAGGAAAACCGATTTTATGGCATATAATGAAAATTTATAGTTTTTATGGATACAAAGATTTTATTTTGGCTCTTGGTTACAAAGGAAATTATATAAAAGAATATTTTTTAAATGAAAGAAAATTTAATACAGATTTTCTTTTAGAGAGAAGCACAGGGAAAATTATTAAATTTTTCGATAATTATGAGATAAAAAAAGATAATTGGAGAATTATTTTTGCCGACACAGGATTAGAAACTCCTCATGGAGAGCGAGTTTTAATGTTAAAAAAATATATTAAAGGGGATTTATTTATGGTGACCTATGGTGACGGGGTAGCAAATATTAATATTAAAAAGTTAGTAGTATTTCACAAGAAGAAAAAAGTAATAGGAACTATTACTGGTGTTCATCCTACTTCTCGTTGGGGATTAGTCAGTACTGATAAAAGTTGGTTGGTGACAGAGTTTAGCCAAAAACCAGATTTTTACGATTATGTAAATGGAGGATTTATGGTTTTTCATCGAAAAGTGTTTGACTATTTAAAACCAGGAATGATGATTGAGGATGTTTTTAATCCTTTAATAAAAGAGAAACAATTAGCCCTTTTCCCACACGAAGGTTTTTGGTATGGGATGGATACCTACAGAGATTTTGAGAAGTTAAATGAATTATGGATAAAAGGGGCTCCCTGGAAAATTTGGTGAGTTTTTTATGAAAGAAATTAAAAAATTTTTTAAAGATAAAAAAATTTTAATTACTGGTCATACGGGTTTTAAGGGGGGGTGGTTAACTCAAATGTTATTAAATTGGGGAGCAAAAATTTCAGGAATTGCTCTAAGGCCTAATACTAAACCTAATTTATTCGAAGCCTTGAAATTAAAAGAAAAAATAAAAAATTATTTTTGGGATATTCGAGATTTTAAAAATATATCAAAAATAATCAAAAGAGAAAAACCAGAAATAATATTTCATTTAGCTGCTCAACCATTGGTGAGAGAAAGTTATAATAATCCCTTATATACCTTTGAAACAAATATCATTGGAACAGCAAATGTTCTTGAATCAATTAGGGACTTAAAATCGGTAAAAGCTGTAATAATAGTGACAACTGATAAAGTATATGAGAATAAAAATATCGATCATTCTTTTAAGGAGAGCGATAAATTAGGAGGAACTGATCCTTATAGTTCTTCAAAGGCGGCCTCAGAAATTATTGTTAATTCTTATATTAAATCTTTTTTTCAGACCTTGAATTATGGTAAGACCCATTTCACTTTAATAGCTTCGGCAAGGTCAGGGAATGTTTTAGGAGGAGGAGATTGGCAAAAAGATAGGTTAATCCCAGATATTATAAGGGCTATTTTTGAAAAAAAAGAGAAAATAATAATTAGAAATCCTTCGGCTATTCGACCCTGGCAATATGTTTTAGAACCTCTTTTTGGATATCTTTTATTAGCTAAAAACCTTTATGAAGGACGAACGGATTTTGTCGGGCCATGGAATTTTGGTCCTCTAAAAAATAATTATGTTTCCGTAGAAGAATTAGTAAAATTAGCCCTTAAAATCTTAAAAAGAGGCTCTTACGAGATAAAACCAGACTTTTCTAAACATGAGGATCAAATATTAAAATTAAACAGCAATAAGGCAAGAAAAATACTAAAATGGAAAACTAAATTAAGCATAGAGGAGATTTTACGCCTTACTCTTGAGTGGTATCAACATTATTATGAAAAAAAAGATATTATAGAATTTACAAATCAACAGATAGATTACTTTTTTAAAATATGAATTTTAAAGAAAAAAAAGTTTTAATAACAGGAGGGACTGGTTTTATCGGCGCTAATTTTGTTTATAAATTTTTAGATTTGGGATATGACGTTCATTTGATTGTTCGTCCGGAATCAAGATTCTGGAGAATAGAACCGGTTAAAAAGAAAGTAAAATTGCATTATATAAATCTCTTTAGCGCAATTGAAGTAGAAGAATTTATTAAAAGATTAAAACCCCAGATTATTTTAAACTTCGCTGCTTATGGGGCTTATCCTAGAAAAGAAAAGGACGAGAAATTGATTATTGAGACTAATCTTTTGGGAACAGTGAATTTAGTCAATGCTCTTTCAAAAATTAAATTTAAATGCTTTATCCATACTGGTAGTTCTTCGGAATACGGATTAAAAGATAAACCCATGAAAGAAACAGATAGTTTAAACCCAGTTAATCTTTATGGATTTACAAAAGCAGCGGCGACAATGTATTGTCAATATATGAGTAGAAAATTAAATCTTCCGATTGTAGTAATGAGACCTTTTGCTGTTTATGGTTATTTTGAAGATAAAGATCGTTTAATTCCAACGATAATTAAAGCATGTCTTATTAATAAAACATTAAATTTAGTTAATCCTAATTTTGTAAGAGATTTTATTTTTATAGAAGATATTATTGAGGCATATCTAAAAGCAATAAAAAATATTGATAAAATTAAAGGTGAAATTTTTAATTTGGGGACTGGCAGAGAAAAAAAGATTTCCGAGGTAGTTGAGATAATAAAAAGATTAACTCATTCTTCGATTAGACCTTCTTATGGGAAAATAAAGCCGGCTCAAGTAGAACCTCAGCATTGGGTTGCTAATATTTCTAAAGCTAAGAAACTTTTAAATTGGCAACCGAGGTATAATTTAAAAGAAGGTCTTAAAAAAAATACCGAGTGGTTTCGAAAAAATTTATTTCTTTATAAATAAAATAAAATAAATTTATAAAATGGTTCAAAAATGTATTTTATGTGGCAACAAAAAATTTAAGCATATCCTCAAGATTAAAAAAGCCCCTTTTGCAGTATCTAAATTATTAAAAAAAAGAGAATAAAAAAAGATAAAAAGATATCTTTAGATTTAATAATGTGTAGAAGTTGTGAGTTATTTCAATTAAAAAAAGATAATTGTTTAAAGCCAGATTTTTATACTAATTATTATATGTCTGTTTCTTACTCTAGGCAGATGCAAAAATATCAAAGATGGTTAGCTAAAGATTTTATTAAGACTTTCAATTTAAAAGGTAAATCTTCTTTTGAGATAGGCTGTGGAGACGGAATGTTCGCTCAATTTTTAAATAAATATGGCTTAAAAACTATAGGTATAGAACCCTCAAAAGTTTTTTATAATATAGCCAAAAAGAAAATAAAAGTTTTAAATGAATATTTTAATAGAAATGTTCATTTAAAACATCATTATTACGATGCTTTTTTATCAAGGCAGGTATTTGAACACTTAACTAATCCAAATCAAATATTAAAAACAGTAAAAATATATTTAAAGCCAGAAGGGGTTGGTTTAATAGAAGTACCATCTTTTACTACTACTTTAGAAAAGAATCGTTATTATGATATTTTTCCTGATCACACAGTTTATTATTCGGAATATACTTTGCAGTATTTATTAAATAAACATAATTTTCAGATAATAAAAATATTTCCTACGGCGAATAACGAATATTTAACAGCTTATTTTCGAAATAATGATTACTATGCTTTTAAGATAAAACCAGTTATTAAAAATTATATCAAAAATAAAAAAGAAATTGGAAATTTAATCTATCAATATCGAAATAAAAATATCGCTATTTGGGGTGCAGGTGGTAAGGGTATAAGTTTATTAACTATGTTTGATATTTCGTCAAAGGATGTTTTATTTGTAATTGACTCTGATCCTTATAAAAAGAATAAGTATACACCAGGTAGTCATATTCTAATAAAGTTACCAAAAGAGGTAGATTTTAAAAAGATAGATTTAATAATAATTTCAGCAGTGATGTATCAAGAAGAAATCATCAAGGATTTAAGGAAAAAGTATAAATATCAAAATAAAATAGCTACTATTAGTCCTAAACCTAGATTATTAAGAATATGAAATTTCAAGAAAAACAATTGTCTATAATTTGTCAAAATATAAGAAAAAAAATAGTAGAAATGATTTTTGTTTCTCAAACTAGTCATATTGGATCAGCTTTGTCCTGTGTTGAAATTCTTGTTGCTCTTTATTTTAATATTCTTAGAATAAGTCCTTATAAACCCTTTTCAGAAAACCGAGATATATTTATTTTAAGCAAAGGCCATGCGGTTTCTGCCCTATATGCCGTTTTAGCTGAAAGAGGTTTTTTTAATGAAAAATTATTAAATACTTATTGTGCTAACGGAAGTCAATTGCCAGGCCATGTTAGTCAAGGATTTATCCCGGGTATAGAGGTTTCAACAGGATCTTTGGGGCATGGATTAGCGATTGCGAATGGAATAGCTTTAGCGGGTAAAAGAGATAAAGAAAAATATCGTATTTTTGTCCTGTTGAGCGATGGAGAATGTGATGAGGGTTCTACTTGGGAAGCGATATTATTTGCTAGTCATCATAAACTGGATAATTTAGTAGCTATTATAGATTATAATAAATGGCAGGCATTTGGAAGAACTAAAGAAGTTTTAAATTTAGAGCCTTTTAAAAAGAAATGGGTAGATTTTGGTTGGGCAGCTAAAGAAGTAGACGGACATAATTTGAAAGAAATTCTAAAAGTTTTTCAAAAAATTCCTTTTAAAAAAAACAAACCGAGTGTAGTTATTGCTCATACTGTTAAAGGCAAAGGATTGCCATTTTTAGAAGATAAATTAGAATCTCACTATCGACCGCCAACAGAAGAAGAGTATAAAATATTTATGAGCAAAATTAATAATTTATGAGAAGGGCTTTTATAAAAACTCTTTTAGAATTAGCTCAAAAAGATAAAGATATTTATCTTTTAACAGGAGATTTAGGGTTTTCAGTGTTTGAAGAATTTAAGAAAAAATTCCCTAATCGCTTTATTAACTGCGGAGTAGCAGAGCAAAATATGATAGGAGTAGCAGCAGGATTAGCTTTGAAAGGAAAAAAAGTTTTTGTTTATTCGATTATTCCTTTCATAACATTAAGGTGTTTAGAACAGATAAGAAATGATATTTGTCTTCATAATTTAAATGTTAAAATAGTGGGAGTAGGTGCTGGCTTTAGCTATGGTGCTCAAGGGCCCACTCATCATGCTATTGAAGATTTAGGCGTGATGCGATCTTTAGCTAATCTAACAATATTTTGTCCAGCTGATCCTATTGAGACGGAATTAGTAGTTCAAGAAATGGCAAAAATAAAAGGGCCGGTTTATTTGAGACTAGGAAAAAGCAGAGAAGAAAATATTTACTCTAAAATATTTAGTTTTAAAACAGGAAAAGCTAATTTAGTTAAAGAAGGGAAAGACATAGCTATTATAGGAATAGGGCCAATTATTAAAAATGCAATTTTAGCTACCGAAGAATTAGAGAAAAAGCTTAATATATCAATTAAAATTATTTCAATGACTACTTTAAAACCATTGGATAGGAATATTATTTTAAAATTAGCAGAAGAGATGAGGGCAATATTTACTATTGAGGAACATAGTTTAATTGGAGGATTAGGTAGTGCTGTGGCTGAGGTTTTAGCAGAGTCTAACAGTAAAATTATCTTTAAAAGAATAGCTTTGCCCGATAATTTTTGTAAAGAGGTTGGTACTCAAGAATATCTTAGAGAAAAAAATAATTTATCGGTTAACGCTATTAAAAAAACTATAGAAAAAATATGGAAGTTGAAAATAAATACGAATTAAAAGATTGGGATGAATATTATTCTTTTGAGAGAAAAATTGTTATAAAACCTACAGAAGGATTCTTTTGTTTTTATGATATTTACTTATGCGATAAAATTTTAGAACGTTATTTACCGAAAAATAATAATTCTTTAGAAAAATTAAAAATTTGTGAGATAGGTTGTGGAGATGGTAAATTGATTAAGAAATTAGCTGAGAAATTTAATTATGAACCATATGGGATAGAGTATTCAAAGCCAGCAGTTAGTGAGGCTCGAAAAAGAGGAGTAACAGTGATTGAGGGAAATGTTTTTAATAAAGATTTAATAAAAAAATATTTAAAATTTTTTGATATAATATATTCATATGGTTTTATTGAACATATTAATCCTCCTGAAAAAGCGATTGATGTTCATTTGGCTTTATTAAAAGATGGTGGCTATTTTTTTATCCAGATCCCTCGTTTTAAAGGGTTTAATTATTGGAAGGTAAAGTTTTTCCGCCCTGATCTTTTAAGACTTCATAATTTAGAAATTATGGAAGAGGAAAAACTTCGTTTTATTTGCAAAAGAGAGAATGTAGAAGAACTTTTTTGTCGAAATTATGGTACTTTTAAATTAAGAGTCCCAATGAACAAGAAGAATTTAAAATATTATATTTTAAGGGTTCTTTGCGTATTTGAATATTTACTAAGTCCTCTTTTTAGGATCATTTTTAGCCAACGAGGTTTTGAAACTAAATTATTTAGTCCCGCGGTTATATTTATAAGGATAAAAATAAATCATAAATCATAAATCATGGATAAACAAATTTTATTAAGCATATGTCTTCCTACTTATAATCAACCTCAAGATTTTAAAAGAACTTTATTAAGTATTATTTCTCAAATTAATGAAAAGAATCAACAAGAAATTGAAATAGTGATCGGGGATAATAGTACTAATCAAGAGACAGAAGATTTAGTAAAAAAAGACTTTAATTTACCTTATATTCATTATTATCGCCATGGTACTAATCTAGGGGTAGATAGAAATATCCTTTTTTTAATAGAAAAAGCCCAAGGAGAATATATCTGGTTATTTGGAGATGACGAAATGAAACCTTCTGCGATTGATTATGTTCTTAATATCCTTAAACAAGATAATAATCTTTCTTTGATTTGGGTAAATTTTGAGGGATTTGATCCAAAGGATTTATCACGTCCTTATATTTATTCTTCAGAAGATTTATTGCTAGAGGACGGGAATGAAGTATTAAAAAAAACAGGGGCCTATATTTGTTTTATATCTACTCTTATAATGAAAAGAAAAGAATTATTAGATATTGATAAAAATGATATCAAGAAATTTATTGGCTCTGGATTAATGACTCTTTATTTACCTTTGTTTTTATTAAGTCAAAAAGAACGGAAATTTTTTATTATCAATCAATCTTTAATAATAGGTCATTTTACCCCTCGCGAAAAAATAGAATGGGATCATTTTCAAATTTTTGGAATTAATTTTTATTTTGTTGCGCATCATTTTCGAGAAAAATTTAAGAAAAAAACAATAAAAAAACTTCAACAAAAGACATTTAGTATGGTTTGGCGAGATATTTTTTTAGGTTGGTTAAAGGGTTATAACACTCCAAAAGGAAAATTTAAAAAACTTTTAAAGCTATATTGGAGGTTCCCTCAATTTTGGTTTATTGTTCCATTGTTTTTTATGCCAAAATTTATGATTCGGTTAATATATTTTGTAAAAAAACGCTGGCAGAATAGATTAAAAGTAATACTTAATTAACATAATTCTTAAAAATAAAAATTAACTTCATTTTTTAAATTATGGTTGCGAGGGTTTCTATTATAATTTTGAATTATAATGGAGTAAAGGATACAATAGAATGCCTAGAGTCTTTAAAAAAAATAGATTATCCAAATTATGAAATAATTGTAATAGATAATGGATCTTTTAAAGAAGAAGCGCAAATTCTGGAAGAATACACTAATAAAAACATTATTAAAAATATTATTATAATTAGAAATAAAGAAAATTTAGGTTTTACAGGTGGCAATAATGTTGGTATCAAAATCGCTCTAGAAAGAAATTCAGATTATATTTTATTTTTAAATAATGACACAGTAGTAGAAAGATATTTTTTAAAGGAAATGGTAGAAGTTGCTTCTTTAAATCAGGAAGTTATTTTGGTGGGAGCCACTATATTTGATTATTTTAGTCATAAACCAACTTTTAGCGGAGGAAAGATAGATAAAAAATTGAAAATCCTTATCTGGAAGAATACGCCTCAAGAAAATAAAAAATACTTTTTTTCAGATATAATCAGTGGGGCTTGTTTTTTAATAAAAACCAAAGACTTAATAAAAAATTCTCTATTTTTTGATGAATCTTTATTTTTATACGGCGAAGAGATAGACTTATGTTGGCGAGTAAATAAATTGGGTTATAAAATAGCCATTGCTTCCAAAGCGAAAGTTTATCATAAAGAAGGTAAAAGTTTAGGTAAAGGATTAAATTATTTAAAAGTTTATTATATTACCCGAAATAGGATTTTGCTGGCTAAAAAATTTTTAAAGGGCTATAATTATTTTTTGTTTTGGGTATTATTTTTCATAAGTAGAGCAATTAGGACTTTTCATTTTATTTTTATTTTAAGGTGGGATTTAATAAAAGGTAATTGGCGCGGAATTTTGGATGGACTTTTAAATAAAACAGGAAAATTTATTAAATAAATATGAAAATACTAATGCAAAATAGGAAAGATGCCTTTACAGTTAAAGGAGGAGATACAGTGGCTATGTTGGGACTTAAAAAATATTTAGAGAAATTAGGAATAGAGGTAGATATTTCTTTGGAGTTGTCACCAGATTTAAGCAAGTATGATTGGATATTAATTTTTAATATTTTGAGAACCCTAGAAAGCTATGCTCAGTTTCGAAACGCGAAGAAACAGAGAAAAAAAATAGCTTTAATGCCTATTTACTGGGACAAAAAAGAATTTGAATCTTATGGAAGAAATTTCAAATTAAAATTAGTGAATAAACTTTTTTCTTATTCGAGAGCGGAATTTATAAAAAACATAATCAGAGCTCTAAAAGATAAAAAATCAATCAAAGGAATTAAATATCAATTTTTCAAAAGTTATTTTAGGCAACAAAAGGAAATGGTTAAAAAATCCGAGGTTATTTTACCAAACTCTTATCAAGAAAAAGAATTATTAGAAAAGGAATTCGGATCCTTTAATGGAGAAATTATATATAATGGCATAGACCCCGAGATTTTTAAAGAGGGAAACCCAGAAGAATTTAAAAAAAAATACAATATTCGTTTTGAAAAGTTTGGTTTATGTGTTGCTCGTTTTGATGAAAGAAAAAATCAACTTTCAGTAATTAAGGCAATAAACGAAATAAATATTCCGATTATATTTATTGGGAGCCCTAGTCCAAATCATAAAAATTATTTTAATTTATGCCAAAAGATAGCTAATAAAGAAATAATAAAGTTTTTACCATTTCTACCCCAAGAAGAATTAAAAAATGCTTATTCTTCTGCTCATTTTCACGTTTTGGCGAGTTGGTTTGAAACCCCGGGATTGGTAAATTTAGAAGCAGGAATATATAATTGTAATTTAGTTATTTCAGAGAGAGGTCCGGTTAGAGAATATTTTGATAATTCAGCTTGGTATTGCCTGCCTAATGATTTAGATTCTATTAAAAAAGCAATAAAAGAAGCTTATAATAAAGATAGAGGATATTATAATATCAGAGAAAGAATCTTAACGAATTTTACTTGGGAAAAATCTGCTATAAGGCTTAAAGAAGTTTTAGAAAATTTTTAAAATGAAAATTGATTTATCAATAATTATAGTCAATTATAACTCAAAAGATTATTTGAAAAATTGTCTCGATTCTATTTTTAAAAAAATAAAAGATATTAATTTTGAAATAATAGTTGTTGATAATAATTCTTCTGATGGAAGTAAAGAATTATTAAAAGAAGATTTTCCGGAGGTGCACTTAATTGAGAGCGAAAAAAATCTTGGTTTTGCGGGAGCTAATAATTTAGGGATTAAAGTTTCTAAAGGGAATTATATTTTCCTTTTAAATCCTGATACTTTAATTTTAGGGGGAGATTTTAAGAAATTGATTTTATTTTTAAATCAGCATCCTCAAATAGGTATTCTTGGTCCAAAAGTTTTAAATAGTGATTTAACTTTCCAAAAACAATGTAAAAGAGGTTGGCCAACTTTTTGGAACTCATTTTGTTATGTTTCGGGTTTATGGAAAATTTTTGATAAAAATAAATATCAAAGAAAAATTTTCGGAGGATATTTTCTCTTAGATAAAAGCGAAAAATATGAGTGGGAGGTAGACCAAATAAGCGGTTCCGCAATGATAATTAGGCGAGAGGTTTTTAATCAAATAGGATTATTTGATCCTTCTTATTTTTTATATTGGGAAGACAGCGATTTTTGCTTCCGAGCAAAAAAGGCTAATTATAAAATTTATTATTATCCTTATATAGAAATCATTCATTATGGTGGAAAGGGAGGAACTGAAGCAGCCCCTTTTAAAAACTTATGGTATTTCCATAGGAATCTTTTTATTTTTTACAAAAAATATTTAGCTCCTAAAAATTTTTTTATTGTAAATCTTTTATATTACTTTTTTATCTTTTTAGTTTTTATTCTGAAGTGCTTTTTAAATTTATTTAGAAAGAAAAAAATAATTGGCTCTTTAAAACCAGAGCCTTGAAAAAATTTGATTTTAGGATAAAATATTATATACTAATAATTTATGGAGGAAAAAGAAATAAATAAAAAGTTTCTTTTAATTTTTTTAATAGTATGTCTTTGTAGTTCTTTCGGCTTTGGATTATTAGGAGGAGTTGCTTCGAGGTTCTTTTTACCAAGGGAAGAAGGGAAGAAATTTCTTGAAAGCGCTTTGAGTTCACCTTCTCCTGATATAGAATCAAGAATTATTCAGGTTGTAGAAAAAAGCGAAAAAGCGGTAGTTAATATTGTGGCGACAAAAGATTTGCCGGTTATAGAAAGATATTATATTAATCCCTTTGAGGATTTTCCTTATATTCCTTTTGGTTTTGAGTTTCAGATTCCTCAATATCGTCAGAAAGGAACTAAAAAACAAGAGGTTAGTTCAGGAACTGGTTTTATTGTGTCTCCAGATGGCTATGTAGTAACTAATAAACATGTAGTGGAGGATGAAAAAGCCGAGTATACTATTTTAAGTAATGACGGGAAGAAATATTCAGCGGAAGTGGTAGCTAAAGATCCAACAGAGGATTTCGCTGTTTTAAGAATTAAAAGTAATGGCTTAAAATTTGATTATTTACCTTTAGGAAGTTCGAAAGATTTAAAGCTTGGACAAACAGTGATTGCCATTGGTAATGCCTTAGGAGAATTTAAAAATACTGTTTCTGTAGGAGTAGTTTCTGGTTTAAATCGATCGTTATCAGTTACTGATCCTTATACTGGTGAGACGGTGGTTTTAAATAATGTTATTCAAACTGATGCGGCGATTAATCGAGGGAATTCAGGCGGACCATTATTGAATTTAAAAGGAGAAGTAGTTGGGATTAATACGGCTATGGTTTCAGGCGCACAAAACATTGGTTTTGCTATTCCTATTGATCAGGTAAAACCATCATTAGAGCAAGCTATTAAAAGCGGAAAAATAATAATTCCATTTTTAGGTATTTGGTATCGAATGGTTACTCCAGAATTAAAAGAAGAAAAGAATTTATCCGTTGATTATGGGGCTTTAATTAGTAGGCCAAAAGATTCCTCTGAAGAAGCAGTAATAAAGGGTTCGCCAGCAGAAAAAGCTGGCTTAAAGGAGGGAGATATTATTTTGGAAGTTAATGGTCAAAAAATAACTCAAAATAACCCTTTAGCTTCTATTATTCGTCAATATAAAGTTGGAGATAAAATTAAATTAAAAGTTTTAAGAGAGGGAAAAACTTTAGAGATAGAAGTAATTTTAGGTGAGAGAGAAAAATAATTGAAATTTAAATTAAATTTAAAAGGTCAAAAATAATAAAATATTTTAAATAAAAATAAAATATGGAAGTAAAAATTAAAGTAGAAAAAAAGAAAGACTTGATTAATAAAGTTTCTTTTTTTCTTTTAATAGTTTTAATAGGTGTTTTAATTTATTTAATTTTAGGAAATTTAAAAAAAGCCTCCGAAGATAATTATTACGCTGTTTATTTAAGAACAGGCGATTTATATTTTGGAAAAATTTCTTGGTTTCCTAAATTTAGTTTAACCGATGTTTGGTTTTTACAAAGAGCAACTGATAATACTGGTCAAGTTGGTTTTAGTTTAGTTAGATTTAAAGAAGCTGTTTATCAGCCAATTGATAGAATAGAAATAAATAAAGATAATGTTGTTTGGGTTTCAAAATTAGATAAAGATAGCCAATTAATAAAAGAAATTAAAGCAAGAAAAGTTAGTCAGAGTCCTTTACCCACATCTGTTATTTCCAATCAACAACTTCCCTCTCAAACAATTCAGCCAAATGATAATTCTTCTCAAACTCAATCAGAAGAAAATAAATAAATATGCCTTTTGGAAAATTTACTGCTAAAGCCCAAGCAGCTCTAGAGAGGGCCCAGCAGATGGCTTTAGAAAGAAATCAGGGAGAAATGAGATCTCTTCATCTTTGTTATACTTTGTTAGACGAAGAGGACTCGGTAGTAAGAGAGATATTAGAAAAGGAATTTAATGTTAATATAGAAGATGTTTTGCAAGAATTGATGAGCGAGATTATAAAATTACCAAGAATTTTTACTCTTGGTGGAAGTTTTTCTCAAATGTATCTTTCTCCAGAAATTGTTCAGATTCTAGAAACAGCAGTCAAGAAGTCTTTAGAAGATAAAAATAAATATGTTTCGCCGGAATATTTATTTTATGGCATCTTAGCGACCAAAAATTTAGCAAACGAAATTTTAGCCAGTTTTCAAATTAATAAAGAAAATTATTTAAGCGTTTTAAAAAAATATATGGGTGAAGAAAAAATTGATGATGAGTTTCAAGAAACAAAAACAAGTATTTTAGAAAAATATACCCAAGACTTAACTCAATTGGCAAGAGAAAACAAATTAGATCCAGTCATTGGCCGAGAAGAAGAGTTAAAAAGGGTAATGGAAATTTTATGCCGAAGGACTAAAAACAATCCTATTTTAATAGGAGAAGCTGGTGTTGGAAAAACTGCTATTGTTGAGGGTTTGGCTCAATTGATAGTTAAAGAGGAGGTGCCAGAGAACCTAAAAAATAAAAAAATAGTTTCTTTAGATTTAGGAGCATTAATCGCGGGCACTCGTTTTCGAGGAGAGTTTGAAGAAAGATTGAAAAAATTATTAAAAGAAATTAAAAAAGCTGATAATATTATTCTTTTTATTGATGAAATTCATACTTTAGTAGGCGCGGGTGCAGCTGAAGGAGCGGTGGATGCCTCTAATTTACTAAAGCCAGCTTTAGCCAGGGGAGAACTTCGAACAATAGGAGCTGCTACTTTTAAAGATTATCGAGAATATATAGAAAAAGATCCAGCCTTTGAAAGAAGATTTCAGCCAGTTATTGTAGAAGAGCCATCGCCTGAGCAAGCAATTAATATTTTGAGAGGATTAAAACCAAAATATGAAGCTCATCATGGTTTAAGAATCACCGATGAGGCGATAGTTCAGGCGGTATATTTATCTGTAAGATATATTACTTCTAGATTTTTACCCGACAAAGCTATTGATTTAATTGATGAAGCAGCTGCTTCTTTAGCTTTGCAAATAAAAAGTAAACCTTTTGTTATTTCTGATTTAGAAAAGAAAATAAAATATTTAGAGCTTGAAAAAGAGGCTTTAAAAAAAGAAGAAAAGAATAAAGAGAAAGAAGAAAGATTAAAAGAAATTGAAAAAGAATTGAAAAAATTAAAAAAGAATTATCAATCTCTTTTAGAAAATTGGCAAAATGAGAAAAAAATTTTTGAGGAGGTTAGTCAACTAAAGAGACAAATTGAGGAATTAGAAAAGCAAGCCCAGGAATACGAAAGAAATTCTCAGTTAGAAGAAGCCGCAGAAATTCTTTATGGGAGAATTCCTCTTTTGAAAAAAGACTTAGAGGAAAAAGAAAAAGTCTTATCTTCTATTCCTTTAGAGAAAAGGTTTTTAAAAAGTGAAGTTACTGGAGAAGATGTGGCAAAAGTAGTTTCTCGGTGGACAGGTATTCCTGTTTCTAGGATGTTAGAAGAAGAAAGTAAAAAGTTGGCTAGAATAGAACGGGAATTATCACAAAGAGTTGTTGGTCAAAAAGAGGCAATTGAAGCAATTGCTCGAGCTATTCGAAGGTCAAGAGCAGGTTTATCAGAAGAAGATCGTCCTATTGGTTCTTTTCTCTTTTTAGGTCCTACAGGTGTAGGGAAAACAGAATTAGCCAGAGCTTTGGCTGAGTTTATGTTTTCTGATGAAAAAGCAATGATAAGGCTTGATATGTCAGAGTATATGGAAAAACATAGTGTGGCTAGATTAATAGGTTCTCCTCCTGGTTATGTTGGTTATGAAGAAGGAGGACAATTAACAGAAGCGGTTAAACATCGACCTTATAGCTTAATTTTGTTTGATGAAATAGAAAAATCTCACCCAGAAGTATTTAATATTTTGCTTCAAATTTTAGATAATGGGAGATTAACCGATGGCAAAGGAAGAACAGTTAATTTTAAAAATACAATTATTATAATGACCTCTAATTTAGGGGGTGAATATGTTAGGGAAATGGCAGGATTAGGCTTTAGAATGACAAATGGAAAAAAAGGAGAAGTTGAAGAAAAAAAGGAAAACCTAAAAGAAAAAATAATGGAGACATTAAAAGAATTTTTCCGACCAGAATTTTTAAATAGAATTGATGAAATAATTATCTTTAATCCTTTGACTATTGAAGATATTAAGAAAATTATTGATATTCAACTCAACAGGATTAATCAGCGATTAAAAGACAAAAAGCTTTCTATTGTTTTAACTGATTCTGCCAAAAATTACTTTGCTCAAAAAGGTTATAGCCCAGAATATGGGGCAAGACCATTAAAACGTTTATTAGAAAAAGAAATTTTAGATGTTTTAGCGGATAAATTAATTAAAGGAGAAATAAGAGAAGGGGAAGAGATTTTAGTTGATTATTCTCAAAGCCGTTTAACATTAAAATCGTTGAAAAATGTAAGTGTTTAGGTTTAATCAGAATGAAATTGATTTCTTGTAAAATTCGAGAATTTATTTTTTTCTTAATTTATTTTTTTCTTTTAGTTTATTATTTAAATACCTTTGATTATTTTTCTTTTTTTCCTTTTGCTATTTTTTCCTTTTTATTAATTCTTTGGAAATCTTTGGAGGGTCTTTCTTGGTTTAATTTTGCTAGTCT
>Ga0078972_1009067_pt1 | contig 20024 bp, 10 predicted proteins | sample YelNatPaOPGAMG01_FD_67568 | JGI IMG/M metagenome (GOLD analysis project Ga0078972, IMG submission 67568) | Hot spring thermophilic microbial communities from Obsidian Pool, Yellowstone National Park, USA - OP-RAMG-01 (SPADES assembly) (version 2) | ecosystem: Environmental > Aquatic > Thermal...
AGCCTTCTTTTAGCTGAAGCTTACCATCGCTTATGAAGTGCCAAAGAAGTATCGTTGCTGTTAAACTAAAAAGAACAAGAGTAGAATAGACTGTAGTTTCTACTGCAAAAGTAGAAAAAAGGAGGACTGAACCGAGTAAGAAAGTTAATTTTGTCAAGCATCCTCCTACCAAATCTCCCAAGGCTAAGTTTACATGCCTCTTCTTTACAGCCTCCAAAGTTATCGAAAGTTCTGGCAAAGAAGTTCCTATTGCCACGATAGTAGCACCGATAACAGAAGTATCTATGCCGAGATTTTCTGCTATCCTCAAGCTTGAGTTTACGACAAACCTAGCAGAAAGCATAACGAAGAAAATTCCTGCACACATCAACAAAACCAGTCTGCTTAAGTTTGCTATTAGCTTACCGTCTTTAATCTTTCCTAAAGTAATTTCTTTTCTCACAGAATACCAGCAAAAATAGACGAAAACAAAAACCAAAATTAGACCGAAAATTTTGCTCAAAATTCCAAACCAAAGAAGTAGCAAAGTTATGAAAGATGTTAGAAAGAGCATCAGAGAAAGCGTTCCTAACTCCTTCTTCCTTATGGTTATAGTAGTTGGTGCAAGTATAGCTGCCAGCCCAATTATCAAGCTTATGTTAGTTATGTTCGAGCCTAAGATGTTTCCTAGAGTTAGCTGCACATTGTTAGAAGTTAGAGCTGAAAAAGCCACTGCTATTTCTGGTAGGTTTGTAGCTATGGAAAGAAGGATGAAACCTATGACCAAATCTCCTATTCTCGTAACTCTAGCTATCTTTGTAGCTGAGCCTACAACAACTCTGCTTGAGACTGAAAGAGCTATTAGAGATGCAAAGAGTACGAGCACTTCTGTTGCTACACTCATTAAATAGTTTTTGTTTTTTGTGCTTTAGTTTCTTAACTCATGAAAATGTTCGGGAAAAGCAAAAGTCCTGAAGAAGATAAGAGTAAGACTATCAACAATTCTGTAGAAGTTAACGGTACTGTAGAAAAGAGTGTGTTGAAGAATGGGACAAAAACTATAATAAGCTGGAGCAACAAAGCTGCTAGAACAGACAGAACTAAGTACTTGTTAGAAAATATTTTGGTTTTAAAAATAGGATTCTTTTCAGACCTGCAGTTAAAAACAAACAAGAGCTGGAATAACACAGCAGTTGTAAGAGCCATAGTCCTTCCTTTTTCTACTCCAGCTGTAATAAAACCAAAGACAAAAGAAGCAATTGTTGCTAAACATGCTAAAGATCCTGCAGCTAGAATAAAAAGTTTCATTCTATGTAAAATGCTTTCTTTTGGGTTTCTTGGCTTTCTTTTCATGATCTCAGGGTCTTTAGGATCAAAAACTAGAGCTAAAGCTGGTAGGCTATCTGTCAGTAAGTTTATCCAAAGTATTTGTAAAGGTAAAAGTGGCAAAGGTAAACCAGCAAGAATGGCTAAACTTGTAACAAATATTTCGTTAAAGTTTACAGAAAGCATAAACCTGATAAACTTTCTTATGTTGTCGTATATTGCTCTACCTTCTTCCACTGCTGAAACTATACTGTAAAAATTGTCATCTGCTAAAACTATGTCACTAGCTTCTCTTGCTACGTCTGTTCCTCTTATACCCATGCTTACACCAACATCAGCCTCTTTCAAAGCAGGAGCATCATTAACACCATCTCCAGTAACTGCTACCACATGCCCAACCTTTTTCAAAGCTCTTACTATTCTAAACTTATGTTCTGGAGAAACTCTTGCATAAACGCTAACTTTCTCAACAATTTTTTCCAAATCTTCATTGCTCATTTTATCCAATTCAGAACCAGTAAGGACTAAACCTTCAAGAATGCCAAGCTCCTTAGCAACAGAAACTGCAGTTTCCTTATGGTCGCCAGTAACCATTACAACTTTTATTCCTGCTGCTTTACATTTTTCTATTGCCTCCTTAACTTCTTTTCTAGGAGGATCTTGCATGCCTATAAGACCTAGGAAGATCAAATCTTTCTCTACTTTTTCTGGAGAAAATTCTTTGCTCTCTACTTTCTTATAGGCTACACCAATCACTCTTAACCCTTCAGAAGCCATTTTCCTTATTTCCCTTTCAATCCTAGCCTTTTCCTCTTTTTCAAGAACTTTTACGCTTTCTTTCTTAATTTTAGTAGAAGCTTCCAAAACTTTTTCAGGTGCCCCTTTTACGTATGCTAAAATCTTTTCTCCATCTGAAGCTAAAACAGACATCATTTTCCTTTCTGAAGAGAATGGAATTTCAACCAACGTCTTAAACTTCTTTTGCATCTCTTCTTTTAACACCCCTTTCTTCGCAGCTGCAACAAGCAAAGCAACTTCTGTAGGATCCCCGCTGATTTTCCACTTATCCCCTTCCCTGAAAAAGGATGCACTATTACATAAAACACAAGCTCTTAATAAAAGCTCCAAATTTTCATCAAAATAAGACTTGCCTTCAAACAAGAATTCTCCATGTGGCTCAAAACCTATTCCTGTTACTTCTATCCTCTTATCGCCTATGAAAATCTTTCTCACTGTCATTTCATTTGTTGTCATTGTTCCAGTCTTGTCAGCAACTATTACAGTAGTGCAACCTAGAGTTTCTATGGCTGAAAGCTTTCTTACTATAGCATTTCTTTTCGCCATAGTGTGAACTCCTAAGGCAAGAGCAACTGTTATCGTTACTGGTAAACCCTCTGGAACTGCAGAAACTGCAAGTGCGACTGCTGTTAAAAACATTTGAGAAATTTCTATTTTTCTAACTATTCCTATCAGGAAGACAAAAAGTGAAATTATCAAGATGAATATTCCCAACCACTTTCCAAACTGTGTAAGCCTTATTTGCAAAGGAGTCTCTTCTTCTTTTTTCTCTAGCATGCCAGCTATCCTTCCAAGTTCTGTATGTACGCCTGTGTCAACAACAACTGCTTTTGCTTTACCAGAAGTTACTATAGTTCCCATAAAAGCCATATTTTTCCTTTCAGGAATTGCAACATCTCCTAAAACTCTATCATGCTTTTCTACAGGAACAGACTCTCCAGTCAAAGAAGATTCATCAACCTTAAGGTTAAAAACTTCTATTAGCCTACAGTCAGCAGGAACTTTGTCCCCTTCTTCAAGCAGAATTATATCTCCTGGAACAAGTTCGCGAGAAGTAATTGTCTTTTGCTTACCTTCTCTAATAACTTTTGTCTTAGGAACTAGTAGCCTTTTCAAAGCTTCCATCGCTTTTTCTGCCTTGTATTCTTGGAAAAAGCCGATAAGAGCGTTTAGTAGCAAGATTGTAGAAATTAGAATTGCATCGTCTTCCCTTCCGGCCAAAAAAGAAACAAAAGCAGCAATCAGTAAAATTATAATTAGAAAGTTCTTGAACTGTCTTAGAAAGATTAACAAAGGATTTACCTTCTTTCGCTCAACTATTTCGTTGTACCCAAACTTTTTTAGCCTCTCTCTTGCTTCTCTTTCGCTCAAGCCTTGCTCAGAAGTATAGAACATTTGTAGTATTTCTTCCTTCCTCTTTTTGTGCCAAATTTTTTCCATAAACTAAATTTGTTTTTCTAAAAAATCAAAGTGAAAATTATAAAGATTAGCTATGGAGAACTAACTTTTAAATTTCATATTTCCAGCCATAAACTCGCCTGCAATATCTTTCCAGGATTGGCTTAAAGTCTAGGAAATAACTTATAGTTTGAGCACGAAGAGAGTTTATGAAAGCTTCGTCCTTCAAGTATAAGAACTTACCCTCCTTGAATACCCTAAATTTAATGGGTAAAGGTAGTTCGTCGAAGAAAACTATTCTTATCTTTTCATTTCCCAAAGCTTCTATTCTTGCTTTTTCATTTTCTCTCAACCTTTTTCCTATGATACAGATATCTATATCACTTATTGGAGTTGCTCTATTCTTAGCATGAGATCCAAATAAAATTATTCCTACAACTTTCCTGTTTTTCTTGATTTCTTCTACTAGGCCTTTCAATTGCTTCATGAATAACATTAAACAATTGTGAATAAAATAGTTATAGGTTAGAGCTTTTCTTCTATCCTCACCATCTCGTTTATCTTAACAGTCCTTTCTCCGCTTATCCCAAGCTTTATATAGTCGCACTCAAGACCAACGGCCAAATGACACATTAATGTATCTTCTGTTTCGCCTGAGCGATGAGAGAAAACTGTTATTAGCTTGTTTTCTTTTGCTTTTTTAACAAAGTTTATCGTGTCTGTAACAGTTCCGACTTGACTTGGCTTTACTAGAACTGCATTAGTTGCTTTGAAGTCCAAACCATGCTTTAGCCTTTCTAAGTTTGTTGTGTATAAGTCGTCACCACAAATAATCTTGCCTGAAACCATGCTTGTCAGAGTAGAAAAAGACATAAAATCGTCTTCGTGAAAAGGATCTTCCAAGTAGATTATTGGATAATTTCTCATTAAGTCTAGCATGAAATCTATTTGCTCCCTCCAGTTGAAGATCCTGTTGGAATAAGTGTAAACATAGTATCTACTACCATCCCAAAGTTGGGAGGCCGCAACATCCAAGCCAATTTTTAGCAGATTTTCATTAGCAACTTTTGTCAGGAGATTTAGCACTTCTTCTATCGGTAAAGTAGTTATCCATGCAGATTCCGCATTTCTTCCATAGTTGAACAAAGGGTCTGATTGTGAAAGAAGATCACCAAGCTGTAAATAAGCGTTAGAAATTTTTTTAACAGAATCGTAAAATTTTTTCTGATGAACTGGTAAAAGCAAAAATTCTTGAATGTCGCTTCTGTTTTCCTTCCAGCCTCCTACTACGTTACACAAAGGTTTAGGAATTTTTTTGCCGCCTAAAAACTCGAAAACTTCCTTGCCTTCTTCTGCTGCAAATGCCTTTAAAAAAGCAGAAGAAATTGCCAGAGCAAGATTACCGCCTATCTCGTGAAAATCTTTACTCTTGTCTATTATGTGCAAAGTATCGTCTACATCTTTCTGCTCTGGAAAATCTTCTGAAGTGAAGTGTCTTCTGATTATATAAAACTTCCTTATAGCTTCATCAACTGGCAAGTAAACTACTTCATGCTTTCCCCTGCTTGTTCCCATAGGAACTGATGCTCTTACTTTTGCTCCTGAAGTTTCCAGCTCAACTTCTAGAGTTTCCTTACACTTCGTAGAGAAGATCCTTCTTATCTCAAGCCTCTTTACTCTCATTAATTAAATTTATGTTTGACCATATTAAATTCATGCGAATATCCGAGCAAATCTTTCCAAGAGTAGTTTGTTTGATAGCTACAGTCGACAAGCAAGGCAAGCCTAACGTGATGACCGCCAGCTTTTTGATGCCTGTAAGCTTTGAGCCTAAGTATGTTGCTTTTGCTATTTCACCAAGAAGATACAGCTTTGAAAACCTGAAAGCAGTAAAAGAATTTAGTTTAAACGTATGCTCAAGAGAAATGGAAGAGACAGCATGGATATGCGGAAGTCATTCTGGCAGTGAGACTGATAAATTCAAGCTTGCAAGGATTACTGCAGAAAAATCTGACATGATAAGACCGCCGGTAATAAAAGAATGTCCAATAAGTTTTGAATGCAAAGTAGAAGAGATGAAATTTTTTGGCGACCATTGGCTTGTAGTTGGAAGAGTTTTGAAGGAGCATGTAAGAAATGAGCAGTTCAAGCCTTTGATGCACAAGAGTGGGAAAGAATTTTTCTAGCTAATGCTAAAACTGTTGAAGACAAACCTTTTCACGACCTCATAGTTCGGAAGTTCTTCTAACAAGAATGGTTTCAATTCTTCTTTCCACACGCTCTCTAATGCTTCAACTTTTCTCTTTAATTTTTGTACAGAAAATTTCATCTTAAACAACCTTAATTTTCTTTCTATAATTTCTATATCTGGCTTGCTCAGCCTTAATAAAAAGAATAGGTCATAAAGGTCCCTAGCCTTTTCTCTTGCAAAAAGTGCATGAACCTTTTCTGCGATCATCTCTTCCAGTTTTAAAACTTTAAGAGTGAATGGGTTAATGTCTATAAAGTTTGAAACATAATTTTTTGTTTCAAAACCGAAGACTATGCTGACCAGGCTAACGTCTATCCTTAGTGTGTTGTACTCTGTGAGAATTCCCTTAAAACCTAGCTTGAACAACATTGACTTTTTCATTCTCTTCACTTCTTTCACTTCTGCTTGCATACTTTTCGCTACATCCTCAACTATCTCAGGTATATCCTTAGAAACCTTCAGGAGAGAGAAGTCTAAGTCCTCTGAGAACCTTGGCATGTTGTACAGCTTGTAAAGGCATGTTTCACCTTTAAACACAAAAATGTTTGACTTTTTGTACAAGTTGAAAAGAAAGAGGTCTTGAAAATAATCCTTTTCTATATGCTCTTTATTTTTCAGTCCTTTCCTTTTTGCTATTTCTAGCAACAATTCTTTTTGTATCATACGAAAACCTTCCACTTTTCGTTCTTTCTTTTATGCGACTTAATTAAAGGATCCAATGGAATGTAGCTACCCTTTATCAATCCTTTTAACTCTTGATAAACATTGTAACCATTCTTTTCCAACAGAAAACCAATCCTTTTTGCAAAGCTCGATTTCCCAATCTTCTTCAAGTATTCTATCATTCTCTCTACTTTTAAATTTTCAAAAGCTTCTTCAACTACAGACAAAGGAACTTTTCCTATAGAATCAATTATCGCCTTTTCGTCTGTAGCTACAGGTATTTCAAACTCTCCATATTTCTCAGTCTCAAACCCGAAAAAGTAGTCTGTGTGAAAAAAGTTTATTGGCACCACAAAGAAAAACCTCTTGGGAAGATTGCTGGTAAAGCAGAAAACTTCGTTTGGAATTTGTGTAATCTTTTTGTGGAGGTAGAGAGAGGATATACTAGAAACGTAGCTAGGCTTTACCAGAAAAGTAGAAACTAAAAGAGGATCTTCGTGAAGTGTGTATGTATCTCTTTTTATTCTTTTTACTTTCCCTTTTTTAACCATCCTAGCGAGTATAACCTTTGCATAATTTTTGCTCTTAACTATTTGAGATACGTCTGCTAACGAAAATACAGGCATTTTTGAGAACTTGCTAAGGAGCTCGGCTTCGTACATAATTTCTATTTGTAGATAGTATATAAAAATATATACTTTCTAAAAACAGAGCTTTAGCTTTTAAATACATAGCTCCAAAGCTTTTTAGGAGTGAAATTTTTGAGCTTGCCCTTTTTAACCGAAAACTCGTCAAAAGTTTTAACCCTATCTTTCCCTTTTCCGTAAATCAGCAAAGGAACCTTTCCTGGCATGTGTCTTCTTAGCTCAGTAGAAGTTATGTGGTCACAAGTTACTATCAGCCTGCCCTTAAAATTCTTGAAAGCTTCTAACCTTTTGTCGACAGCTTCTATTCCTTTCACCTTTTCCTCAAACTTTCCATCATGAGCTGCTTCATCTATAGGTCCTTTTATATGCACGTAAACCACATTATACTCAGTTAAAAGCTCTTCTATTTTTTCGAAGATGAAATCTAGAGTTTTTTCAAAATCTGCTTCAGGAACTGTTACTGCATCAAAACCTGCAAGCATGCATGTAGCCTTTACTGCCCCTTTTTCTGCTAAGACTACTGCTTTAGTCTTCCACTTCTTAGTAAACTTTGGTGTAAGCTCAACTATTCTGTTACCAGGCTGCCTAACTAGCAAGTAGTTTGCTGGTGGTATTCCTTTTTCTATCCTTTCTGCATTCTTCGGATGGTATTCTATTAATGAATGCACTTGCTCAACAAAATCTTGGACGAGCTTTGCTGAAATTAAGGCATCAGGTGCAGTAGCAGAAATTTTCCCTACCTTTTTTCCTTCTGTATGCGGATCATTCGAGCTTATCTTATCGCTTAGCTCATGTTTTAAAACTAGTACTGCTCTGTGGCCATAAGTTCGCATGAAATTGTATTCTACTCCAATGTTCACATGAGTGTTTATGTATCGTGTAAGCTCATCCAAACCATAAGTGTTCCTTCCAGCTCTCCTATCAACAATAACCAAATCTTTATCAACAGTAGCAAAGTTGCATCTTAAGGCTAAATGACCTTGCTTATATGGTATATCTGCGCCAATTGCTTCCAAAGGACCTCTTGCCATGTTAAACTTTTTTGGATCATAGCCGAGCAAAGCTATGTTAAGAGTGTGGCTTCCTAAAACTTCTTTTTTCCACATGCTTTTTGGAGCAACTAATAGCTCACCAGTACAGCCTTTAGAAGCAAGCCAGTCTAAGTTTGGCTTTTCTGCAATTGATAATGGTGTTTTTCCATTTATTGGCAAGTCTGCCATACCATCTATAAGCAAGAAGACAGTCTTCATAATATTAATTTGGCTCTAGAAACAATAAAAGATATCAGAGATCGTATATCAGCAGCATTGACGTTACAGTATCAATAATTTAAATGTTTTTGATAGTCGAATATCAATTTTTTCCAATAAATTTTATAAAAAACCAAAATGTTTTAATGAGTAAAATTTCCAAGATTAGTATCACCTTTTACTTTAGGTATTGGAAAAGGAAAGGAAGAGAGTATCACGTCTATCCAAAAGTAAGCAGAGAAGGCATTAAGGAAATAAAAGAGTTCATTACTCAACTGTTGCCCGTGGAAAAAATAGAGTTTCGCGAACAAAATGGTAAGATTTACAAAAATGCAAGCTATTGTAGACTAAGTGGAATATTAATTGAACTTTCAAAGGCTATAGAGATTAATCATCAAGATGAGTATGAGCTGATCTTCAAACCAATCGATAAAGTTATCTATTCTAGGGGTGCTGCTATTTACAACATGTGGGGTTATGGTGAAGAAGGTGGAGAGTGGCAAATGGACGGAAGACATGCAAGAAGCAATGAAGAAGCGTCAAACAAAGAGGATGTTAAACTTCTAAAAGAGAACTTGAAAAGATTAAGGAAAAGGTATAAAGAAGTTGAAAAAGACCTTTGGGAGCTTGCTCATGGGTATTTTAAGTACTAATCTTGTTATTTTTTATTCTACAGGATAAAGGTTTATCCTATAAGAATAGTTAACTAAGTTAATAGTGTATTCTAGGAAACTAAAAATATAAATATTAGTTCCAATAAATTAACTAATATGGATGCCGAAGAACTAAAATCTATTAACCCTTGGTGGAAAGGAGAAAAGATAAGCGAGGAGCTAGCGAAGCCGTACAAAAGGAAAGTTTTTAAAGAAATTTTAGAATTAGCAAAATATAGGCAAATTTTGATTTTATCTGGGTTAAGGAGAGTTGGAAAAAGTACTCTGATTTTTCAATACATAGAATTTTTGATAAACAGAAAAGTAAATCCTTTAAACATACTTTACTTCTCCTTTGACATCTCTATTAATGAATTAACTGAAATATTAAAAGTTTATGAAAGTATTACCGGTATTAATTGGAAAAATGAAAAAGTGTTTGTTTTTCTTGATGAGATACAGAAACTAAAGGACTGGGGCAACAAAATAAAGCTTTTGTACGACAATTTCCCAAAGCTCAAGTTTGTTGTTTCTGGCTCGAGCTCGGTCATGTTGGAAAAAGAAGCGATAGCAACTCTGGCAGGAAGATATTTTCTGATTGAAGTAAAACCCCTGAGTTTCCTGGAATTTCTAGAGTTGAAGAAAAGTAAAATTGATTTAAAAAGAACCGAACTATGGGAAGAAGAAATTAAAAAAGAATTTGAGAGCTATGTTAAAAGACCATTTCCAGAAATTTTTGATTGGTCGAATGAAATTCTGATCAAAAAGTATATAAGAGAAAGTATAATAGACAAAGTGTTACACGTAGACTTAATGCAAAAGTTTAAGGATGTTAACCCGGAGATTCTTAATAAGCTTATAGAAATATTCTACTCTAGTCCTGGGATTTATTTGAACTATGACACGCTTTCCAAAGATTTAAAAGTCAGTAAAAAAGTTTTGATGAGACACATATTTTACTTGGAATTTTCCTATTTGATAAGAAAGGTTAGAAACTTAAGAACTGGAGCTTTAATAAGTTCGAGAAAATTGCAAAAAATCTATCCGTTTCATTGGAGTTTGGTCTTAGGGATAACAGGATTTAATAACTTATACGAAAGTATAGTATCTTCTCTAATCGATGCAAAATTCTACTGGAGAAAGAATGGTAAAGAAGTAGATTTTATAGTAAAGAATAAAAAAATCCAGGCAATAGAAGTTAAGGAAGGTGAGAAAATAACTAACGAAGAACTAAAGAGTTTGGTTTATTTTTGTTTAAAGAATGACTTGAAAAGAGCAATGGTTGTTTATTCTGGAGAGGAAAAGACATTAAGCATAAAAGGGATAAATATAGAGCTAGTACCTATATGGAAATTTTGTTTAAGTCATAACAATTTATAGTATATTTTCGTTGCAGAAACTATCCTTTAGTGATATGCTATTTAAATTTTAGTCTTATCTTTATCAAAAATATCTTCATTCCAATAGAGCTACCAAACTTATATTTATGTATAAGAATGGTTACTCTTTTCGAGAGCGTATTGTACTTTACCAATATTTAAAATTTTGGTATAGCGTAATATACCAAAGACTAATTTTTCCCATTACTGATAGCTTGAATAATTGGAGACTACGAGACTGATGGGTCTGTGTTTTTAAAATATTAAAGAATAGTCTTAATGCTTAGCTTAATGAACAGCATAATGCTATCTAAAGCATTCTCCCTTGCTTTTATATTGTCAAAAAGCCAAACTTAATATTAGGCATTATGCTAAGCATTAGTGTTTAAATGCTAGAAGAGAAAATACTTCAAGTACTTAAGGAAAACCCAGAAGGGTTGACTATAACTGATATAGCCAAGAAAGTTGGTGCTAATAGGAACACAGTCTCTAAGTATATTTTTGGGTTGGTTAAAGCTGGTAAAGTTTCTCAAAGGAGAGTAGGAGTTGTTTCTATCTGCTACCTAAAAGAATACAGCGATAAGATAAGGAAGGTGTTGAAGAATGAATAAAAAATTAATTTTTTCATTGTCTTTTATAATCTTCCTTTTAGTTTCTTTTGAAAGAGTAAATGCATCAAGTGTAATAGGTAAGACAACTACTACTCCTTTTTATCCAAATCAGAGGGCAATCTGTAAGGATTCTTCTGGCAACCTACACGTTGTTTGGCAATATAATGATACAGCTATATATTATGCAAAAAGCAGTGATGGAGGAAATACATGGAGTGTTAATACAAGCTTTTATGGAGCAACTTCTAGTGCTACTTCAACAAAAAACTACCCTTCTATTTCATGCGACGGAAACAACATAACAGTAGTTTATGACGATGGTACTGCATACGATTTAATTATTGGCATTTCTACTGATAACGGCCAAACCTGGACGTGGAAGAAAGTTAAAGATGGGAGTAGTACCTATATAGACACGTATGTTCCTCTTGTTGAAAGAAGGGGACAAAGAATTTACATAGTTTATGGCTATTATTATAAAGAGGGGACTTATAATTATTATTCTTGTTATTTTGTTAATTCAAGCGATGGTGGGAATACTTTCGGAAATGACGTATTGATATCTGGCTCTAGTCTCACCAGCGCATGTGAACCAAGCTTAGCAGTTGATGGAACAGGAGGGGCAAATGATAAAATCTACGTTGCTTATTCTACCTCTGGTGGTATTTACTTTGTAAATTCAACAAATTCAGGAGTTAGTTGGGGAACTGCTCTTAATATAATGTCAGGTACCTTTGGTTATCCTTCTATTTCCTTTAATGCTTCTAATTTATACGTTACATCTTACGATAGTTTAAGCTATACAGTAAATTTCACCAATTCAACCAATTCAGGAATAAACTGGACTCCGCAATATAGAATAGACCAAGTAGTCTCGCCAAACAGAGCGCAATATGCTTCTTTAACTGTAGACGATAAAGGATATCCTTGGGTCTTTTGGGAAGAAAATACAACTAATGCAAACTATGATATAGTTTTTAAAAAGCACAATGGAACTGCTTGGGAAACTAAAAGATATGTAACTTATGATAACATACAAAATCAGTTTGTAAATACAAAATATAATTTTAACAATAACAGAATAGAATTTGTGTGGCGAAGAAAAACTGCTTCTCCTTATGATATTGTTTATTCTTATATAGATTTTACTGGAGCTCCAAACATACCAGGATTTCCTGCAATTTATCCCCAATCAATAACAATGGGCTCAACTTTGAATTGCACTGCTTTATATAACGGAGCAAATAATGGAAGAGTTGACTTTATTTGGTACAAAAATAATGAACTACAAAACTATAACGGTTCTTCTAATAATTTAAATAATTTAGACAGAGCATGGACAAATGTTACAGTTCCTGGTTCAGTGGTATCTGAAGGACAAACTTGGATCTGTTCGGCAAGGGCTTATAACGGTAGTTCTTATAGCAATTGGATAAACTCTTCTGCTATATCCATACCTTCTATACCACCAACTTATTCTTTAAACTCAACAAATTCAACATTAGCAGGAACTCCAGTCAGCCATAATCTATTCTGGCAGGATAATGTTGGGCTAAGCTATGCTATATTCAGCTTTGACAACTGCACAGGTAGTTTGCAAAACATAACTGGAATGAGTTTAAGTGGAACTTCAGCATGGAGCAATTTTACTGTAGTTATTAACTATACAGCAGGATGCATGATAAGGTGGTGCGTTTATGCTAACGATACTTCTAACAATTGGAATGGAATTTCTTGCCAAAATCCATTTAATTATACGACAATAGATATAACACCTCCAACTTATTCTTTAAATTCAACAAATTCAACATTAGCAGGAGCTTCAATAGAGCATGAATTAAAATGGGTTGATTATGGAGGATTATCTGGATTTATCTTTAGTTGGTATAATGGAAAAAACTGGTCATGGACAAATGAAAGCTCTGACTTGGAAACTGGAACTCAACAAATTAAAATGAGTCAAGATATCCAAAGCTTTGAAGATACAACCTTTCCACCATCAGGATGGCAGACAGGGTGTTCTGGTTCAGGCTGTAATAACTGGCATAGAAATACAACTTTTTATTATAGTGGTGTAGCATCAGCAGGAAGCGGAAATATTGGTGATACCAGTATCGTTAGCAGTATGACATGGTTAAATACTACTAAAACTTTTGCTAATGATAATGTTTCATTTTATTGGAAGGTATCTTCAGCTCCTATTGGTGACTACTTATGTTATTGTATAGATAAAGCTTGTGGAGCAACAGGATGCACTTGTTCTGGTGAAGCAGGAACAGCAGATGAAAGGATAAAAGGAAGTGTTGATTGGACATATGTAACAAAAAACGTAAGTGCTGGAACTCATACTTTTACTTGGTGCTATGCAAAAGATGGTTCGGGTTCTGCAGGTGAAGATAGAGGTTGGATCGATCTTGTTATTTTTCCTGCATTAGACTATAACACAAGCTATATAACTTATAATAATGTTTTTTCAGGAAACGTGTTACAAGCAATTAAAAAAATAACTGTAACCATTAATGTTTCTGCTTATAACAATACAGGATCAGCTGGAAAAAGTTCTAATCCAGATTTGTGGCTTGAAATATACAATGGAACTCAATGGATAAAAATAGGCAACATGGGCATAACAGGATTAGGCAATTTCTCAAAATCCACACAAGAAGCAACAATATTATCTGCATGGTTAACACCTGATAACAGAGATATAAGAGTTAAAGGAGTATATTTTGATGCTAATTCTACCACTTGGGACGAAATTAATTACACTGCTGTTTGGGTAAAAATTTATAGTGAGCAAGAAATGTGGAACGATACTTGGCAACCATTTACTTCTGGCATGTGCCCAAATCCCTATAAAGAATGTTGGAGTAATGTAACTAAAAAGGTTACCTCAACAGAAGATGCTTTGATTAAATGGTGTTTTTATGCTAACGATACTTCTAACAATTGGAATGGAACTTCTTGCCAAAATCCATTTTATTATTATACTATACATTATCCAGAGTGGTCGAACAATTCGATTAATTCAACTAAACCTGGTTCTGTAACAGAATTTAAAGTTAAATGGACTGACAGCGACTTATCAACATATACATTTAGCATAGACAACTGTACAGGAACATTTACAAATTATACCAAATATTTTGGAGGTAGACCAACTAGTTATTCTATCTATGAAACTGGTGTATCAAATGTTTCAAATCCAACAAGCTCATTTGATAAGGATGTAAACGATACTAACACTTGGGCAAGTTTAAATTCTACATCTGCTAGTTCTTTAGTTATTTTATATTTAAATTTTACAAATGTTACAAGTTCTTCAAAGCTTTTTTATACATGGAGAAATGAAACAGCATTTTATGTTGCTCGTCTTGAAATTTATAATTATACTTTAAATAATTGGCAAATTGTTGATGAGACTATCTCAAGCTCTTTTAATACTGAATCAATACCAATATCAAATGATTTTTTAAGTGACAATAATCTTAGTATAATGTTTATTTCTATAAATAATAATATTAGTGTTAGTGATGTTTATATACAAAACCCACAAGAAGCTTGGAGCATTTTTTCAACTGTAATAAATTCAACTAATGATTGCTTAATTAGATGGAAGGTTTATGCTAATGATTCTAAAGGTTTATCAAATAAAACAGAAGAATTTAGTTTTCTTACAGGAGATTGTAATATTTATATTAATCAAGCACTTTTGCCTTACACCATAAATCAAAACAATACTAATTATTGCTTAAATGAAAGTTCTAGTATTAATCTTGGGGAATATGGGCAAGCTATTCAATTTTCAGCATATGTAGAAAATTCTTCTATAAACTGTATGAGCAATACTTTAGCAAGCAACAGTACCATTAATAGTTATGGCATAAGAATAAGTAGTACCAATAAAAACATAACAGTAAAAAATTGTAAAATAAAGCAATCTTACTATGGAATTTCAATTGATGGACATGATAATTTTATAAAAAATAATAATCTTTATAGCAATACCTATGGTTTGTATTTGAGTAGTTATAGTAACAATATAACTGATAACATAATTTATAGCAATACCTATGGTTTGTATTTGAGTAGTTATAGTAACAATATAACTGATAACATAATTTATAGCAATACCTATGGTTTGTATTTGAAGAATACCGGCTTAAGTAATTTTAATTACATAATTGGTGGTTCTATATATAATAACGATTATGATTATGTATTAAACGAAACAACCACTAATAATAAAATTATAAATACTAACTTTACTGATTCAAGAAAAATTTGGTTTGATACTTCGCAATCTATATTTTTATATTATAACCAAAGTAATGGAATTGGAATTGCAACAAGCAACATAGTTGCAAATGTAACAAGAAAGCTAATTAAATTTTCTAAAAATGATACTATATGGATTGATACTGCTGATAAAACTGTTAATGCTCAATATAATATGTATAGCTTAGTCCCAAATGCAAATTATAAGGTTTATAACAATTCTAATTATGTAACAATTATAACTATGAGTAGTCAAGGTGACACAACAAACTATTTTACAATAGGAATTCCTCAAAGTTATGAAACTCAAATAGAAGTTAATGCAACATTCCCTCAAATAAGAAAGGAGTTAACTAGAGTAAATTCAACAAAAGCAGGTACCGTTGTTAATTTTAGTACTACATGGGTTGATGATGGCGGTTTAAGTCATTATAAATTTTCTATTGATAACTGCACAGGAACATGGCAAACAGATGAATGGAACAATTCTGGTTGGGAGAGCGAACCTACTTTTGCAAAAATAGATATAATAAAAACTATAAACTCTACAGTTGGTTGTACAATAAGGTGGAACATTACAGTTAATAACAGCATTAACAATACCGAAACTAGTGAAACTTATACCTTTATAACAATGCCAAGCTATTGTAATTATGGTTTATATCCACCAAATTATAGTGTTAAAGCTGCAGACGCAACTAATTTGCCTATAAATCTTGTAGAAAGCAGTACTTACTATTGCTTAGTTAGCGATGCAGTAATTAATGATACTGCTATATCTGTAAATTCATTTAACATTACTTTAGACTGTTTGAATCATAAGTTAATTGGCAATCTATCTGCCAATAAAATTGGAATAAATATTATAAACTCTAATAATCTACTTATAAAAAATTGTTCAATAACTAATTTTAGCTCTGGAATAAAAATTGAAGGAAATTCGTATAACAGCACAATCACAAATACAAGCATTTACAACAATACCTATGGAATTATTATTGATAGATCTTATAATAATTCTATTTTTGAAAGTTCTATACATAATAACGATTATGATTATGTATTAAATAGCTCGTATGAGAGCAACACTTTTAGAAATACTAATTTTACAACCAGAATAATTTGGTTTAACAATACCAATAGTTGGTTTACATATAATAACAATGCCTCTAATGAAGTTTGGCTAAAAACTAATAATATTTTAACAAATATAACAAGAAATTTAACCAATAAACCATGGAACCAAATTAATTTACAATGGATCGATAAGTCTTCAAGTAATGTTAATATTAATTACACAATTAAAGGGCTTAGCCAAAATTCTATATACAGGATATATAACAATTCTGTTAATACTTATGAACTCTCTACAAACTCTAATGGAGAATTAAACTTTACAATATATCTGCCACAAAACGAAGAGCACAACATAACTGTTAATTATGCTAATCCACCAAAATGGTCTAATAACTTATCTTATACTCCAACCAACTATTCACTTACAGAAAAAAGTTACTTTAACATAACTTGGACTGACATAATTGGTGTAGATAAAGTTTTTATAGAAATTGGAAATTCTTCTGGTTATATTATTGTAAACAATGATTCAATGTCAAATACTTATGGAAATGATATTTTTAATTATTCAATAGTTTTGCCAGCAGGAACATGGTATTGGAAAAGCTATGCTAATAATACAAACGGTTATTGGAATGCCTCTCATAGCTGGAATGTAACAATAGGTAAAGGTGCTAACCCAACAAACTTGTACTTTAATAATGGAACAGAATATGTAAATCAAAATATAACTGTTACTTATGGAACTCAAACAAATGTAACTGGAATAGTTCAATATACATCTGGAAACCTTTACAGAAATGATAACGATGCAAATTCTGAAAATAACACCTTTATAACTTTACCAGCTAACATAAATGGGTGGAAATATACTATAAACACAACAGGAAATCAAAACTATTCTGAAAACTCAACAACATATTATATAACTGTTAATAAAGGGACTCCTGACGTAAAGGCTTATATAGATGAATCAGCTAGCAATAAAACTGTAACTTATCCTACTACTGTAACTGTAAAAGGGAATAGCTCAACTACAATAACTCCACCTAGCTTTAACTTAACAGTGTTGAACGTTACTCCTTCTTCTCCAGCTGTTTATATAGTTAATGCTTCTAACAATCCAGCAACTTTAACTTTGTTGTTAGGAAACGGAACTTATAGGGTAGTGTACAATACAAGCGGGAATGCTAACTGGACTGCTGCTTCTAACGAGACACTGTACATAATGGTTAACAAAGGAACTCCAACACCAAACATTTACCTAAATGACTTAACTCAAAACTTAACTATAAACTGGACTGATAGCTATACAGTAAAAGGAAATTGGTCTTCATCAGGAGGAGACTCCGATCTAGTCTGGAAGTTATACAGAAATGGAACTGAAATAGCTACAGGAAACCCAGCAATAAACAATACTCAGCTAGCAAACGGAACTTATGAATTTGTCTACAACACTTCTGGCGGTGCTAATTGGACTTCCGCGCAAACTCAAAAGCTTTATCTTTATGTCTTGAAAAAATGGAACCAAACCAATAATATAATAGCAGGAGCTCAGTACTACTACGACCTAAACGCTCTAGGTGTTCCAATAGCTAAGCAAGAGCTACAAAGAGTTCAAGACTCTTCTCAAACAACGACAGTAAACGGGAATGCTTATTCTGTTATTCCTATAAATGCAACTTGGAATGCTTCTGCTTACATACCAGGGGATACAACTACCTTTACAAACGTGAACGTAACTCTATCTTCTTGTCCTTCAGGATGGACCTGCAACCTGCAAACGTGGATAATTTCAGCTATGAACAACACCTATCAAACAACCAATACAACAAACGCAACGATGAACAAAACTAATGTTATTGTTTCTCTAGCAGGAGGAAACAACGACTGGGTACAAGATACGAGCAAAACTACTGTAGCAAATTCGACTGCATTCGTAAAAGGAAACGTTAAAGCGAACAATACAGATACAATAAGCTATACAAACGTTAACTTTCCAGCAGACCAATCAAATCAATACAGGACAGGATGGACTTGTACACAAGCACAAAAGACAATACCAAGCATTTCGGCTTTAAGCACTTGGTCTTCTACAGATTACCCAACTACATGCAGCAAAGAAAATGTGATTCAGATAAATACAGCAGTAAACGATTGGCGACAGGATAGCTTATATACAACAGTAGCTGGAAGCTATGCTTACATAGAAGGTAATGCTAACTATACTAATACCGATCCTCAAGTAGCTTACGCTGACGTTAGAATAAATGCAACAAGCTACAATTCAAGCTTAGCAAGAGTAGGTTGGACATGCTCTTTCAACAACTCAAGATACTCTGACCTGAATTTTGCTGCAGGTGGAACTAATAAAACAACAAACTACCCAATTCAATGCAATGCAAGCAACATAATTACAAAGAATGAGTTTGCTTGGGTTGCAGACAATTCTACTGAACAAAACATAAGCTATCAAAAAATCATTAAAAAGTTAAACGGAACTAATACCGATAATTTAGTAAGTTATAGCAACGTAAATGCAAGCTTTACAACAAAAACAGGTTATGGGAGTTATAATGATACAAATCCTTTCGTCATTTCCTCTGTTCCTGCAAGCTCAACATGGGAAAGATGGATATCTGCAACTAATGTTTCAGAAATAATAATCACTACATGGTCTAGCAAGTATTCAGTGCCAGAATTTTATCAGAACATTTCAGTTAATGATACTGGCGACATTACATTCTTCAACTTAACAGTATGGAGCAATAGTTTTAACGATACAAACATAACAGCAGGAACAGAGTATGTAAGGTATTGGAACGGTAGTAACTGGATAAGCTTAAACACAGGAAGCTTGCAGACAAACTGTAATACTTCAAGCCCAACTTATACGGCAACTTCAACACCAAACGGAACTTTTTATGTTTGCATGCAGGACTTAGGGGGTAAAGCAGGGGTAGTAGATTATTTCAAGATTAAACTACCGCATACTTCTGTCCAATTGTTGCAAGTAGGAGGTTCAGATACAAGCTCACCACAGTATACAGTACCAGCAAGCATAAACTATTCTTATCCAAAGCCTGGAGAGTATGTGCAATTTTATTCAAAATGGCAGGATGATGTTGGTTTAAGTGCTTGGATCTTCGAATGGAATGCTACTGGAAGCTTTGCAAACGTAACAAGCGGAACTTTAAGTGCAGATGGATGGGCAAACACTACTCTACAAATTCCTACTAACAGGAAAGCAGGTGATATAATAGCTTACAAGTTTTATGTAAACGATACAAGCAATAACTGGAATTCTTCTGCAAATAGCTTTGTAGTTTGGGGATGGGCTAATACTACTGTTTATCTTAATCCTTCTTCTGTAATCTATCCGCAAACTACTGTTATTAACTGTACAGTAAGGGATGCTAATACTTCTCAGGTTATAGCCGGATATACTGCTTCTATATATGATGGTTCTACACTACTCTACCAAGGTAGTACAGATTCAAACGGCAATATTACTTATACTTATCAGCCATCAGCTGCTTCAGCTACGCATACGATTACGTGCAACATAACGAGTGATGCTTCTAAGTACTACCACGTAAGCTCTAACGGAACTGCTGTTCTGACTGTAAATAAGGGTGATGCTAGTGCTAACATGCATATAGCAATAAACGATACAGAAAGCGATAAGAGTTATGTATATCCAACTGTTACTAA
>Ga0078972_1009068_pt1 | contig 20024 bp, 11 predicted proteins | sample YelNatPaOPGAMG01_FD_67568 | JGI IMG/M metagenome (GOLD analysis project Ga0078972, IMG submission 67568) | Hot spring thermophilic microbial communities from Obsidian Pool, Yellowstone National Park, USA - OP-RAMG-01 (SPADES assembly) (version 2) | ecosystem: Environmental > Aquatic > Thermal...
CTCTAGTGTGTCTCGTGACATATACAAAGGAAGGATCCCGACAAGAGTAGTAGTGTGATGAGCGCTCCTAATTGGTCTAGGTCTTCGCCATTTAAGACACGGAAGTTTTAGTTACTTATTCAATAGGAAGCGAGTACCACGGTTTATAGAAAAGAAAAAATGTATAGCACTTATCCTAGAATTCGCACTTTGCTAGATCTATATAGAGTCTGTGGCTGATAGAGTTGCGGAACACACTAGTGGTATAAGCTTGTTTCTCGTTACTTTTAAGAAAAACCAGTCGATAGCTGACTTGGCACGAATGGACGTCATGCAATGGAATACCTCAGATGTACACCCACGCAAAGTAACCAGACATGGTTTTATTTTCAAAACCCAAGATAAATAACAGGTAAGTCATAAATTCTAATCTCTTGCAAACAAAATGTCTGAGGCTACAGAATTTTTTCTTGTTTCTGTTTGCTTTTTCGCTTTTAGAAAGCTGGCAAGTGTAATATCCATAAGTAAGAGAAGGTATCGCCCAAATTTCCTCAAGCGTCTTACCTTTTCCTGTAGTACTCCTTCAGTCACAACAGTGCATACAAAGGGCTTTCGACTTTTCCTTCAACTCTGAAACCACGATTTTATGTATGTATTCTAGTCGGAGTTTCACAACTGATTCGAAGTACAAGCACAATGTATAGTGTCTCCGAGTTGTCATAAATGAAAGGCGATACTGGAACAAAATGGCATAAGGTATTGAGAATGTTGCTTCAAAGTGGTAAATCAACCAAAGTCTTCTAATTCAGATGATAGAGTACGACACAAAAAGTTGTATTCTCTGTTTGCTAGTTGTTAGTTACCTGAAATCTCAGAAATGGTTGTTTTTTCAGCCCATATTATGTTCAGACTACTTGCCATGCATAAGCAACATATTGAACGAAAGAAAATCACTTTGCAAATTTGTATTCTTCGCCTCACACAAAATTGCAAGATAGAAGAAATTCTTCTCGATCGGATGCTTTGTTAGTACCTGGATAGAGTTATCCTCTAAAGACTCTTGGTATCTCTCAAGCAAATTCGAAACGAAATCGAAGACAAATCAAGAGATACGAAAGAAAGTAGATAGAAGAAGAAAGGGATCCAGCATCCAAGAATCTTTGTTGTAGTCGAATTGGTTGGCAGTGGACATAGTAGCCTCGTATGATTCTCACTTTGAGGCTTCAAATATTGAAAGAAAACGTAAATACGCGAATACTTGTTTCAACGAAGTTATGCACCGAATGTATTTATGTGTACAATTGAGAATAACACTTATAAACTCATTTGAAACCTTGCTTAAGTTACTCGCATAGGGTATGAGACTGTTGCATCTGGATGACCAGTCCCTTTTTTGGATACATATATGGTTCTTTATTTTGTATGCTTCAAATGACACTCTCTGTCTTATCTAGAATGGCAAGTGGATACCAGGATAAATACAATCTCTTTACGCAGAGAGTTTTGTAAGTTACAAAGCTAGAGTACCAAACTTCAAATGGAAGCCTATCGTGATTTCATTATCGATGTGATTTTTGCTGGTTATATACTTTTTTGGACTTTTGCACTTAAAAACACTGCCAGCTTGCTCTATGATAGAACTGATAACTTAGTACAACTGCTTCAGACACAGCGACAATGGAGAAGCTTTCGTCGACTTTGAGGATAGTAGTTTATCAAGCAATGCCTTAGCACAATGCTTTTCTATCCTCTTTAAATAGCATTCTCATGCGTTTGGGCGTATCTCTCTCTCTCCAAGAAAGATCGCTTCGTAAGATGAAGAGTACATGGTAAACTCAATACTACACAAACGTTCGTTCCATGAGCCACATTGTGGGATTAAAATACTACAACTAGCTTCTAGTGGATAGAGAACTTGTTCTTACTGGAGTCGATACTTTAGCAGGCCACGTTGAAATATGCAATGCAATAAAGAGAGTACCAGCAGTAGTGTTTCACGCACTCATTACTATTATTATTATTACTATTGTTGTTGTTGTTGTTGCTGGTGCATCACCGCCATTAAAACACCCCAGTTGGAGTATTTTTTCAACATTCCCGAAAGAGATGCAGGAGGACGGCCTCAGCGCCAGCAATCAAAGACTCTTTGTATAGCCAATGACCTCGGCTCTTCTCCTAGCAAAGTACGAATTCGAAATTGTAGGCATAGCCATGTTTTTTTGGTATAGAACGAGGCACCTGTTCCACATCGAGAACAAGAGCCTGTCCTCATTTGCATTGAGCCTTCACTATATCACCTGACATAAGCAACCGAACGACTCGGACAACACTAGTCTGGTGCACCAGTCCGCACGTTGCTTGCTACACAAGCTGCAGTGCCATCACTGCAGAAAGTTTTGAATGTTCAACTTTGTTCCTAATAGAGGTTTCGTGTAAATACTCACCTGTTGAATGCATCGCCCATACAAGTGGCCCTATTTGGGTCTGAACTCGTTTCGAAAAAGCTAGCGGCACCTCAGTCTTGGTTCTTACTGCGGTGAGGGATCATTCGGGAACCTCAATTGCTGTATCTAGTTTCTATTAACGCTCGCGCTAGTTGAAAACGACAGGAGTTTTGCACTTTCAAAGTTTTATTCGTGACAGTTTCGAAACATTCGTACAAGCTCCCTGCGCGCAACGCGTTTTTCCATCCTATGACAAAACTTGTGGAACAAACAGCTGGTAACAAGTACAAAGTTTAGCTCTGAACTCGTTGCATGCAAGTTGTTGGAAGTTTTAATCTCCAACGGGGATTTCGAAACCTACAGCAAGTAGAAATGAAATTCTTTTTTGCTTAGGAGTTTCGACGGATAAGAACAGGTTGAGAGTTTCTGGTCTCGTTGTCGTTCTCGTTGTTGTTCATTGTTTACTCTCGAGCTACTGGTTGCAACTTCTCACATACACACAATTTCACTTGTTTCGAGAATTCTCAAAGAGCAAAACCTTTAAACAGTTGATTTTTCAAATGTCACATTCAATCAAGCCAGCTATTTCACGCAAACATTGGTTCAATAGAAACAAAAAATAATAAACATTTCAAACTTTACGGAAAACACCGTATTCTCTCACCAAAGTTATACCAAAACAACAATTCAAGTCTGATACCGCATACAACTTTGGTGCGCAGAATTGGATCCTCTATACCCGGTCTTCGCTCCATACCAGAGTCCATTCCCTCCAAGTCTGACTCACTCATTTTTACGCATATTACTGGATTCACTTGCTTCAGACCTTGAAACATTCCATCCAGTCAAACTGACCGTATCCTGCTGAAACAACTGAAGAGTAACCGTAGATTTGACAGTCGAATCCACTCTATTCGTTCTCAATGGACTCCCGAAGATATTCTTCATGCTCTAAAGGTATACTCGTTGTCTATTCGAGATTTCTTCCCAACAATGTCGCGAGAGGATCCAACTGCTTCAAATCGCCTCAGTATTGGAGGAAGCATTCTGGAGTTGTTTATCAACATGTTGACCCAGAAGTCTTTCAAGTTATCAATAGAGCAAACCACAAATTGACAATTCGGGCTAATATGGAGACCTTCCGTGTCAGAACAGGAATTGCTCTTGTCGTGAGAAGTAGGCAAAGGTCACTTGTTTCAAAACACTTCTCATAATAGACTCGCATTTTCCAATTTTGCTTATCTATAAAGTGACTGGAAGCTTCATTATTGTAACTTGTACTTACGACCAATTGAATTGCCCATGTGTCCTATTCTTTGTAAATCCAATTGTGCAGAAACTGGGAACTTGTCAACTTTTTTTCTTAATCAAGCCAACACTGACACTTGAACTATGATAACATTTCAATGCTATGCCTATCAAATAGACTCTTCTCTTATCGGAACTTGTATCCATGAACGTTTCGGTCAAAGAAGAATAGCCTTCATTTTTGGACTGGAAGAACTATCATGTATAGACACGGAAACTCGAACAAAAATATCAGGTACATTCGAGTTATCTCTAGTCAGAAAAGTATTCCATCTTTGATAAATATTTATCATACATGTCCTTTCAAGCATTTAGAGAATATTATTGTTCATTTGCACTATACTTCGTCTTCAATTCAGAACCGCAAACTGCATTTATCTATTTCCCAAACTATGTCTCACACAAAACTCTGAAAAAATCAACTACAAAGAACATAAAAAGTAGAGCAAACATTGCTTTAAACCGTAATGAACAAGGTGACTCTACGGGAATACTAAGCGGAAATAAATAATAAATGCAACGTATAAGAAAATAGTGCCAATCATTTTCCTTAACAGCTTTGAAATCAATATTTGGAACTACTAACTTGAACCGTTGTTCGGTGACTTCAACTCTTTCGCGTCCATTCTTTGAGAAAGACCTTAATAAAAGCCAAAATTATTAACAATATTCCACACGCACTATGAGTTTTCCCCAAGAACTAAACCTACATATTTGGTGAATGATAGCTGGAATCCATATTCCAGGATAGAGGCCAGCAGCAATGCACAACATACTTTCAAAGTGTTGAGTTTCCTATTCACTATAGTCTTTCTGTACGATTATATCCAACTTGTCGCGAAGACATGCGTCTACTAACACTTGCATAACATGGCAAATGTAAAAAATGGATACACATCCGCAATAATCATATGTACTTGTTTGAAAAATCAGACAAGTGTCGGGAAACAATAGTTGCAAAACGATTTCTCTTCTGTGATTATCTTCATTCTTTGTATAAATAATTTGGTCGTATCCTCCGAAAATGAATCCAAATGAACAAAACAAGTGACAAAATTTTGAACAAGAAGTTGAAACCTGGAAAAGCAACCTGTAGACGTTTGTCAAGATTTCTCTGTGATACCGGTTAGGATAGTCAAAATGTACGTAATGGTAGCATTCCAATTTCATCAACAAGCAGAAACAAATAAGGCTTGTTTGTTACTTGAAACAACGAACTTTACCTTTTCTTTCGATCTTTCCTATCTCTTTACAACTTCAACAAACAAATTTGGCTTATTTGGTGGCGCTGACAGAGCTTCTTTTATAAGGTCAGTTCAAAGTCTTCCCCAACAAAACGAAGAGAGTCTTTGAAATCTATATTAACATAGATGGCATCGTTTAACAGGGCTTCCTAGGAAACCTTTTTATTCGCTGCATAAAAAATTCAAACTTCTTCTAAAGTGCCTTCCCACCATGGTTTTGCCACTCAACAAAGACAGACAGCGCTGCGTCACTTGTAGAGTATCTTGTTTTTGAGAACTTTCAACCTAAATGAAAGGATTCTTAAAAACACAAGAGCAAGAACCAAGCAGATGTATGTCAACATTGGATGGTTTGTGAAGCAAAGAACCGACGAACCAAGACTGAAAGTCCTATAAGCCACACGTGGATTTGTTGCTCTCCTTGACAACGGTTTTCACTCGGGAAGGACAAAAGTTACTTTCTTACGCACCGTTGAAGAACAATTTGTTGTCCTCTTGAAGACTGGCCAGACTCAGAGGTTCATTATTCGAAATGAGGACGTGTTCAAGAAGAGGTTTCGCAAACAAATTTCGGTCTGAGGACTAGTGAAACTGCGTGGTATTCCATCAAAGTCAACTTTAATCGTAAGATGTCTTAAGTTGCCATCCTTCCTTGCCAGAGTTTTTGTGTAGAGTAGTGGGACCAGATTTTCCAAAGTTCTTGATAGTGCTACAGGGTTCGTTTCATGTCTTCCTTCCTACAAGAGAGTTTACGACAACCATAATCTATACCAGTGCTATCCAAGCGACTCGCAATATTGCTTTGAAAAAACAGCAGGGCAAAGATTCTTCAGGCTCGTTAGGACTCTGTATCTCACCACTTACAACAACAAACATTTTTGCGGTTTCATGGCATACAAACGTTTCAACGAGAAAAATATATTGGTCCCAACATGTATGTATTTGGGATCCGTGTGCAAAAGCATAGGAAACCTCCAAAAAGTTTACAGAACAAAACCAACAACGATGAGGTTGCTTACGAAAAGGAACTGCAACTTTCGTGCTATTTTCATTATGTAAAATATATTCGCTGAAATCGTTGCAAGTCATTTGGGTATCCAGGAATAGATATAACCGCGCTGTTTTTCAATGCGAGTCAAGAAATCCTTCTCGACTTGTTCGACGACATTATGTTTGCAAGGAATGTTTTATACGATATCAACAAATATCCAACAACAACTAACAATAAATTCCTACTCACGACAACCTTCGTACACTCATTTGGTCCAAAGACAACACCATGTCCTTCAAGGTGGTTTTCTCAATAGCCATCAAACTTGGATTATCTGTCAATGTAAATGCCTCCCTTAAACCCAATAAGATGCTTTTGCCAATAAAGTTTTCAACATCTTCTTCACAAAGAATGACCAATTCACATCTTTCCGGAATATTGATGCCTTGAGGAAGCTTGTTTTCAGACGTATAACAACGACTTGATTGATTCAACTCTGCAGCAACATTGTATGCTACTTGGTGCTTAAAATAATTAGCATACTGTTCATTTTAGGATCTTTGCTCAAAACTTGTTCGGAAACAGGTATCAAAAATTTTCCTATTTCATCCGAGATATCATCCCATCCTATGCCTCTAGAGCTCCAACGACCTTTACAAGCAATACCAACAAGCAGTGTTTTATCCCTAGTAATACGTTCTTGTAACTTGAATAGAATATCTGGTCCGTTTGAAGTGGCATATATGGGAATGTGAATCTTATTGTAAGGCTATTCCTCGTAAACGATTCGTTCCCATTCATTGTGACCAAATGTTGTTCGTTTCCTACTTGATCTTCCTTGTTCTTGATATGCTTTCTGGAAATGTATAGACGGCATAACATGAAATGCAGCTGAACCAGCCGGAAACTCCAATTCCATTCTACTCCATACTGAAGACAACTGAGAAAGAGTGGATAGTAAAGAGTTTTGATGGTGACGCAAAGCAAGAGACAAGTAAAACTTGGTAGCAACAAAACCTTCCAGAACTCGGCCACTGGATTCCTAAAAGAAATGAACAGGTTGTGCACGTATGGTACGAAGTAAGACAGATAAATGTACCTCTTTCAAAGGGGAACTGGCTTTCCAAGAAAGAGGCCAGTAACTTTGGAATCCATACTTGATACGTTTCTCCTTCACCGGACTTTGAGCATTCGCGACGATACAAACCAAAGTCTGTTAACAGATCAAAGACATATGCACTATCTTGGCCAGACTCTGTTAAAGTATCGTCCAACCCAAATTGTACGCAATACAAATGAGACAAAATAAGTTTTGTCATCGTAACGTTTTGTTCGTCACTAAGCCCTCCCAAAGGGGGTAAATATACAGTGACACATTCTCTAGCAATCTCTGGATCATTTAGTATCGATTGAACAATCTCCCTCGTCAATGATCAGCGGGGATTTGCGGTTGCGTAATTTAAAATAATGCCAACAGCTTCCACGAGTAAACCAGGAACACCACCGGTATATTCTAATAGTAACTCTGATACATCCTTGATAGGAAAACCGTGATGACAGAGAAAACTTGAAACAGGTGCATTCTTAAAAGTGCTCTTCTCCAAATGTTCTTCCATGCTTGCTTGGTCTAACGGGGAAAGAGGTACAAACTTTAAAAGTATTTTTGATACCTCACCTACGTGATTCCGTATGCTCATGCCTTCGCTCCTTCCAACGACAATGGGAAAAAAGTGGGGCCGCTTACACAATTTACAAACAATAACAAAGAAGTCATTAAAAGGTCCAACACGACCACTAGAATCATCAAGATCAAAGAATTTGTGTCTTGAATGCAAAACTCCTACTTCATCAAAACCAACGAGAAGGTATTGATCGGGTGGCAATCCTAGGAGAGCTCGTATCTTCTCAATAAAAACTGCAGATTGCATCTGCAACTCTTCATAAACCTCAACTGGATCTGGAACTGGGAGAGCCACTTTCGTACATGCAGCTTCGATGATTAAGTACCACACCGCCCATTCGAGATTTCTTTCATCCGGTGGCATGCCTCTCAAAAAACTCAAGTCCACATATAGGAAACAGGCCTTTTTCATCCTCTCCAGAAACTGCTCAGGGGAAAGACCAGGCAAGGACTTTTGGGATGCAACCCAATCCACACCAACAGAATCCAACAAAGTCAGATAGTTTATAGCCAGCGCGGTCTTTCCAGACCCAAATAAAGGAGGAGCATAGGGCAGAGTAAGTCTGTAGTCTGTATTTGTTTCTCCAAATAAATCGTCTCGACAAACTTCTAACTTGTAGAAAGTATTTGTTACTACAAAGACATCTCTTTGGCGGTCTACAATAGCTATATTGTAGCGAGGGATCGTTCTCGCGGCCTCCACGAAAGAAGATATGCGCACGAGTAGGCAAAAAATTGAAAGCTTCTCGTGAGCGTGTGCGATGGCGCCTTTGGAAGCATTTTCCCATGAGGGTGCGGGAACGCCTCTTTCACTGTTGGTGGTCTCTCTACTCAAAGAAGCTTCGCTAGGTTCAGAGCCTACCCCACTAGGAGGCGACGAAGCACAACATGCAAGTGGAAAATTCCACCAAAGTTTCTCCCGAGTCCGCCTAATAAATAGGCTAGTACGAGGAAAGGATGTTTGGTTTCTCCTCGAGTAAGGTAACAGCTATAAACCAACCCTTTTCCCAGCTAACAACCCACTAGGTGATAAAAAATTTATCTATACAGGGCTGTTGTGGCTATAAAACTACTCTTCCTGTCATTTTCTACTAGTCTAACCTTTAAAGATCAAATAGAGATTCATGAATCAATAACAATTTTATATGATCAGTAACTATCCTTTTGTTTCAGTGTCCGAATCCAACGACCCTACCGCAATGAGAATAAGCTGAATATACTCTTCAGGGATGTGCATCAACTCTAGCGACCTTCTTAGAATTACTCTTGGGTTATCTCCAAATATACGTGAAAAATTCGGAGCATAACGAGCTGAAACTTCTTCCGGCAATAAAGCACGCTGGTGAAGAAACGTTTTCCAATCAAAAGATTTATCACTTGGTATCCTTTCTCTACGCATATCTTCCACTTCCATCTCGTCTGTATCAGTTCTGGTGGAAACAATATCCATCTGGGAAGGTTCGGGCACCACAGGAACATCGCTCCTCCATAATCGTTCAAGATTTCTTCCCAACAACTTCGCGAGAGGATCCAACTTCATCAAAACGCTTTCAGTATCAGAGGATACTTTCTGGAGTTGTTCATAAACTTGCTGACCCAAAAAGTCTTTCAAGTTATCAACAGAGCAAACTACAAGTTGACAGTTTGGGCCAATATGGAGACCTTCTTTATCAGAATTGGAACTACTCGTGTTTTGCCAAGCACTAGGTGAAGAATGCTTCTTTTTAAAACGCTCCTCATAATAGACTCCAGTATTCGTTACCCAGTTTTGCTTCTCCGTAAAGTGACTGGAAACTTCATTATTATAACTTGTACTCACAACCAACTGAACTGCCCATATATCGTTTTCTTCTAAATCCAACTGGGAAGAAACTGGGACTAGAAACTTATCAACTTCCTCCTTAATCATACCGACACTGACACGTGAACTATGGTAGTATTTCAATGCTATGCCTATCAAATAAACTCTTCTCTTCTTGGAACTTGTATCCATCAACATTTCGGTCAAAGAAGACCCGCTTTCATCGGAACTGGAAGAATCATCATCTATAGGCACGGAAACTCGAACAAGAATATCAGGTCCATTAGAATTAGGCCTGTTGGGTAAAAATACTCCATCTTCCGACAAAAACTTGTCATAGAATTCTTTCCAAGCATTTGGAGAATAGGACTGTTCTTTAGCACTGTAACTTGTCTTCAATTCAGAATGAAAGGATGGAACTGTCCGGACATAGCATTTCTCTATTTCCCAAACTATGTCTTCTACAAAACTCTGATGAAATATACTCAACTCTCCCAAACGCCTAGAAAGACAACAACGAACATACAGAGTAGCGGCAAATATTACTTCAAATCTAAACCCTAACGAAGAGCGTGACTCTGCGGGAACATTAAGCGGAAACAGGAAATCAAGATAACGCATAAGAGGATAATCCCGGTACTCTTTCTTGGCAGCTTCGAAAACGATCTTTGGAAATACTAATTTGATCCGTTGCTGTTGAACGTCAACTTCCCCTGGTCCTTTGTTTGGGCAATACTGATAATAAAAGCCGAAGTTATTAGCAATATCCAGCACGTATTGAGAGCTTTCCCCAAGAACTAAACCGCCATATACAGTTTCGAATACCTGGAATTCGTATTCCAGGATGGATGAAAGAAGCAGCGCAGAAAAAACTTTCAAAGTGTTGGGGTTCATATTCCTCGGAATCGTTGAGTAGACAACATAAGAGGAAATTTCTTCAATCCTAGCATACATCTCATCCTCTGTAAGATTATACAACTTGTTGTGAATGCAAGTATTCACTAACACTTGCATAACATGGCGAACGTAAAGCGGCACACCCTCAGTGTAGTTATATACCTGTTTGAAAAACCAGTCATGTCCTTCTGGATGCTTGGGAAACAATAGTTGCAAAGCGGTTCCTCCTGTGCTTATCTTCATTCCTCGTATAAATAATTTTGTCGTTTCCTCCGAAAATGGATCCAAGCGAACAAAGTCTAAATTCACTCGAGAGCTTATTGCATCCTCTTGTTTGGTAATAATAGCGTCCGACCTTCCCGCCAGAAAGCAAATGACATAAGGTAAAACAAGAAGCGAAGATAGAACCCGGAAAAATAAGCGGTAGACATTTAATTTGCCTGGTTTTCTCTGTGGGTCCAGGTCAGGAAACTTATCAAAATCACCCTCCGCCAACAATCCAATTTCATCAATAAACAGAAACAAATAACGCTTGTTTGTGACTTCAAATAATGATTCTATCCACTTCTCGGGGTCTTTTCTGTTCTCCAAGACCTTTGCAAGCAACTCTGACTTATTTGATAGTGAGTCAACTGCTTTCTCGCTAATCTTCTTTATAAGCGTAGGTTCAAAATCTTCCCCATCAAAACGGGGAAAGCGTCTGAGATCTACATTAACATAGATGGTTTCGTTTAACAGGGCTTCTACTGCACGTTCTCCAGCGCTCACTCCACTGCCAGCAATTCCAGGAAACCCGATTATATACTTCTCTAAAAACCGCCGGTTCAACAAAACAAATTCCCTAAAGTGCTTCCCTAATATGGTTTTGCCACTCCCATACATATGGGGGGCAAAACACACAGAGGGACGCACGTCGTCACTTGACGAATTTGAAGGAGCGTATGAAGAATTACAGTTCGAGATTATTTGATAGACTGCTGCAAGCCTGTTTACAAGAGGACGAATGAGAGGTATCCTGGGAACTGGACTGTCTGCTCTACTTGAAGAAGCAGCTTCTTCACTCTCTTGCCTTCTTCCCAATCTACCTTCCGTCGTGCCACTTTGGTCGTTTTCTACTGAGGCAACAACAAGTTCACGTTGTCGAATAAGCTTGCCCTGGTAAAGGAGGCTCCTTCGGAAGGAAAGAGGGCGAACACACAAAACCCTTCCACCCCTGAAAGAACTTCGTGTTTGGCAACTGAATTTTGCTTCAAACTTACAACCAACAGTGCTTTGAAAAGCATATGTTAAGTGAAAAGACAAGAACAGGCAACTGCACGACATAACAACCACCAATTCCCACAACGAACAACCAACAATGAATTTTTTCCAGATTGGATTGTCCTCCGCTTTTAAAGGAAAAAATGAAAATGGCGGACAAAAAAAGGGGACGAGGCAAGCGATTGGCCCTCGTTGCCAGCCACCCAAATTACAAAAAGTATAAAATCTGAAAGAGGATAACAATGCGTGTTTTGGTTGAATAGGATTAGTTGGGGAGTAGTCAAATTTACAAAGTATTCTTACACCTATGAATATCGTGTAAAGTTGAAAAGCACACATCCAATTTTTCCTTAAACTTGAATCTAACACGCTACTTACTGCATAGAATTCCAAGAGTATACTAGTTGAAGATAGTTTTTGCAGCAATAAAAAAAATGTCTTCTAACTACTCTTTTACAGGTAAATGGAAATGAAAGCAATTATGATGAATAAAGCTAGGTGGGACTTAAACTTGAGAGAGAATGAAGAAAAGGCAAAGGAATATCAGCATTTAGCTGTGGCCAAGTACAATCTACCTAGTAGTAGGCTAAAAGAGTGCAGAGTACTTTTTGAACAATTTGTTGTGGTTGGGACAGCCCATGATGCAACTTGTTCATAAGTAGCCTTTTAGAGAAAATGCTTTTGTTTCGACTTTCAGCAAATATTGATAGTATTACCTGTTTCAACGTAAGCGAGCCAAGTCTGGTTTGTTCTTCTTTTGCATTGTATCTTGGTACAAACTGTCTTTGGAAACCAAAAGTTTTGATACAGCTTTAAATTTATTAGAGTATTTTGCGTTCTCAGTGTCTATACTGTCCTTTTCCTTGTCCCAGTCAAAACTCGGCCATAGTTGATCTTCGAAAGGAGAGCAAAGGAGGTCACCTTTGAACCATAGCGTCCATCCTTTTTTCCACACCAACTTGACCAAAAGTCACGGAAAGACATTTTGAAGCAAATGGTCGAAATTTTACCAAGAGCATTAGTCTATATAGGTCAAGTATATCATCCTATGTGGCACCATTTCTATCGACGATGAGTTGCATTGACTTGGAACGTTGTTTCTCCTCAAAACTCGAGTTGGAGATAGTAATTCCGAAGGAAAGATGCTTCAAAACATTCTGAAAAGATGGCGACTCTTCCAGACTGTTTGATGAGATTGATTGGGCACTAGTTCTGTTTCACGTTACCGCCACAGGTTGGTGACACCAAAGCAAACAGTAGACAGATAACAAGAATTTTTGCTTGTTCAGAAGAAACAAGCATAACAAATGCGTGGGTGGTTGGTAAAAGAACGCGGTTGAGCTTAAACTGTTAACCTTTGTTCTTCTGACTGTATAAAGAGTCTTATTCTTCGTAGCTCGGTCCAAAGCCGAGCTTTCCTGTCACCTAAAAATAAGACATTCTCAGCTGTCTTTGTCCTTTTTCAAGGTGAATATATGATTACACCGAGGAGCTTTTACACACAACAAGAACGACAAACTGGTAGAATGGTACTTGTTGAACGACTGCAAACTGTACAGTCCAAAATTTCATTATTTCTATTCCGTGAAATACTTTTTTCATAGTTTGTCCGGAAAAGTCTCTAGGCGACTAGAGCTGTTGGTTCACAAGACCTTTGCTAAACAGTGGTAACTTTCAATATGTCGACTATAAGAATCTCCAACAAAGAAACCCAAAGGCCTTTGCATTGTTCTTCAAAGTATACTTTTTTGGCTTTTATAGATTGGCTATACAAACTTGAACAAAGAAACAACATATTACGAGGCCTCCAACGGTGGTTTCAACTGCGAGGATATAATGCGGACGCAGCAGTTTTGTAGTTGTTGTGTGCATTCTCAAGTTTGTCTCAATATGAAAAGTGACTTTCTTAGTTGAGATACGTGACGTTGTAATCCATGTCTGGATTATTCGAGTTGCCTTCACTAGTACTATGAATAAGAAGTAGATAGTTTTTCACATGACTCTACCGTGAGCAATTTGCAAGGGAACAAGCAAAATCGGTCGTATTGGTTTGTAATGTTGCGTCACAAGTGCAAGTGAGACTTTGGACGGAAGCGTTTCGCTGTGTGACAGGAGACCTAAATGACCGCCGTCCATCTATCCAACTTTGCAACGAATACTTTCGCTTCACCGCAGTCACGGCAGAGTTACAGCCTTTTCCAACTTTCCGCTGAAAGTCAAAGGAAGTTTATTCGAACATACTACTTCAATTTCAAAGTTTCTCTGCTGTGCTTCCTCAGCCAACAACTAAGTAAAGACTCTTGGGCAACGTACTCTGTTGCCTCCTCTCTCACCAAAGCTTATTTGCAATCGAACCATCGAGGTAGACAAACGAGTTTGGCTACGGCACTGTTGTTTTGTGCTAGCTCATCAATAGTAGTGTGCTTGTAGAATTCACTCCACCAAAGCACGTTGTACTCAATGACTAGTTGTTTTGTCCTCCAGCAGAAGTGTGTCTCTTTTGCATTTGTTGCGATGAAAAAGAATAAAAGACATCTGTACACTTCAACTTTCTTATCGCTCTGTCATAGAAAACAGCAACAACTAGCTCGTTTGGTTTGGTTTCACTCTAGGTTCCTTGAGCGCCGTAATACAGCAGCCGCAACCCAAGAAGAAAACGAGAAGATAAAAGCCAAGCCATCCTTGCGTTTCTTTTTTTTTTCAAAATAAACTTGAATTATCAATCGACATAAAGCCTAGAAGATTCCAAGATGGCTTTGTAACCTTGTTATACTGGAGCTAACCTCGCAGGAGACAATGACACGACCAGCTGGCTATGTAAAAGACAAACCAGCGGTTGCTATATTGCAAGTGCTACGCTTGTTTCCTCTTTGTCGAATCACATTCAGTCTTTTACCATAGTCTTGCTCTTTTCGTGTCGACGAAGTCTTGGTAGTGCAACCTTGTCGATAGAAGCGGGGCAGCTAGACACTCTAGTCTTTCTTTGCAACGCCGATTTATGTAAAAAGCAAAGCAGTCCAAAGAGTTTGGGCTCCTTTTGTTTCTTCTACTAGCACTGACAATACTGCACTGGAACGGAATGGTTCCAACCGGTTGAATGTGGTAGTGAGCTGTATATCGTGTGAAGCTCGACAGCGTCTCTACACAAACACGCAAGGTTTCTTGGCGGGAAAATACTTGCGACTACTAGAGTCGTTACTGTAAAGAGAAATGTGAGAGCACTGGTCAAGTTTTAGTAGACTTGTGCGGGTATTGCTTATGAGAGCCAACCTGTGGTGTCAGTTGTTTATCTGGCGTTAGAGGAAGACGTGTGAAAGGAGAGCTTTCCTTTATCGGACAAGGCAGTTGTACCGAAAAAACACTTGTGACAACCTGACTCGATTTTACTGATAGATATTCTGTTCGGTTGTTTTTGTATTGCTCGTCAAGTCTTGAACAGAGCTGGTTTTTATATTTTGATGACAAACAGGACGAGTTTCTTGGTTTTTGAAGTAACTTTTCCGTCTCCAAAACTGTAGCAGCCTACTTGCACTAGATTGTAGTATTTGTTAGAAAGTTCATAGAAAGTTTACCTGCTAAAGCCATTGTTCATATGGGAAGAGTCGCATCGTTCAAAACGAGGTTATCTTTTGGTGAATTTTCGGTTCCTAGGAGCTAGTACTGTGTTGAAAAGTAGCAGTACTTTTGAAGTGTGAGGCAAGTTTCTTGTCATTTTGTCAAGAGACAACTTCGCTTGTCGACTCATTTGTCTTTTGCTTCCGTGGAGTTGCTCTTTACAATGAAGAAACTTCGAATGACTTTTTTCTAGTGGTGTTGATCTCGTATTTTTACTGAGCTACTGTGTTCCGTGTGTCTTTTGGATTTTCCTGTTTCTATTCCATTCTGGCTTTGTAGTTTTAACTGCCTTTTTGGATACCTATGACAGTGCTATTGTTGTTCCCGAGGAGGCAAAAGCTGCTTGGACAATTAAAAGGTTTTGTCCTAATGTCCGTTCCAAGATGAAATTTTGTCTTTCTTGGCCATAGTTCTATATGTGAAGACTAGTTGAGCCTGCAATCAAAAATACAATTACGGTCTTATGAAACTAGGAGTTGAGTGTATTTATTGAGTTGGAATGGAGCGAGGGCATGTTATATTTTATGATGATATCCTTTTGAATTCCTTGACAAGTCTTGCGAAGTTTTTTTTTGTATTTTTGTAAAGTTGAAAATTTTTTTTGTACTTGTCTCTGCATTGACTTTTTCCAGAAATGGAAGGGTCATACCTTTTAATAAAAAGTAGAATGCAATTTATTTGCTGACCTATTCACCGAGTGTTATCGAAGAGTTGCCGACTTCCACTGAATTCTTCCGAAACTTGGTGGATGAAACGGAAGATGGATTTTTCATGTTCCATCTCTATCCATGTGAATAAAAAAGACAGAATAGTATCTAATTGCAAGAGTCACCGAGAACAATTGTTATGAGCGGTAAACTCTTTTTTGTTACATACAACAATAGTTGTTTAGAATGTATCATTGGATACTTAGCTTCAGAACTCTGCCTGTCATAAAGGCAACGACGGTTGCATCAAAGACACTCAGTGAAGTGACTTTGTTCTTGTAAGTAAATATAGCATCTTTTGAAGCGAAATAAAATTGCAAATATACCAATAAATACGTATCTTGTTGCACTAGGCGATACCTAATCTTGCAAGAATAGTAACGTTGGTGTCTCTTCGAGTCGCTGTTTGACTCGTAAGTTGCTTGCAAGCAATGGATCGAACAAGTGAATTGCAGTATTGTTTTGCTCCAGTTGTAACCTTGAGCTAGTACTTTTCATACAAGTGACGTGACCGTTCGCGCAATTACGCAGCTTCAGATTCTTCAAAGTTACTACAGAAAGGACTCGTTCGTTTGGAAGAATTGAGTTGTCTTGTTTACGGGTTTTCGTGGTACACTCTTTGGAGAGTTGAAAAGGAATTGTGGATATACTTTTCTCGAGGTAACACACTATTGATATTCTATTGCCACTCTCGTAAGTACATATATCTGAATTCGGAGTTTGAATTGCCCTTGTCATTCTACAATTCGAGCGAAGAATTATGGTGACAATCAAGGAGTTTCTAACACTGAAAATTTACAGCGAAAAGAAAGATAACTGGAAACATTGTATACTCTGTTTTAGAGTCTTCATGTGAAACACCAATTACGACATCAAACTCTTCGCTTCAAATTCAACGAATCTTTTGCGTACAACTCTTGTGTGTTGGAACTTTTGCGGATAGCGTTTCTTTCGCCACTCGTTTATGTTTTCATGAAGAGCAAACGATACATCAAAAAGACTATATTGGTACTTTGGAAACTCCAGTCGTTCTTTCAAAGAACACGCAAATTCGAACAAATGGTGCTTGTCAGATAATTTTGTTGTTCTACATTGTACTGTATTGATCAACAAACTTTTCATTACAATTTTACAGTGTCAGGAAACCAAGTGACTGCCAAGCAATTACCTTGTGTCAACCCATTCCGGTACTTGAGACTATTCATTTCATTTGAATTGTTCGCTTCAACTCGTCAGGATGAATTCGGAATCTAGCAGCAGTAGTAATAGTAGGTCATCTTTGAAATATAGTGTTGCCGCTTTTCTCTTCCACATAGACTTGAAAAAGTTCACGGAAAGACATTTTGAAACAAACTGGTCGAATTTTCCAAGAGCACTAGTCTGTATAAGACAAGCTTATCGTCCTTTGTGGCGTCACTACTCTCTGGAGAGTGAATTGTTCAGAGTTGAAACGCTCTTTCTACACACAAAACTCGAGACGAAATTCTCTCCAAAGGAAAGGTCCTTCAAAACATTCTGAGAAGAAGGTGACTCCTTCAGGCCTCTGTATTTGCCACAAGAATGTTTGATGAGATTGACCAGGCACGTGTTCTAATTACCAGTCCCGCTGCACGTTGGTGACACCTAAATAAAAAGCAGACGTAGAACAAGAATTTTAGCTGTTCCAGAAACAAGAACAACAAATGCGCAATTGGTTGGTAGCAGCAAGCAGTTAGCTTGAACAGTTGATCTTTTGTTCTAGTGTTTGTACAAAGAGTCTATTTCTTCGTAGTTCAGTCCAAAGTCGAGTTCTCCGTTCGCCTCAAAATAAGACAATCTCAGCTGTGTTTACGGCTTTTCTCAACGTGAAGATGTCGATCCAACGTGAAGCTTTTTCGTGCAACAAGCCCGACAAGCTAGTCGTCTGGTGCTTGGTGGACAGTTGAAAATTGCACAGTCCAAAATTTCGATACATCTTTTCATTGAAATATTTTTCCCATTTAGTTTGTCTGAAAAAGTCTCTAGACTGCCAGAGCTATTGATTCACAAAACCTCTGCTAAACAGTGGTAACTTTTCCTCAGTCCACTACAGGACTCTTCACTGAAGGCTCCAAAGACCTTTGCATCGTTTTTCAAAGTATAAAATTTCGTTGATAGTTGTATTTAGTGTATATAAACTTGAAGTTGACACAAAGAAACAACATATTGCTACCGTTTGTCAGTAAGAGAGAGAAACAGGTATCTTGAGATAATTTCCGATGGCCAATCTCCAAATGGGCCTTGAATGGTTGTTGACGCAGAGCAGTTTTGTAATTGTTTTGTGCTTTGTCAAAGTTTATCTCAGTATAAAAAGTGACTTGTTTCGTTGAGATATGTTGCTTTATAGTACATGTTAGGAGTGTTCAAGTTGCCTTCACTAGTACTCTTCACAAGTAGTTGATCGTTTTCGACTTGGTTTTCCAGTGAGCAGTTTACATGGGAAAAGGCAATAGCGGTTATCTCCGTTTGTAATGCTGGAAGAGTTACAAGTGCAAAAGACTTTTGAAGGAAGCATTCCACTGTCTGACAAGGCAATCAAGGCCAAGATCATCCAACTACCCACGTTTGCAACGAAATACCTTTGCTTCACCGCAGTGATGACAGTGTTACAACCATTTCCGACTCTCCGCTGAAAGTCAAGTCGAGTTTACTTGAACATACCATTTCAATTTCAAAGTTTCTCTACTTTGCCTTTTGACGGACAATTTCGTGGCGACGGTTGAGCATCGTGCTGTGTTGCCTCCTTTGGTACCGAAACCGCTTTGCAGTAGAACCTTCGAGGTAGATGGACCAGATTGAGTACAGCATTGTTGTCTTGAACTCGCAAAACAATAGTATTGTGCTTGTAGAATGCAATGCAACAAAGCGCTCTGTACTCAGTGACTAGTTGTTTTGTCCTAGTGGCATAAATTGACCTCTTTGGCACTTGTTGCAATAAACAGAACGACCGTCGTCTTTCCACTTCAACTTGTTTATCGTTCTGTTATAGGAAAGCTTCGGTTTGTGTGTTCCCTCAGCACCGCCCTACTGGAGTGGCAACCCAAGAAGAAAAAACCGAGATGATGGAAGCCAAATCGTCCTCACTCCAATACTATTTTTTCTTCAAAATTCACTTGTAAATTCAAGTCGACACAAAGCCTGAACGATTCCAAGATGGCTTGGAAACGTTGTCCTACGGGAGCTCCCTTGGCAGAAAGAGACATGACCGGCTGGCTACTAAAGAAACGACTTGCTAGCTGCTACATTACAAGTGTCAAGAATGTTTAATCTTTATCGAGTCCCATGGGGTCTTTTCCCCTAGTCTTTCTTTTTCGGTGCCGACGAGTGCGTAGACATGTCGTCTTGGTAACGCAACCCTCTATTGATACTCTAGGTTTCCTGTGCAGCGTCGAACTACCTAAAACGCAAAGCAGCAAAGTCCCAAAGTTTCGACTCTTTTTGTTTCTCCCACTAGCCATATTGAAGCAAAGTGTTCTACACCACTTGCCACGACAATGAATGGTTCATCATTCCAACCAATTCAAGTTTGGTGGGCAATTTGAGCTTTGTTTTGGCACTGTGTTTTTGTGGGTTTCACTTGTGTGTTTTCTCTTGACAAAACTCGAAGACTATTTATTTCCTGTTATGTTTTAGAGGTTTTTCTAGAGTGTGTTTTTGGAGTTGTTGTACTTCCAGTCTTGGTGGTTGGTGAATGGTTCTAGTGACAAAGAGAAGAGGGTTTGTCACTTTCCCGCCATTCTCCACAGCTTCAACTATCAACTTGTATACGCGCACAACTACACAACTATATTAATACAGAGTTGTGGTGTAATAGACGGCAATTTGAGTGGTTGAAAAGGATTGGTGAAAAGTAGAAGACTAGTGATACGACAAAGTTGGAAATCAAAAGGCAAATATTGTCAAAGTACTTTTTTCGTTGAATCAAGATTATTGCACGGCGTTTCGAAGCTGTCGATTCACAACTAGGCGGCATAATTATTACATGAAACAACAGATTTTGCAACACAAAATGACAAAAACCTTTATAATAGCAATCGTCTCAGCGACTTGCAGCAATAAATTATGACTGTCTAGAACTT
>Ga0078972_1009069_pt1 | contig 20023 bp, 15 predicted proteins | sample YelNatPaOPGAMG01_FD_67568 | JGI IMG/M metagenome (GOLD analysis project Ga0078972, IMG submission 67568) | Hot spring thermophilic microbial communities from Obsidian Pool, Yellowstone National Park, USA - OP-RAMG-01 (SPADES assembly) (version 2) | ecosystem: Environmental > Aquatic > Thermal...
CGATTTTCATGCGGGCGCTTCTCCTTTCCTGTTGTTTTATTTCTTCCAATAAAACCTTGTAAAGGAAAGCGCCCTACTTTTTCAACTCCCTAAAATTTCACACAATAAATGTTACACTACCTTGGTGTGCTGGTAGCGGGAGGGTATGCTGTGGAGGTTAATGGACTGGCCGGCAGGCTGGAGGTGAAATCGCGACCGCCTTCGCAAAAGTTAGCAGAACCGATCAGTTCTTTGCCACAGCCGCAGGCGCCGGAAATACCGGTTGCAAGTGAACGGTTGGAACCAGTGGAGCTGGGCTTTACGCCTGCAGGGCGGGATGAACTTCGCTCTTTACCTAATCTGGTGATCATCATCATAATTACAGGAATTGTTGTAGTCGGGGTATTGGTCGGGTTACTGGTCTGGCAAAGAAATCGCCGGACAGGAGAAAAATAATTCGAGAAAGATATAAGCCTGTATTGATAACGTAAGAAAGATTTTTCGTCTTATAATTTTTTTAGGGGAGCTTTATAAAGCTCCCCTGATATTTAATTAATGAGCTGTCCAGCCTCCATCGATTACCAATTCTGAGCCGGTCAGGTATCTGGATTCGTCTGAAGCCAGGTAAAGGACTCCATAAGCTACATCTTCAGGTTCTCCCAAATAACCGATGGGTTGTTCTTTGATAATTGCTTCCGCACCGGCTGAGTCTTTCTGAATCCATTCTGTCATGGGAGTTTTGATTACGCCGGGGTGGACCGAATTGACGCGGATATTGTAATTGTGACCGGCCTTTGAAAATTCAATCGCCGCCGCTTTGGTAAGCAAACGCACACCGCCTTTACTCGCGTTATAGGGCGATGAATTTGCTGTGCCGATAATACCTCCTGCGGAAGATATATTGATGATTGAACCTCCGCCGTTCTTCTTCATCGGGCCAACTGCTGCTTTGATTCCCAGAAAAACGCCATCAAGATTGATGGCCATGACACGGCGCCATTCAGCCAGCGTGGTGTCTTCGATGCTCTTTCCGTGAAATATCCCGGCACAGTTAACCAGAATGTCCAGCTTCTGGAAATGTTCCAGAGTGACCTTCATAACTTCCGCCCAGTCAGATTCGCTGGTAACATCGTGCCTGATGAAGAGAACATCTCCTCCAGTTTTCCTGATTTCTTCGGCAGCCTTTTTTACTCCTGCTTCGTTAATATCGGTAAGTGTAACCCTGGCACCTTCTTTTGCCAGCAGGGTGGCGATCGCTTTTCCCAGTCCACTGGCAGCTCCTGTAACCACGGCAACTTTGCCGGCAACCCGATTCATTTTGCCCTCCCTTTAAATGATTTAAACAAAATTGAATTGATCAATTAACTTAAGATCTGGATGAATCTACTACCGTGCGCTTCATCTTTTCCATTCTGTAACTTTTACAGCCTTCGAAAAAGGGTTAATCCTGTTATATCACAGTGCCAGGTAGCCGTGTCAAGTACACCAGCGATTGGGTAGGATACCCGCAAGGAATAAGCAGAAGATTTTGACAAGTTTAGTTTCCAATGAGTTATGCGGAAAAATATTAGCGTAATTTTCCGCAGTGTCTGACATTTGAGGCCATCACTTTACTGTATATTGCCGGTAATATGAATCTCAAGGGGGATTGACATCGCGTGGTGTTTGTGTAAATATATAATTATCATACGGAAAGCGGTAGCCGCTTACCATTAAATATCAGGGGGTATTCTGAAATGACAACAGCATCTGTTCGCCCATCTACCGGTAAAAATACCGGCAGCGGGAATATACCAGATTTGAAATTAAGTGTATTTCACTGTTTTAATGCACTGCCTGACCTTTCCGTGCTCGATATCCCCGGGTGCGAATTGAGCAGTATTAATTTACCCTGCTCCAGCATACTCCGCGAAGTTGTTCTGCTTAAAGCGTTTGAATCGGGTGCAGATGCCGTAGTTGTGCTGGTTTGTCCTGAAGGATCATGTGATTACCAGCAGGGCAATCTGAGGGCAAAGAAGCGAGTTGAACGTGTTCAAAAGCTGTTGAAAGAAATCGGTATTGGTAATGACCGCCTAAGAATTCACAATCTATCACGGCAGGATATCGATACAGCAGAAAAAATTATTCGGCAGACTCTGGCAGACCTAAAAAAAACTGGGCAGAACCCGGCGCCTCAGCCGGTAGGGAGTGAGAAACGATGATCGTTGGGGAACAGAAACCACTGGGCGAAATTAAGACGAACGTGTCTCCTTATCACAGGCTGCTTATCCTGGGTTGTGGAACCTGCGTGAAGACATGCTTTGCTGGCGGGGAAGACGAAGTAGCCACTCTGGCGTCTGCCCTGCGGCTGGCCTTTAAGCAGGAAGGCAGGATAATGCAGATCACCGAGCAGACCATAGAAAGACAATGTGAAGACGAGTTTATCCGGGAAGCTGCTCCACAAGTAGCCCGGTGTGACGCAGTTTTGTCTTTAGCCTGCGGGGCGGGTGTCCAGATGGTTGCTTCCCGGTTTCCCGGTGTTCCTGTCCTGCCGGGAGTGAATACGACTTTTTTAGGAGTGCTGGAAAAACAGGGCCTTTTTACAGAGAAATGTCTGGGCTGTGGCAGTTGTTTTGTCCATCAATTTGCAGGAGTCTGTCCGCTCAGCCGTTGCGCCAAGAAACTTCTTAACGGACCGTGTGGAGGTTCCCGGAATGGAAAATGTGAGGTCGATCCTGAAACAGATTGTGCCTGGCAGTTAATTATAGACCGGGCTAAAGCTGCGGGTAGTCTTGACAGGCTGGTGGATTATATCCCGCCGAAGGACTGGCGGACGAGTTACGCTGGAGGACCGCGCAAAGTATTCAGAGAGGATTATGTGATATGAATATCAGCAGACTGCAAAATATTTTGTCAGCGGGCCAGTTTGCCGTGACTGCTGAAGTGGGCCCACCCCGGGGTGCCAATTCTGAAGTAATTAAAAAGAAAGCTCTCCTTCTGCAAGATTGTGTTGATGCCATCAATGTCACGGATAACCAGACTGCTATCGTCAGAATGTCCAGTATTTCTGCCTGTACTCATCTGGTTAATCTGGGACTTGAGCCAGTCATGCAGATGGTTACGCGTGATCGCAATCGCATTGCTCTGCAATCCGATATTATGGGGGCCTATTCACTGGGTATCCGCAATATACTGTGCCTGTCTGGGGATCACCAGACCTTCGGAAGCGAGCCGGGAGCTGCCAATGTGTATGATATCGATTCCGTTCATCTGATCCGCACCCTGAAAGTGATGCGCGACGAAGGCATGGATATGAGCGGGCATGATCTGGATGTGGCGCCAAAGATGTTCATCGGGGCGGCCGAGAATCCTTTTGCGGATCCCTTTGAGTACCGGGTAATCCGTTTAGCGAAAAAGATTCAGGCAGGTGTGGATTTCATTCAGACCCAGTGCGTATTTGACATGGAGAGATTTAAGAAATGGATGAAAATGGCGTATGAGAAGGGATTGACCGAGAAGGTGCACATTTTGGCCGGAGTTACGCCCTTGAAATCGGCCAAAATGGCAAGATATATGGCTACCCGGGTTTCAGGAATAACAATACCAGATGCAATTATAAAACGGATGGAGAGTGCCCATCGAGAAACCGCAGCAGAAGAAGGGATTCGTATTTGCCTTGAAATCATCCAGGAACTGGCTGGAATTAAAGGGCTTCGTGGCATTCATATCATGGCTATCGATTGGGAGGAAAAGGTTCCTGAGATCGTCAAAGCAGCCGGACTATTCCCCAGGCCAGTAATAGCTTAATGTTGGAGTAGCTTATGCCCAGGAAATACCAGATTCATGCGAAAAATGCGGATCCGCGATTTCCACCCGTCGGGAAGTATGCGACGGTGGAATTTCGCGAGGATTGCGCTGGGAGCTGTCGGCTCTGCGTAAAAAAGCGCTGTGTCTATGGCATTTTCAAGGACAATTTCCTGCACTGGAGCAGCGTGGATACACCGGAATTCCTGTACACCTGTAAAAGTTGTCTCCGCTGTGTCGAAGAATGTACCAAAGGAATCTTTTCTCTGGCAGTTAATCCAGAATATCGTACACTGGGAGATAATTACTGGACGGCAAACATCATCAATTCAACCTGGTCACAGGCCCACACTGGCAAGGTGCCGGTTTCCGGCGCGGGTTACCGCGGACCTTTTGCAGGAGAAGGATTTGATTCAATCTGGACGGATATGTCTGAAATTGTAAGGCCTACCCGGGATGGTATTCATGGACGGGAATATATTAATACTCTGGTTGAGTTATCCCGTCGCCCTGCCAGTTTGAAATTCAAACAGGATGGATCGCTGGCAATGGCCGAGCAGCCAATTCTGGAAATCCCGGTGCCTTTCGTTTTCCAGGAACCGGATTTCGGGATATTTTCGATTAAACAAATCCTTGCCATGGCAATGGCGGCCAGGCATATTGATACTTTATTTTTTATTCCGCCGGAGAGTTTTTCACCGGCTTTGAGGGATTACGCTGCAAATCTGGTACCCTGCCTGACACGTCAAAATCTCAAGGATCACATCGAGTTGCTTTTGAGATGCCGGATGATTGAGTTGAAGGACGAGCCCGGAATTGAAACCCTGTTTGAAGGGTTAAGGGCGGTCAGACCGGAGGTATTTATTGCCATCGGTTTACCGCTGGATGCTCGGGCAGCCGATCGTGCTCTTGAACTGGCAAGAACCGATGTAGATACTATCCATTTTTACGGGACACCAGATGGCCGTGAAGCGAGCAGTTCTCGGCCTCGTTATTTGAAAGATATGATCCGTGAAATCCATCTGAAGCTGGTGGAAAAACGTATCCGTCATAAGGTGAATTTACTCTTTTCGGGTGGGATTGCTCTGGCAGAACATGTGGCGAAGTCACTGATCTGCGGGGCAGATGCGGTTGGGGTGGATATACCTCTACTGCTGGCTCTGGAATGCCGTTTGTGCTACCGGTGTACACAGGGGAAAAGCTGTCCGGTGAAACTGGGTGAAATTGAGCCCGGCTGGGGCAGTCAGAGGATAGTTAATCTGGCGTGTGCCTGGCACAGCCAGCTTCTGGAAATTATGGGAGCCTTTGGCATCCGGGAAGCGCGGAGGATGCGGGGAGAGGTTGGCCGTTCGATGTGGTTTGAGGAGCTGGAGAAGGAAAGTTTCGGACCGCTTTTCGGATCCCGCAAGGTTGCCGAGACAGGGTGATGGAATGAGAAATAGTGAACTGGGAACCAGACTGAACGGGGGATCAGAGATGAAGTTACCGGAGACAAAATTAACGCCATCCCGTTTCAGGAATCCAATCGGGAAATATGTCGTAAGGAGAAACTCACGATGTACTTCCTGCGGGCTTTGTGCAAAGCTTTGCCCCTACGGGGTGCATCTGAGGTATGAGAATTATACTCAGCCTGTACGTCCGCTGGATTATAAATGCATCGGGCCTGCCTGTGAAGCCAATGAGTTTTATTGCGTCAGGCATTGCCCTCAGAAAGCATTGACTGTCGCTTTGAATCCGGTTCTGGAAGCCTTCGGCGATTACCGGTGGACAGCAGAAATGATTCTGGGGCACTGGTACATGGCGGAAACAGGAGATTTACCATATGTAGATCTGGAATACAGCCTGGGTTATTCCGGAGGTGGGTTCGATAAATTACGTTTTAAAATCCATGATCCGTCCGCATATTTGAACCTCCCTGATGAAGAGATAGATACCAGTTTGTGTTTGAATCGGCGTCAGGATGGCCGGCCGGTGAAGAAGCTTTCGCTCCCCTGCTACAGCGGGGGGATGTCCTTTGGATCAACTGCTCTACCGGTGCTTGTGGGAAGGGCAAGGGCAGCCCGCCGGCTGAATACCCTGACCTGCACGGGAGAGGGTGGGTATCCTGAAGCGTTCAGACCTTACCATGATCATATCATCACCCAGGTTGCCACCGGCCTTTTTGGTGTCAGGGAGGAAACTATCTTGCTGGCTCCGGTGGTGGAATTTAAGTATGCGCAGGGTGCAAAACCGGGTTTGGGCGGTCATTTGCTGGGAGACAAAGTAACTCCTGAAGTGGCTAAAATCCGTGAAACGGTGGTGGGCAGTTCCCTCTTTTCGCCGTTTCCTTTTCATAGCGTATATTCAGTGGAAGATCACAAGAAGCATGTGGACTGGATTAAAGAGGTTAATCCACAGGCGCTGGTCTCGGTCAAGGTCTCCACTCCAACGGATGTCGATATGGTGGCGGTGGGCAGTTATTATGCAGGAGCGAATATCATTCACTTTGATGGGAGTTATGGTGGAACCGGTGCAGCACCCGATATCGCCAAGAAAAACATTGCGATGCCAATCGAATACGCTATACCCAAGGTGCATCGCTTCCTGATCAATGAGGGAGTGCGTGACGAGGTCTGTTTTATGGCCAGTGGGGGCATTCGCAATGCCATGGATGCTGCCAAGGCCATTGCTCTGGGGGCAGATGGGGTGGTGATTGGTACCGCTGACCTGGTAGCTCTGGAATGCATCCGTTGCGGCAATTGCGAAAGCGGCAGGGGATGTGCCCGCGGCATCGCCACTACTGATTCTGAACTGGGATACCTGCTCACGGAAGAATGGGTTGAACAGAGATTGGTTAACATGTATGCTGCCTGGCGCAAGCAATGGTGTGAGCTGTTGAGGCAGTATGGTTTGAAAAGCATGAGAGAGCTGGTAGGGCGTTCCGATTTGCTGGTCCATCTGGATTATCTGGATGAAGAAGAGCGGAAAAAATATCAACCTGCTCCAAGAAAGAAAATGGTATTGTAAGGGTTGAGGATATGTGGAATTCAGGTGAAATACTGGAAAGAATTATTGCTTCTCGCGATAGATTGCCACGGGAAATTTGGGAGAAGGGTAAAGCGGCGGAAGAGGGCGGATGCGGTGTAACCGGTTTTATCGCCAGTATTCCGGTGAGAGGGAAGCATATTTTTGAGCCCTCTGTTCAGATGCATAACCGGGGCAACGGCAAAGGAGGAGGAATTGCAGCGGTCGGACTCTGCGCTGAAGATCTGGGTGTCAGCCAGGAAATCCTGAATACCCATTATCTTTTACAAATCGCTTTATTGAATTCGTCGGCGGGTCCTCTGGTGGAAAAGGAGTTCATCGAGCCGTATCTTGAGGTCAGCAGTTGCGGAAAAATACCCACTGTGGATGATTACCGCGCAATTCAGGGGCTGGAAATCCGTCCGCCGGATGTGCAGAGGTATTTCGTCAGAGTAAAGAAAAATATCCTTGATCAATTTATTGAAGAAAACCATTTGAAAGATCTCGATCCGCGCCGGGCTGAAGACGAATATATCTATCAGAACTCGTATCGTCTTAATCAGAAATTCTATGCGTCTCTGGGTGAGAAGCAGGCTTTTGTGCTCTCGCATGGTCGCAATATCATGATATTGAAAATCGTGGGTTATGCTGAGCTGGTTGCCAAATATTATCTGCTGAATGATATTCGGGCACATGGCTGGATCGCCCACCAGCGGTATCCCACCAAAGGCAAAGTCTGGCATCCGGGTGGAGCGCATCCCTTCATCGGTCTGGATGAAGCGCTGGTGCATAATGGAGATTTTGCCAATTACTACTCTATTACGGAGTATCTCAAACAATACAATATTTATCCTCAATTCCTGACCGATACCGAGGTCTCCATCCAGCTTTTTGATCTCTGGAACCGGATTTTCGGCTATCCTCTTGAATACATCATTGAGGCTATGGCCCCGACCACTGAACATGATTTCGACCGTTTGCCTCCGGTAAAACAGCGGATTTACCGTTATATCCAGCAGAATCATATCCACAGTTCTCCGGATGGTCCCTGGTTTTTTATCATCGCGCGCAATGATGTTTATAAAAGGCAGTTTCAACTTATCGGGATCACTGATACCGCTATGTTGAGACCCCAGGTTTTTGCCATGGCAGATGGAGAAGTGCAGATCGGCTTAATCTGCTCTGAAAAACAGGCTATTGATGCGACCTTAAAAAGCCTGGCTGCTGAGGATAGCAGAATTTGTCCGGTTGCCGACAGGTACTGGAATGCCCGCGGAGGCAGTGCAACCGATGGTGGAGCTTTTATTTTTACGGTGAGGGATTCTGTGAATGGCGATGGGAAAAAAGAGCTTATCTGTACAAATAAGTTCGGCGAAGTAATCCCGATTCATCCTCCTCTCGCCAAACCCGTCCGGATAATTGAAGAAGTGGAGTACCGGAAGGTAGCTGATCTGATGCGTATGGATGCTCATGATCTGCAGAAATGGCTGCGTAAAAACCTGGCTGGCTACAGCTTCCCTGATTTTACATACCTTTGCCAGGAAATAACCAGATCAGCCAGAGTCAGCGATTCTTACAGGACGAAAGCTATCGAAATGTTAACCTTTCTGAATGATGTACGGTTGCCGCTGGGTGGAAAAAGGCGGAGCTGGGTTCTGAGCCTGATCAGGGAAAGCCTTGATGCGATTTTTCATGAAACACCGGGATTAGCCGAAGAATCGGAAAGTATTTACAGGAGAATAGACTGGGAAACGCGGCATCAGTTACGCCCACCGCTTGGCCGCGAAAAGATACTGGTTATGGATGCCAGCCGTTTCCCCCCCGAAGGAGATAATTGTAACGCCCGCCTGATTGTAACTGCTTATCAACTGGGGTGGAAGCAATTTATTGCTTATGGATACAGGGGACAGAGGTTCTGCGGCTGTGGTTTAGCCCAGGATACCCGTGGGGTGCGGATAGATGTCTATGGTAGTTCGGGGGATTATCTGGCTTCAGGTATTGACGGACTGGAGATGTATGTGCATGGTAATGCCCAGGATCAGGTAGGGCAGATCATGAAAAGCGGTAAGCTGGTGATTTACGGCGATGTGGGTCAAACCTTCATGTACGGTGCCAAAGGTGGAGAGGTCTATGTCATGGGTAACGCTGCCGGCAGGCCTTTGATTAATGCCGTCGGCAAACCCAGAGTGGTCATCAATGGCACCTGTCTGGATTATCTGGCAGAATCTTTCATGGCAGGTGATCCATTAAATGGCGGTGGATTTGTGATAATGAATGGAATTACCTTTGATGCAGAAGGTAATATCATACCTCAGGAAGAGCCTTATCCGGGGTCAAATCTTTTTTCTCTGGCTTCCGGTGGGGCGATTTATCTGCGTGACCCCTGGAAAAAGGTCAGTGCTGAACAGTTAAATGGAGGAGAATTTGTTGAGCTTTCGCGTCGGGACTGGGAACTGATTTTACCATATCTGGAAGAAAATGAAAGGCTTTTCGGAATCAGGGTTAAAGACTTGCTTCAGGTGGATGGAGTAAATCGGGAATATCAAGAAGTCTACCGGAAAGTGCAGGCGGTCAAGCTGGACGTCCTGGCAGCCAGAACTCTCTCGAAACCATCTCCCCGTGAATATGCTGGTACAATTCCTGAGGGAGAAGATTCTGATGAGTGACGATTTGGTAACTCGTCCCTGACTTCATATAACCGCCTTGATTCAGCATCAGGATGACCGAAAATAAGAAATACTTCCTCCAAACGCGTTATCCAGAACTAAATCCCGTTATCTGTAAACAGAGGGATGTTTGACAGGCAACGGGATGCTTTTAACCGCTGCTTCTCAACTGGCGGTGGGTTATTTCTCGCCGTAAAGGAAATTGATCACATCTTTTTTTACGTAGCGCCAATCCCCTTTACCACCGAGACGGTGACCTTTCAGGTTGCCTTCTCGTGTCCAGCGCCGCACGGCACTCACGGAAACTTTAAGGAACGAAGCTACTTCATTTGCTGTAAGGATGATTTCTTCTGCCAGCAGGTCATCGCTGCCTTTCAGGGATACCATGTCTGCTTCCTCCACAGGTGAAAGTGATATTATTACAAAAAGCTTTTCCAGGCAGGTAAAAATACATTCCAGACAGGAGTGTTACTCCAGGAAGAGTACAGGTTATTCTGGTTCTCTTGGAAACCATCAGGAACCTCTGGGGTATCTTCTTATATAAAAAGTATTACACAGGAATAAAATAAACACAATTGGACTTTAGTCCTTGTTGCGGGGGTTTTCAGGGGGGAAGGTTTTTTAAAGTCTCGCCTTCTCCCGATGAAGAACAATCCGGAAATATGGGGGAGTCAAACAGAAGAATTAATCCTGTTCAAATTTAAAGTCCGGCTGCAGCGATAATATCCGGTACCTTTTTCTCCCAGCCGATTGCCATGATATGTACGCCCTGACACATTCCCTTCAATGTCCTTATCAGTTCGGCACAGAGTGCAATACCTGTCTGGGTTTTATCCTCGGCTTTCGTCATTTTATCGATCATGGCCTGCGGAACATTGATACCGGCTACATTCTTATTCATAAATTTAGCCATACCGGCTGATTTCAGCGGTATCACTCCTGCCAGAATGGGAACCTTATATTGCTCAACTCTTTTGATGAATTTCTCAAAGGATGATGGATCAAAAACTGCCTGGGTCTGGAAAAATCTGGCTCCGGCAGCGATCTTTTTCTCCATTTTGATGATCTGAAGCTCCAGTGATGCTTCGGTGTCTGCTCCCGGGTTTACCACGGCTCCGCAGAAGAAATCAGTTTTACCCTTGAGCTCATTACCCATCATGTCGTGACCTTCATTGAGGCTGTGCATAACTCCCAGCAATTGAACCGAATCAAGGTCATAAACCGGTTTAGCCTGAGGATGGTCACCGGAAGACGGCAAATCTCCGGTTAGTGCCACGCAATTTTCCACACCGAGAACCCAGGCACTCAACAGATCGGATTGCAGGGCAATTCTATTCCGGTCGCGGCAGGTCAACTGGTAAATTGGCTCCACTCCCCATTCTTTTAGCAGGTGGCACGTTACCAGTGAGCCCAGCCTCATCACGGAACTCTGCTGGTCGGTGACGTTAATAGCGTCAACTTTGCCCTTCAGCAGGTGTGCTATTTCTTCGATTTCTTTGATATCAGTACCCTTTAAGGGACCGGCTTCAGCGGTGACCACGAATTTCCCCGAATCGAGAGCTTGCTTGAGCTTGCTATTTGGCATTTTTCTCCTCTCCGCTTGAGATAATTGGTCTGGTGTAGAATTCGTTGACTACTCTGGCAGGGTGATTCTGGAGACTGTAATCTTTAGGAGCGACAATCCCCCGCAAGTTTTCCAGTCGGTTTTGCTTTTTTAAGCGGTTATAGATTAGAACCCAGGCGCAGTCTTTCTCTTGGCCAGCTTCGCATTTGCCATTTTTACTTCCACCGCAGGGCCCGTTTAACAGCCCTTTGGCACAGATGGTTACAGGGCAGATCCCGCCGTAAGTACCCAGCACACAGTTGCCGCAAGCCCGGCAGCGTTCCGCCCAGTTGCCTTCCTGCTCGGTGACACCGATAAATCGGGTATTCAGAGCGGGAAAAACCTGGATTGGCTCCAGAACTTCAGCGCAAAACTGTACCCCCGCACCACAGGCCATCGAAAGTATAGCCTCATAATCCCGGGCCTGGTCTTTAATTGAGTCAAAAAACTCCCTGTCACATTGCCTTTCGATAGTGGCTTCACCGATTTTGATTGCTTTACCTTCCATCTGGCTTTTCATGCGTATTTCACTGGCTAGCAATCCTACCTCTTTCTCGCCACCGGCCTGACACACCGCCACGCAGGTGCCGCAACCCAGGATTAACACGCTTTTGTAATTTTTAATACTCTCCCAGATCTGGTCGAATTGCTTTCTTTCACCAACAATCATCTGGTTTCACCTCTTGCTTTCTTCAAAGGGTTTGGTCCCAGTTTACGTGCTCTTTCGGTCATCTCATCGCAGGCTCTGGCAAACAAAGTGGCATCAGAAGCGCCAAGATTGAACATCTCGACTCTTTCAGGTTCTATCCCGATTTCCCTCAGCAATGCTTTTGCCTGCTGGACTTTCTTTTTCGCTCTCAGATTTCCTTCCAGGAAATGACAGTTGCCCTCTTCTCAACCCGCAGCAAACACTGCATCTGCGCCATCTTCAAATGCCTTGAGGAGGTACAGTGTATCCAGCTTCCCAGTACACATTAGCTTGACAATGCGGACATTGGGTGAATACTCGATCCGCATTGAGCCTGCCAGATCCGCTGCAGAATAAGCACAGTAATGGCAGGCGAAGCAAATTACCTTGGGCTCAAAAGATTCATTCATGGTTAACTCCTTTTCACTGCCGGCTCAGCCAGAGCATTAAGCTTGGCGATTATTTGCTGATCTGCATAATGCTGCAGGGTAATCGCTTTCCGAGGGCAAACACTGGTGCAGATGCCGCATCCCTGACAGGCAGCCGGTTCAATGTAGGCTTTGCCTTCCTCGTTAATTCTTGGGACATCATAAGGACATGATCTAACGCAGGTGAGGCAGGCAGCACACTTTTCAGGGTCAACCACCGAGACGATTCCACCTACCATCAGATAGGGCTGAGAAAGGACGGTGAGTGCTCGGGAGACTGCACCGCGTGCCTGGGTGATGGATTCACTGATGGTTTTGGGAGAATGTGCTAGCCCGCACAGATACATCCCTTCATTGACCAGATCCAGAGGTCTAAGCTTCATGTGGGCTTCCATGACGAATTTTTCCTGGGTTAAGGGTAATTTTAACCGGCTGGCAAATTCCTCAGCGTCTGCCTGAGGCCTGATTGCGGCACTCAATATCAGCAGGTCAGTTTCTAGCAAAATTTCACGGTTCAGGTTTTTATCCAGTACTTTAACGGTAAGTTTTCCGTTTTCATTCTTGACCTCGGGTTTTTTCTCCACATCAAAATGGAGAAAGGTAACCCCGAGTTCGCGCGCCTTTCGGTAGTTCAGTTCATGCAGGCCGTAGGTGCGGATATCGCGATACAGGATATAAACCCGCGCAACCGGATTGTTCTCCTTGATTTTGATGGCATTGTTCACAGCCTGAGTGCAACATACCCGGCTGCAGTACAGGTTTTCTCCCTCGCGGGATCCCACACACTGAATCATCACCACATTTTTGAGGTTTTTCATACTGTCATCTTTTTCAAAGAGCCGTCTTTCCAGTTCCAATTGCGTGATAATGCCGGGGTTTTGCCCGTACAGGTACTCGGTCGGTTTGTATTCTTTGCCGCCGGTGGCAATAATTACCACTCCATGCTCAATCTCTTCGCGGCTTCCCTTATCAGTGGTGATCTCGGTAACATAATTTCCCAGGTATCCTGAAAGACTATTGACCTGCGCTCCCTTATAAACCTTTATCTTGGGGTTGCCTTCAACCTCTTTTATTAGAGAGGCAAGTAAAGCCTGAGGATCTGAAATGCCATCAGCATAATAAAGGTGTCTCAGGTTGCCGCCCAGTACCTTTTCCCTTTCTACCAGTACGGCTTCAAATCCCTGGTCTGCAACTGCTTTAGCGGCAGTCATCCCGGACAGGCCTCCCCCGATAATCAAAGCCCGTCTTTTGATCTCTGCCCGTTGCTGGTGGAGTGGTAAAAGGGTCTTTGCCCTGGCGACAGCCATGCGCACCAGGTCTTTAGCTTTTTCGGTAGATTCGGGCATATGGGTGGCATGCACCCATGAACACTGGTCGCGGATATTTGCCATTTCAAACAGGTATTTATTCAAGCCCCCTTCCCGGATCGTTTCCTGGAACAGCGGTTCGTGGGTACGCGGACTGCAGGAAGCCACAACGACCCTGTTAATATTCTTTTCCCGGATCGCTTTAATGATCTTTTCCTGTGTATCGGTCGAACAGGTATAAAGGTTTTCTTCAGCGTGGACGACTCCTGGAAGTGTTCTGGCATATTCTAGGACGGCCGGTACATCCACCACGCGGGCGATATTTGTGCCGCAACGGCAGATGAAGACTCCCACCCGTGGTTCTTCTGCCGTGACGTCTTTTTCTGCCGGATAAACTTTTTCCGTAACCAGAGTACCTCTAGCCTCATGGATCGCCTGACCTGCCAGGCAGGCTGCTCCGCTGGCGGTCATGACCGATTCAGGGATATCTATCGGTGAGGTAAAAGCGCCGGCGACGTAAATTCCCGGACGCGATGTGGAGTTGGGGTTGGCTTCATCGCTGACACAGAAACCGAATTGATCAATTTTAATGCCCATTTTGCGGGCGAGTTCATCTGTCCCTGCCGATGGTACCAGTCCGACTGATAAGACCACCATATCGAATTCTTCTTGAACCTTCCGGTTGTTCTCATCGGTATATTCAAGCAGCAGATTATGGCTTTTCTGCAGTTCCTTGATGGTGGAGGGGATACTGTTAACATAGCGCACGCCGAAGCGGGTTCTGGCAGAATCGTAATATCTCTCAAAACCCTTACCGAAGGCGCGTATATCATTGTAGAAAATGGTCGGCTGGATGTTTTTATCATGCTCACGGGCAATAATCGCCTCTTTAGTAGCATACATGCAGCAAACCGAGGAGCAATAATCCTTGCCGCAGCTTTTATCACGGGAACCCACACACTGTATCCAGGCGATTTTTACCGGATGCCTGCCATCAGAAGGTCGCTTTACCGTGCCCTGGTAGGGTCCGGAAGCAGATAGAATCCTTTCAAACTCAAGACTGGTAACCACATTCGGCATCCGCCCGTAAGCGTATTCACCTTTGAGACTGGCATCAAAAGGTTCAAAGCCGGGCGCCAGAATAATGGAGCCGACATTGATCTCCTGGATTTCAGGCTTTTGAGAATGATCCACTGCTTTTGCCTGGCAAACTGCAACGCACTGCAGGCATTCGCTGCAAAGCCCGCAGTTGAGACAGCGATTTGCTTCTCTGGCAGCTTCTTCTTCGCTGTAAATCAGTGCCACTTCATCAAAAGTGGTCAACCTGCGCTCCATCGGTATCAGACGCTGGCGGATCCTTTTCATTTTAGGATGCTTGCCTTCGGGAACCGGAGCCGGTTCTTCTCTGGTTTTTTCTCTGCCCTGTTTGAGGTCCAGACCGTTGAGGAAGCGTTCGATGGAAATGGCGGCTTCATGACCGTGAGCAATAGCTTCAACTGCCGATTTCGGACCGGTTACTCCATCGCCACCGGCAAATATACCAGGTTCGTCTGTTGCCAGCGTGATTGGATCAACCTGGATTAACCCGCCGCGGGTGGATTTAATGCTGGTTCCTTCAAGCAAAGATGAGAGATCGGTACCCTGTCCGATAGCAATGATGACGTTATCGCAATCTATGCGACTGGTTATTGTGGGATCATAAACGGGATTGAATTTTTTATCCGCATCGTAAACAGAGGTGCATTTCTGGAACACAATTCCGGATACTTTGCCATCTCTACCAGTGATTTCTTTCGGCCCCCATGAGTTATTGATGAAAATGCCCTCTTCTTCTGCCTCTTCGATTTCCCAGGTGTGAGCGGGCATTTCAGCTCTGGATTCGAGGCAAACAGCCTGTACATGTTCTGCCCCTAGCCTTCTGGCAGTGCGTGCGGCGTCCATTGCCACATTGCCACCGCCGATCACCACCACGCGTTTGCCAAGTTCAATCTTCTTTCCGCTGTTTACATCTTTCAGGAAATCCAGGGCTAAGATAACTCCGGGCAAATTCACTCCAGGGATGTCCAGACTGCGGCTCTTTTGCGTGCCGATTGCCAGGTACACAGCCCGGTAGCCCTGCTTTTTTAAATCAGCCAGTGTAAGTTTATCATTGATTGGTGTATTGAGCTTAAGTTCGATGCCCAGATCAATGATTTCCTTAATTTCGTTAGCCAGCACATCCTTGGGCAGGCGGTATTTTGGAATTGCCCAGTGGAGCTGTCCGCCCGGTTGAGAAGTGGCTTCGAACACCGTCACCGGATAGCCGTGTTTAACCAGATCATAAGCACAGGTCAAACCTGATGGTCCTGCTCCTATTACAGCTACTCTCGGTTTTGAATGATCAATCTGCGGCTTTTCTTCCGGAGGGAGGCTGCCTTCCAGCCTTTTCTGTCTGACCAGGTCTGCCACAAAACTCTTCAGCGGAGCAATACCCAGCGGTTCATCAATTTCATTACGATTGCATTGCTGTTCGCAGGGGTGATGGCAGATCCTGCCAACCGCTGAAGGAAGAGGAATCCACTGCTTGATATGGTTGAGGGCTTCCAAGTATTTCCCTTTCGAAATCAGAGCGATATAACCCTGTCCGTTGCAACCTGCCGGGCAGGTCAGCTTACAGGGAGGTCTGTTAGCCTTGGAAATTGCCACTGCACCAGGAATTGCCTGAGGGTAGCGTTTATAGGTAGCTTTCCGCTTGCTCAATCCCTGTTCAAATTCATTTTTTAATTCCACCGGACAGGCTGTGATGCAGTCTCCGCAGCCGGAACACTTTTCCAGATCAATATAACGCGGTTTTTTCAGGATTTTTACTTTAAAATCGCCCGCCTCGCCCTCAAGGGACTCCACTTCAGCGCCGGTAATCAATTCAATATTCCGGTGCTTTGCCACTTCAATCAGCTTGGGAGAGATCATGCACATTGAACAATCATTGGTAGGGAAAGTCTTATCCAATTGTGCCATGCGACCGCCGATCGAGGTGGCTTTCTCTATCAGATAGACTTTAAATCCGGAATTTGCAAGGTCAAGGGCGGACTGCATTCCTGTAATTCCGCCGCCTACAACCATCACTGCGCCAATTTTCTTTTTATTCATATTATTCATGGTCATTCCTTTAAAGCAGGTTGTTCTGCTTAAGTAATGATTTAGCCTCAGTGAGATGTTTGTTAAGCCATTTTTCCACACCCGGCTCGCCAAAAGCCAGCCCCATCAGCTCCGTGAAATAATAAATGGGAATGTGGTAAGCCTGTCCGTTGTCCTGAAGCACCTCTTTTTGGCGGGTATCCAAATTTGAATGGCACATAGGACAGCCCACCACAATAGAGTCTGCTCCAGCTTCCAGTGCCATGTCAAAGATCTTTTTGATCAGTTTTTTGGCAAGTTCCGTATGGGTGAGTACCAGATTGCCGCCACAGCAATCGGTTTTAAAGGACCAGTTTTTTACAGGCGCTCCAAGTGATCTCAATATCTCATCCATCGATTGAGGATCCTCTGGATTGGTTGAATCGGTTATCCTGGGAGGACGGGTGATCAGACAGCCGTAATAGCAAACCGGATTAAGTTTCTCCAGAGATTTTTTAACTTTGCCGGCTATCACCTTTTCGCCAAATTTTTCCCAGATGAAATCCGCAGGATGTATAATTTTAAAACTACCGATGTATTTATCTTTGACACCAGCGGTTCTGACCCCGGATTTTAAGGCTTTTTCGGCGGCTTTGAGTCTCTGAAAACAGGCTGCACAGGGAACCAGTAGATCTAGTCCTGCTTTATCAGCAAGAATAAGGTTTCTGGCTGCCAGAGATACTGCTAGCCGGTCACTGGTAACGTGGGCTGAAGAAGAACCGCAGCAGGTCCAATCAGGGAGTTCTGCCAGCTCAACGTCCAGATTTCTGGCAACCGCCTTAAGCGATTCATCGTATTCTCTGGCAGTTCCTTCAAGAGAACAACCCGGATAATATGATACTTTCATCTCTATTTCCTTTTTATAGTTCGGAAAATATCATCGACCTCTTTTCCGGCGCGCCAGCGTCCGGGAATAATTTTCATCTTACCCCTGCGCATCATCTCCAGTCCCAATCTTATCTGTTTGCGCAGACCATTGACTCCTTCGCTCCTTAAAGAGTATTCAACAGCCATCGTCAGCTCGTGCATCCGCCCGAACCTTCGGACGCTGGAAAGAAAAGTTTCGTGAAAGATTGGAGCCTGTCTGTGAGCTGCCTTTACTCCCCTTATGATGGAATGCTGTCTTAACCTGTCCATGACATGGGCAATATCAATTTCGTTAGGGCACCTGGTGGTGCAGGTCTCGCAGGAAGCACATACCCAGATCGTATCGCTGTTTACCACCTCTTCAACGAGACCCAGTTGCAGGTTATGGATTACCTGGTGCGGCATGATGTCCATAGCAAAAGTCAGGGGACAACCGTTTGTGCATTTTTCGCACTGGTAACAGAAAGAGATGTTCAATTCTTTAAGTTCAGTTAATTCAGCAGCCTGTCCATTTGCTGGTGAGATGCTTTCGACATGAGTTTGTATTGAACTCATAATCTGCCTTCCTTTGCCGGCTGAGGCCGTTTTTTATACGTATAGGATATACTGTATAAGGATTTTACATTAATGTATAATATCTTTAATTCTTACCATTATCTTACTACGTACCTATGGTTTATCGCAAGCTGCGTATAAGACAATGCTTGCTCGCATGCTGGTTGATAATATTGTGTTCAGGTAAAAGCTAAACTTAGCCCGGTTTATTCGTTATAAAATCAGGAATGTTTTACTTATAAGCCTGGATTATTCGTTTTTCACAATGTCAGGTATATTGAAAAATTTTCAATCAGGAGGGATGCAGAAGTGGTAAACATCAAGAAGAGTAAAATTGTTACCAGAGGAATCGTCTTCGCTGGAACTGCCCTTGCCGGTATCGGCATCTGGGCATCTATTCAAGCAGAAGACGGCATACGAGATAATTCAAACGAGATCGCAAGTGCGGCAACTTCCCCGGTTCCACTGGTATCTTTGAATCCGGGTAGTTATTCTGCTTTTTTCCAAACATTTTCCCTGCAGGCTGAATCAAATAAAACACGGGTTATCTCGGCCGCTCCATTCGGTAATTGGGGGTCGCAAAGCGCTGGTGTAATCATTTCATCGCCTAGCTATGGCTTCAGTCTCAAAGTCTGCCCCGGGTTGCAAAGATCATCCGGGGCAGATTTTCTTCTTTGAGGTATCGAAAGATTTCCCCGTTTTCGTGGTATCTTTCAATCCGGGAGACAGATTCAGGAAGCCGGTATTAAGATTGAAAGCCTCCGGATACGAAGGTCGATTCAAATGTAGGTGCGAACATGATGTGACCGAACATAATCGGTTTATCTACCCTTTTAAACTCCAGCGGGCAATGTGGCACATTTTTAGGGACATATACCCACGTTGTACAAGTAATGATATATTTTTCTGCCTCCTCTCCCTCCCCCATCACAAATTCGACCTCTGCTCCGAATTCTTTAAAATTCATCGGGTTGCCGCCAATAAAATACAGGATTTCGGCGCAGTTATGTCTGTGTGGTTGGGGTATCATCACGTAAGGTCGGTAAATCGGGCGCAGAACCTGCGAGAGCGGTTCATCCCATCCCGGGACAGGAGCACCCTGTCCGATACCGATGTATACGGGAGCATTGGGGTCTGGATTAGCCCTGACAGGTTTACCCCAGGGTTCTCTCAGGAAATATTTCTCGTATTTTTTCTCAGCCATTCTCATATCCTCCACTAATTTTATCCTGCCTGATTGATGATTTTTATTTAAGCACAATCCCCTCTGGGAGTTCAATTGGATAATTGATCACTGCAAGAGACAGCGTTGCGTTATCTTACTCTGGTTAAAAACAGGAAGGGCGAGAATCCCCGCCCTTCTTGCAAAGCTACCATCGATCCTTTTCTGAGCTGTAGTACATGCCGGAGGGGCTGGCAGTAAATGCCAGGGTGGGTTTCTTCACCTGCAGGAATTTCCAGGGGCAGTGCATCACATGGGCTGGAATGCAGACCAGCGAGCTTTTGTTAATATAATGGGTTTCTCCTGCCAGATCGATGCTGAAAGTGCCGCCGACATCGTAGGGATTTTCGGGATCGCAGCCGGTCATCACCATCAGTTCTTCCCAGTCGTGATCATGAACACCCATCGGAGCCTGTCCATAACCCTCGTAAAGCCAGACGAAATCCACGTAGAATGAGCCTTTGACCATATCGTCTTCCATATGGAGGATACGTGCTCCCCTTAGAGTCATTTTAGCTGGAGTGGGGGGTGGAACGGCTTTTTCCTTGGTTTCTGAGACGATGGAGTAACGGGGCAATGATGGGTCTCTTACTGCGCGGGGATCGGGACGGATACCGATCGAGGTGTAAAAAATGGGATGTTCCATGTGGTTGATCTGAACGGGACCAAAGGGAACTCCTGCGGGAACAAAAATCAGGCTGCTTCTGGTCAGAACGTTCTTTTTCCCATCAACCCAGACTGTCATTTCCCCTGCCAGGCTGGGAGG
>Ga0078972_1009070_pt1 | contig 20019 bp, 21 predicted proteins | sample YelNatPaOPGAMG01_FD_67568 | JGI IMG/M metagenome (GOLD analysis project Ga0078972, IMG submission 67568) | Hot spring thermophilic microbial communities from Obsidian Pool, Yellowstone National Park, USA - OP-RAMG-01 (SPADES assembly) (version 2) | ecosystem: Environmental > Aquatic > Thermal...
GGCTGACCCGTGTGAAGTAACCCCCCGCGCAGCTCCACGACCTTCGCCGACTTAGCTCAGCTGGTAGAGCAACCGCCTTGTAAGCGGTAGGTCATCCGTTCGAATCGGATAGTCGGCACCAAAAATCACCACGAAATCATCGACTTACGGCACAATCCCACGCTAACAACGTGGGCTTTTTTGTGCCCTTTGTGGGAACGCATTCCCACTGGATTCCCACTGAACGCCACCTTACGCAATGTTTTTTCACATTGCGCATCCCACCGGATTCCCACTGGGGCAGGCAATGCGCCAAGCCACCCCTGCACCCCGCCGACGCGGGTTTTATATTATATCTTAAAAAAATTTGCCTTGTTGCATTGTGGTCAATGTTGTGCTATACTGCATGACATGAGCATCGAAAAGCGCATGACAGTGAGACGGCAACACGCAGAAAGCGTGAATGCGCTGTTGTTGCCTGCGCTCGTCGGTGTTTTTGCGCTGGTGTTTGCCGGGTTCATCGTGGCGATGCTCGGGAGTTCGCTGATTGGGTTGAGCGTCATCACCGCCGCCGCCGCGCTTTTGCCTGCTGCCGTCGCAATTGATCGCCTGCTGCGCCGACGCACAAGCAACGAGCGCGCGGTCCGTAATACCGGGCGCACCTTCGCTCGCATCGCGGCCCGCACCATCGCCCGCATCGCTGCTGGCACTACCGCCAACACCCACACCACCGCACAGTCCATCCGCCGCCGCGATGCACAGAGCCGCGCGCTACTGCGCTTGCGTCTGAACGCGGCTCATATCTGCTGCATCGCTCGCACCACCCCTGCCCCGCTAACCGCCCGCGCAGCGCGGGCGTGATCCTCTGATCCATTCCTGATCCAAGGCCGCCCGCGCACCTTGCCGGGCGGCTTTTGTGTTTTGCACGCGCGCCGCCGCCCCGCCCGGCAGGCATGCGCATCCCCGAGGCACTCGGGCGCGCTCCATCGAATCGGAGTGCGAAAGTGGAAAAGTTTTACACAATCGAGGATCTGGCGGATATTCTTGTAATTTCAGCGGGCTATATCCGAAACACCATCCGAGAAACCGATGAAAAAACAGGAGATTTTCAGGGAATTCAACTCTTTCGCATCGGTCGGCGCTGGCTGACGACGAGAGAGGCAATCGAAAAGGCGATTCCTGCGGGCATCCCCGGCATCAGCACCGCCGCACCCACGGCGACAACGCCAGACACCCCCGCGCCACGCCGCCGCCCAGGACGCCCGCGCAAATCGGCGAACATCGCCGCGCAGAAAGGGGGTGCAGCATGAGCCGCCGACTGCTGCAAGCCCTACCTGCGCCCGCGCAAGACGGGTTGCTGATGGCAAGACACTACTACCCCCACCTCGACGCCGGGGCGGCCTGGCTCGCCTGGCAGGCATGCGGGCGCACTGATGACGCCACGGAAATCGCTCAGTTTTTGACCAGGGCCGCGCGCCGCGAAGCCACTGCCGAGCGCATCGACCACGCGCTCACCCTGCGCGGCAGCGGCAGGAAAGACGAGGACGGCAATGAAATCTCACTGGACTGCGCCGACACAAGCTTGGCCGGAGCCGACCCCGCCGCCTTGATAGAGGGCTGCGAGGAAGCGCAGGAGCAGATGCAGCAAGCAGGCATCGTGCTGCACGACCCAGAGCTCGCATCCGACACCGCCGCGCTGGCACAGGCATACGGGCGCACACGCCGGCGCATGCAGCAAGTGCAGGCCGCGCGGGCTGCCGCAGAGGCCGCCGGGCAAGCCGAGCTTTTCGCGTGAGGAGGTGAGCATGAGCATCGATCTTCTCATCTCGCGCTTGCAAAAGCCACGCAAAGCGCCCGCGCGCAGCAGCAGCGGCATAACGCGCGCATACCGCTCACATTGTCCGCTATGTGGGGGGCACGGTTTACCGCTGAGCATCGCTGAAACTAGCGACGGGCGCATTTTGCTGCACTGTTTTGGCGGATGCGCCACAGAAAATATTTTGTCATCGGTCGGGCTGACATGGGACGACGTATTGCCGCCGCGGCCCGCTGCGCACCACGCCGCAGGCAATGCCGGTCCGACGGAATGGGGCGCGCTGTTTTGCGCGCTGGATGCCCTGCAGCAAGCGCATTGCGCTTTGCTCGCAGCGTGCACGACTGCCGAAATCAACACTGCAGCGGCACTGACTGCGCTGCTCGATGCAGGCGCAGCAATGCAGCACGTGCGCGATATGGCGCGCCGCGCCATGCGCGACATGCGCGAGGGAGGGCAAGCATGAGCCACACGACCACCCAAGCCGCTGCCCCCGCTGCGGCTACTCCCGTTGTGCTGGATGGCGAGTTGACGGACGTGTCCAACGCTTCGCGTTTTGCGAAGCGTTTTGCTGGGCAGCTACTTTACGTCCCGGCGCGCGGTCAATGGATGCAATTCTCCGACCACGCATGGCGTCCCGATATGCTCGGGCAGGTCACGCAGCGCGCGATCGAAGTGACACAAGACATGATGCTCGAAGCCGCGCAGTTGAGCATCGAAGCCGCGCGGGCGCGCGACAAAGCCGAGCGCGCAGCGCTGGCCGCGGAGGCTGAGGCATTGCTCGGACATGCTCGCAAAAGCCAGCAAAAGTCCCGACTTGATGCGATGGTCGCGATTGCGGCCACCGATCCACGCATCGCGGTCGAGCAAGCAAGGCTCGATGCTGACGATCTGCTGCTCGGTGTGCAGAACGGCGTTCTGCAGTTAGGCGATGCGACCATTTTCAGAGTCGGGCGACCGGAAGACCTCATCACCCGACAGGCTGGCACAGACTGGCTCGGCGGCGATGCCGATGTGCGATGCTCGCAATGGGAGCGTTTCCTCGAGCAAGTCCAGCCCGACCCGGACGTGCGCTGGTGGCTGCAGAAATTCGTGGGTTACTGCCTTACAGGCAAGACCTCCGAACAGTTGTTTGTCGTCATGCACGGAACTGGCGCAAATGGCAAGTCTGTAATGATCGAGATCATCAAGCGCTTGCTCGGAAGCTACGCGCAGACCGTTCAGTTCTCGACCTTCACCGAACGCGATCCGAATGCCATCCGTAACGACCTTGCCAGCCTGGATAAGTCTAGGCTAGTGGTTGCTAGCGAGGGGCCCGAAGGCGCGAGGCTCGACGAGGGCATCGTCAAACAGGTCACCGGCGAGGACGCCATCACCGCGCGGTTCCTGCACCGGGAGTTTTTCACTTACACACCGCGGTTCAAAGTCGTGTTGGTCAGCAACCACAAGCCCGTCATTTCCGGCACGGATAACGGCATATGGCGGCGGGTTGTCCTCGTGCCCTTTCCGGTCACCATCCCACGGGATCAGCAGGACAAACATCTGCTCGACAAGCTGACCGCCGAATTGCCCGGCATCCTGGCTTGGGCAGTTGCAGGGTTCCATGCCTGGCGCGAGCAGGGGTTGGGCGAGCTACCAAAGGCATTGGCGCTCGCCAATGCCGAATACCGGCGAGACAGCGACGTGCTGGGGTTCTGGCTCGAAGACAACTGCACCATCGACCTTTCGCCCGGCTCTGTCTTGTTCACCCCGAGCGCCAAGCTCTACGAGAACTACTACAAGTGGACGATCGACGCGGGACACCGGGCCGTCAGCAGCACCACCCTTGGTAACAAGCTGCGCGAGCGGGGCCTCACCCCCGACAAGCGCGGCGGCCAGCGCGGCTGGCGGGGCATCGCGCTCAAGTGATCCCGTTACCGCTCGCACCAGCCCGGCCCCGCGCCGGGCTTTTCTTTCTCAGCCGGCCCATGCGGCCCGGCGGGGCGGGCCGCAAAAGCTCCGCGCGAGAGGTGTTGGGGCGTCTAGATAGAGACAGCCTATCAAAAATCCTGGACTGATTGGACAGGTTGGACACGAGTTTTGGGGGTTTTTCTCTAAGAGCGCTTACGCGAAGCAAAAACCCGGATAAACGTGTCCAACCTGTCCACGTGTCCAGGGTTGGCCGGGCTGACCTCCTTGTTCGCGCGGTTTTTTTACCGGGCGCCCCTGCGCCCGTAGTGACGCCGCCAGTCGTAACGCCGCCCGGGCGGGCGGGCGGGCGGGCGGGAGCGGAGCGGGCGCGGCGGCGGGGTCGGGGCGGGGGCTTGCCGCCGCGCATTTCGCCGCGCAGCGCATGTGAGATGCGGGCGCTGTGCCCGCGCTACCGCAAACCGCCATGTCCGACGACGACACCCACAGCCGCGCCCCGCGCGACTACCAGCGCGCCCGCGCGGTGTTTTTGCAAGCCGCGCACCCCTTCAGCGCGCAAATCGCCGTCGCCGCCGAAAACATCGTCCGCGCGCTTTCTGCGAGCGACGCCGATTTTCTCCAACTTTTCGACGAGTGCGCCGACCGAATCGCGCAGACCGGGGGAGCGCCGGATTATTTCTCGGTCATCAGTTTTTGTGTCGTCGTGGCATATTTCCGCGCTGGCCAGTATGCGCGCAGTCTGCCCCAAATTCCAACCCGCCCCATGTGAAATCCCATGAATACCCAGGTTTATGCCGCCGCTGATGCAGGAATAAAGAATAAGGCCGGGCGGCGGGGGAACCGGCGAAGCCGTGGCTCCCCCGCCTTTTTCGTCTCGGAGCGGGTTTTTTCTCGGGGTTTTGTCTCGGTCTCGTCTGGTCTCGAAAAGGCGGGGTCATTCACGAACAGAAAATCGACCTGAGTCGATTTTTTGCACCCGCCGCCATCCCACCGTCCCCCGTCCGCAGCAGTCCGCAGCAGATCAGGGGTTCGCCGCCCACTCTCGTGGGCTAAACCGCGCACACACGACGCACGTGTGCTTTTCTCTGCCTCGACTGACCTTGCTTGGCCCCGTCGTGCCCGCAGCGCCGGACGTCCGTCTGCTTTAGTACCTGATCCGTGAAAAAGAATCGCTTCACAGGCCAGCTTGGCCGTTTGTATGGGAAAATTTGCAAAACCTTGCAACCCCCAACGTTCTCTCCCCGCAAACAGCCATGCCAAACCCTGACGGCGACATTCTCACTCTGGATGAGGTCGCTGCCTACCTGAAGGCGGGCAAGCGCACCGTCTACCGGCTGGCGGCGAGTGGTGAGATACCCGCGTTCAAGCTCGGGGGCACGTGGCGGTTCCGGCGCTCCGAGTTGGATCAGTGGATCGCTGCCCGAATCGGGCAGGCGAAACGCAAACTGCCGTGATGGCCCCTTCCCTCCTGACACCGCATCAAAGCCAGTATGTCGCCTGGGTGCTCACCCGCCGCGCGGCAGGTGACACCGTGGAATCTCTGGCGTCGACGCTGGTCGACGCGCAGGTCGATCTCAACCCCCATCAGGTCGACGCTGCTCTCTTTGCCTGCCGCAACCCGCTTTCGCGCGGCGTCATCCTTTCCGACGAGGTGGGCTTGGGCAAGACCATCGAAGCGGGCCTCGTCATTGCGCAACGTTGGGCTGAGCGCAAGCGCCAGATTCTCATCATCGTCCCAGCGAACCTGCGCAAACAGTGGCATCAGGAACTGCTGGACAAATTCGGCCTGCAAGGGGTGATCCTCGAAGCCAAAAACTACAACACGCTGAAGAAATCGGGCGTGGCGCAACCTTTTCTCCACGCGCAAGGCCCGGTGATCTGCTCTTACCCATTCGCCAAAGCCAAGGCCAAAGACCTTCAGGCCATCGCCTGGGACTTGGTCGTCCTTGACGAAGCCCATCGCCTGCGCAACGTGTACAAATCCGGCAACGTGATTGCCCGCACGCTCAAAGAGGCGATGGCGCATGTGCACGCCAAGGTGCTGCTCACGGCCACGCCCCTGCAGAACTCGCTGCTGGAACTCTACGGGCTGGTCAGCCTTATCGACGAGCGCGTTTTTGGAGGTTTGAGCAGCTTCCGCGCGCAGTTCACGGCCAATGGTCGCAATCCTTCCTTTGACGCTTTGCGCGAACGGCTGTCCAGCATCTGCAAGCGCACCTTGCGGCGCCAGGTTCAGCCCTATGTCTCCTACACCGCGCGTCGCGCCATCGTGCAGGAGTTCACGCCCTCCGAAGCCGAACAGGAGCTCGCCCGCCTGGTTGCCAACTACCTGCGCCGTCCGAATCTGCGGGCCCTGCCCCAAAGCCAGCGGCAGCTCATCTCCCTCGTTTTGTGGAAGCTCCTGGCGTCGAGCACGCAGGCCATCGCCGGCGCGCTCGGCACGATGGCTGATCGGCTACAGGGTCGACTGGACGGATCATCTGCCCCCGACCTGACGGAGGCCCTGGACGAAGACTTCGAAACATTGGATGAACTGGCCGATGAGAGTCGGGCCGAGGAACCGGTCGATGGCGAAGACGCGCTGGCGACAGTCTCAGCCGGCCTCAGCCCGGAAGAGCGCGCAGCCATCGCAAACGAGATCGATGAGCTGCGCCGTTATCAGGATCTGGCCGCACGCATCCGCGAGAACGCCAAAGGGCAGGCACTGCTCACGGCTCTGGATCGCGCCTTTGCCGAAATGGAGCGGCTCGGTGTAGCGCGCAAAGCCGTCATCTTCACCGAATCACGACGCACCCAGGACTACCTGCTGAACCTGCTGAGCCAGACCAAACATGCCGGGCCCAACGGCGATGGCATCGTGCTGTTCAACGGCACCAACAGCGACGCCCGCGCGCAGGCCATTTACAGAGACTGGCTCAAGCGCCATGAGGGAACCGACCGCATCACCGGTTCCAAGACCGCCGACACCCGTGCAGCGCTGGTCGAGTATTTCAAGGAACGCGGTACGGTCATGATCGCGACCGAAGCGGGCGCAGAAGGCATCAACCTGCAGTTCTGCTCACTGGTCATCAACTACGACCTGCCGTGGAATCCGCAGCGCATCGAACAGCGCATCGGGCGCTGCCACCGCTACGGCCAAAAGCACGACGTGGTGGTCGTCAACTTTGTCGATCGCAGCAATGCGGCCGATGCGCGGGTGTACGAACTGCTGGCACAGAAATTCCATCTGTTCGAAGGCGTGTTCGGTGCCAGCGACGAAGTGCTGGGCGCCATTGGCTCCGGTGTGGACTTCGAGCGCCGCATCGCCGACATCTACCAGAACTGCCGCACCCCGAGCGAGATCGAGGCCAGCTTCGAGCAGCTCCAACGCGACCTCTCCAGCGAGATCAACGAGGCGATGGTCAAGACCCGCCAGATTCTGCTGGAAAACTTCGACGAGGAGGTGCAAGACCGGCTGCGCATCCAGGCCGACGCCAGCGCAAGCGCGCGCAACCGCTTCGAACGCATGCTCATGGATTTGACGCGGACGGCGCTGGACGGCTGCGCCGACTTTGATGACGGCGGTTTCAACCTGCGATGGCTGCCGGCGGGCATCGCGGCCAGCGGACTGTCCGGCATCGAACTCGGCCGCTACGAACTGCCGCGCCGCTCCGGCCAAGCGCATCTTTACCGCCTGCAACATCCCTTGGCGCTTTGGATCGTGCAACAGGCCAAAGCCCGAAAGCTCGAATGCGCCAGACTGGTATTCGACTACGACCGCTACGGCACCCGGGTCAGCTCGCTGGAGCCCTTTCGCGGCAAAACCGGCTGGCTCACCTGCCGTCTGCTCGAAGTCGAGGCCCTGGGCAATCTGGAGCAGCATCTGCTGGTCGCTGCCGTCAGCGCCGACGGCGTGCCATTGGCCGAAGAGGACCCGGAAAAGCTGCTGCGCCTGCCGGCCACCCTGCACGCGGCAACCCCGCCCGAGGATGCGCGTCTGGCCGTGCTGGCAGCCGACGTGGAAAACCGCCGAGCCCAGGTGCTGCGGGCGATCAACCAGCGCAACCTCGGCTACTTTGACCAGGAAGTGCGCAAGCTCGACGCTTGGGCGGAAGACCTCAAGCTGGGGCTGGAGCGGCGCATCGAGGAGATCGATGGCGAGATCGCCGAAGTGCGTCGCACCGCCGCTCTCGCCCCCACGCTCGAAGAAAAGCTGTCGTGGCAGAAAAAGCAGCGGGAGCTGGAGGCCCAGCGCAACAAGCTGCGACGAGAACTGTTCATTCGGCAGGATGAAATCGAAGCCGAGCGCGATCACCTCATCAGCCAGCTGGAGCAGCAGCTTCGGCAGCAGGTTCAAGAGCGCACGCTGTTTACCATCGAGTGGGAGTTGAGATGAAATCAAACACCGAGGCCCAAGCATGAAGCCTGTCAGCGACCCGAATCAGCTTTCCCGTCTCGTCTTGCATGGTTACAAATCCATTGCCGAATGTGACATCGCCTTGGGGCGACTCAACGTTCTAATTGGTGCAAATGGGGCTGGCAAGTCCAACTTCATCGGTTTTTTTCGTCTGATCCAGCGCATTCTCGAAGAACGCCTGCAACTGACCGTAGGCGAAATGGGTGGGCCGGACGCCCTATTGCACTTTGGCCGCAAGAAAACCGAACAACTACGTGCGGAGCTTTACTTCGGCAACAACGGCTACCGGTTTGCATTGAAGCCGACCCAAGACAACCGCATGGTGTTCGCCCGTGAAGCGCTATGGTGGAACCAGCATGGGGATTGGCGGCCGCGCACCGGACATTTCGAAACCTATGCGCACGAACAAAAATCTCGCACAAGGATATACGGTTTCGTCGTCCCCGCCATGCGCTCCTGGCGGCTCTACCATTTCCACGACACCAGCACCAGCGCGCTGGTCAAACAGGTGCATGGCATCAACGATAATGAAGGACTACGTGAAGACGCGCGCAATCTTGCTGCCTTTCTCTATCGTCTGAAAAATCATCATCCGGAGCATTACCGCCGTATCGTCAAAACTGTACAGCTCGTCGCGCCGTTTTTCGGTGATTTTCACCTCCGCCCCACGGTGGACAACCAAGAAAAAATCCAACTCGAATGGGTGGAACAGGGGCAAGACATCCCATTTACCGCAAGTGCCCTGTCCGACGGCACGCTGCGTTTCATCTGCTTGGCCACGTTGCTCTTGCAACCGGAGGAATTTCAGCCTGCCGCCATCCTGATCGATGAGCCGGAGCTGGGTTTGCACCCCTACGCCATCACGGTACTGGCCGGACTGATGAAGGCGGCCTCACAACGACATCAACTCATTGTCTCCACGCAGTCGGTCGAACTGGTCAATGAGTTCGACGCTGAAGACCTCATCATCGTAGACAAAGCCGGGGCGGCCTCTACCCTGCGGCGGCTGGAGGTTGAGGCATTGCGCGAATGGATTAGCGACTACAGCCTGGGTGAGCTGTGGAAGAAAAATCTGCTTGGTGGGAGGCCGACGCGATGACGCGGGTTTATCTTCTGGTCGAAGGCCAAACCGAAGAAACCTTTGTGCGCGAACTGCTCGCGCCGCACTATGCGCGCATGGGCTTGTACCTCACCCCCATCCTTGTCGGCACCAGCCCAGGACACAAAGGGGGCATCGTGGGTTACGCCAAGGTAAGGCCTCAGATCGAACGGCTATGCAAGCGAGATCGCGATGCCTATGTCACCACGATGTTCGACCTGTACGCCTTACCGGGCGATTTTCCGGGCAAAACGAGCCCCCAATGGCAACATCAACAAACGGGCGTAAACAAGGCAGCACTGGTTGAAAAGGAGCTTGCCGCCGACATCGGGCAGCGCAACTTCATTCCGTACATTCAGGTGCATGAATTCGAAGCGTTGATGTTCGTTGAGCCGAAGCGCTTTGAGGAATGGGCGGACAAACATGTCGTGTGCAAACTGCAAGACATCGCAGCCACCTCAGCGCCGGAAGATATCAATGACCATCCAGACACCGCGCCATCCAAGCGTATTCTGGCGGCGATGCCGGCTTACCAGAAAACCGTCCACGGACCTTTGATCGCCTGCGACATTGGCTTGGACGCCATGCGCGAAGCCTGTCCGCATTTTGCAGCTTGGCTCGAAAGGCTAGACGCATTGGTTCAAACAGGAACAAGTATTCAATGAGCAAGCAAAAACTCGAACTCACCTGGATCGGCAAAGACAAGCGCCCCAAGCTGGAACCGCGCATCCTGCTCGAAGACCCGGAAAAGTCCTACCACGCCAAGCACCGCGTAAGCGAAAACGACATTTTCGACAACCGGCTGATCTTTGGCGACAACCTGTTGGCCTTGAAGGCGCTGGAGGCGGAATTCACGGGCAAGGTCAAATGCGTGTTCATCGACCCGCCCTACAACACCGGCAGCGCCTTCACCCATTACGACGACGGGCTGGAGCATTCCATTTGGCTAGGCTTGATGCGCGACCGACTGGAGATCATCCGGCTGCTGTTGTCGGAGGATGGCTCGCTGTGGATCACTATCGATGACAACGAATGCCATTACCTCAAGGTGTTGTGTGATGAAGTCTTTGGGCGGGGGAATTTTGTTTCTACTGTTATTTGGCAGAAGAAGTACGCCCCCAAGTCGGACTCTAAGTATTTTTCTAACTCTCACGACTTTGTGCTTGTTGTCGCAAAAGACTTAACCAGATTTAATCTCGAGAGATTGCCCAAGACAGAGAAGCAAACAGGCCGATACACAAATCGGGACAACGATCCTCGTGGGCCTTGGAAGGCAAGTGACGTACTGCGCAACGAAGCACGAGATTATGCGATCTTTCCTGTTAAGTTGCCCTCCGGTCGGGAAGTTTATCCGCCACCGGGAACGAGTTGGCGCTACACGAAAGAGAAGTTCGCTGAGCTGATTGCTGATAACCGAATCTGGTTCGGCGTAGATGGTGATGCGCGTCCGGCGTACAAGCGGTTCCTGTCGGAAGTTGCCGACACGATTCCAAGCACCACCATCTGGCCCTACGAAGAGGTTGGCCATAACGACGAAGCGAAGAAAGAAATGCGGGCACTGTTCGGCGAGGATCTCTTCGATACTCCAAAACCAGAACGTCTCCTGCAGCGTGTTCTAACTCTCGCTACCCGCCCCGGCGACCTCGTCCTCGATTCCTTCGCCGGTTCCGGCACCACCGGCGCTGTCGCGCACAAAATGGGCCGGCGCTGGATCATGGTCGAGCTGGGCGAGCACTGCCACACCCACATCATCCCGCGTCTGAAAAAAGTCATCGATGGCGAGGACCCCGGCGGCATCACCCAGGCCGTGGGCTGGAAAGGCGGCGGCGGTTTCCGCTACTACCGCCTCGCGCCCACGCTGATCGTCAACGACCGCTGGGGCAACCCGATCATCAACCCCGCGTACAACGCGGCGATGCTGGCCGAAGCCCTGGCCAAGCTGGAAGGCTTCACCTACGCGCCGTCTGAGGTGCACTGGTGGCAGCACGGGCATTCGAGCGAGCGGGATTTCATCTTTGTCACCACGCAGAACCTGTCTGCCGAGCAGTTGCAGGCGCTGTCCGACGAAGTGGGTGCCGACCGTAGCCTGCTGGTGTGCTGCTCCGCCTTTCACGGCGTGACGGCGGCGCAGGGGGCGCAGCGCTGGCCGAATCTGACGCTGAAAAAAATTCCGAAAATGGTGCTGGCCCGCTGCGAATGGGGCCACGACGACTACAGCCTGAACGTGGCGAACCTGCCGATGGCGCAGGCGGGCGAGACGGACGCAGCGTCCAGCGGCACGACCCAAATCAACCACACAAGAGCGCCGGCACTCCGTCCGGAGCAAGGCGGCCTGTTCGGGGAGGAACAGGCATGAACCGCGCATTGGCCACACAAAAACTCGCACAGGCCAAACCCGAGTTGCAGCGGCGTTTCGGCGTGACGCGGCTGGCGCTGTTCGGCTCCACGGCGCGAGACGAGGCGCGCGCCGACAGCGATGTCGACGTGCTGGTGGCCTTCGATGGGCCGGCCAGCGCGGCGCGCTACTTCGGCGTGCAGTTCTATCTGGAGGATGTGCTGGGCAGCCCGGTCGATCTGGTCACGGAAAAAGCCTTGCGCGCCGAGCTGCGCCCGTTCATCGAGGCGGAGGTGGTCGATGTCTGAGCGCAAGCGTGAATGGCGCTTTTATGTGGACGACATGATCGGCTTTGCCGAGAAGGTGCAGGCCTACACCGCAGGGCTCGATCAGGCTGCATTCATCGCCAGCGGGTTGAACTACGACGCCACGCTGCGCAACCTGGAGCTGATCGGCGAGGCCGCCACCCACATTCCCGAAGCCGTTCGCGCGGCTTACCCCGACATCCCCTGGCGCATGCTCGTCGCCACCCGCAACCGGCTGATTCACGGCTACTTGGGCATCGACGACGACACGGTGTGGAGCATCGTGCGCGATGAAGTGCCGCCCTTGCTGGATAAGCTGCGCGCGTTGCGCCAGGCGGCCAACGGAGATCACTCATGAGCAGCCGCATCCTGAACCACATCACCGGTCGCCTGTCGCTGCGGCCGCCGCAGGCACAGTCGCTGGCGCGCCTGAAGCGCGCGCTGGACGCCGCGCCGGCCATGCTCCGCCACGAGCGCGATGTCGCGGCGATTCTGTCCACCTTGCAGGCCGAGTTCCCCACTCTGGAGGACTTTGAGCGCGAATTCCCGTCGCTGTGCTTTGCGCTGGCCACCGGGGTGGGCAAGACGCGGCTGATGGGTGCGTTCATCGCCTACTTGCATCTGGCGCACGGCATCAACAACTTCTTTGTGCTCGCACCCAACCTGACCATCTACGACAAGCTGATCACCGACTTCACCCCGAATACACCCAAGTACGTGTTCAAGGGCATCGGGGAGTTGGCCATTCAAACACCGCGCATCATCACCGGCGACAACTATGACCAGCAGAACATCACCGGCGGCGAGCTGTACGGCGAAGTGCGCATCAACATTTTCAACATCTCCAAGATCAATTCCGAAGTGCGCGGTGGCAAGGAACCCCGCATCAAGCGCATGCGCGAGGTGCTGGGCGAGAGCTACTTCAACTACCTGAGGAACCTGCCCGACCTCGTGCTACTGATGGACGAATCGCACCGCTACCGCGCCAGCGCCGGTGTGCGGGCCATCAACGACCTCAAGCCCTTGTTCGGTCTGGAGCTGACGGCCACGCCTTTCGTCGAATCGAGCAAGGGGCCGGTGCCGTTCAAGAACGTGGTCATGGACTACCCGCTGGCGCGGGCGATGGAAGATGGTTTCGTCAAGGAGCCGGCAGTCGTCACCCAGCGCAACTTCAAAGCCAGTGACCACACGCCGGAGGAAGTGGAAAAAATCAAGCTGGAAGACGGCGTGCGCCTGCACGAGACCACGAAAGTGGAGCTGTTGACCTATGCCCGCGAAAACGGCGTGAAGGTGGTCAAGCCCTTCATGCTCGTCATTGCGCGCGACACCACGCACGCGGCGCAACTCAAGTCGCTGGTCGAGTCGGCACAGTTCTACGAGGGCCGTTACGCGGGCAAGGTCATCCAGGTCGATTCCAGCCGCTCAGGCAGCGAAGAGGAAGAGATGATCAGGCGCCTGCTGGCGGTGGAGAGCGTGGAAGAGCCAACCGAGATCGTGATTCACGTCAACATGCTCAAGGAGGGCTGGGACGTGACCAACCTCTACACCATCGTTCCGCTGCGCGCGGCCAACGCGCGCACGTTGATCGAGCAAAGCATCGGCCGGGGACTGCGCCTGCCCTATGGCAAGCGCACCGGTGTGGCAGCGGTGGATCGGCTCAACATCGTCGCCCACGACAAGTTTCAGGAGATCATCGACGAGGCCAACCGGGGGGATTCGCCCATCCGCTTGAAACAGGTCATCCTCGATGCACCCAGCGCGGACGACAAGACGGTCAGCGTGCAGGTCGGCCCCACTGCTGCCGCGCGGCTTGGACTGACCGATGCCACACCGGCAGTTGATCCGGCCTCGGCGGCGGCCAACGGCGCTGCGGTCACGCCAACGCCTGCGCCGGTCTTCACCACTGAAGCCGAGCGGCAAGCAGCGCGCGTGGTCATGGAGGTGATCGGCAGATATGAGGTCAGGCGCGATCTCGTGCCCACCAGCCAGGCGCTGCTCAAACCCGATGTACAGCGGGAAATCCTGGCGGAAGTCGCCGAGCGCATGCGCCCGGTACAGGGCAACGTGCTGGCCGGTGCGGACGATGCGGTGCCACCGCTCGACCTGTCTGCCGTTGTGGCCAAGACCACGGAGGTGGTCGTGCAGCAAACCATCGACATTCCTCGTATTGCCGTCGTGCCCAAAGGAGACGTCAAGACCGGCTTTCACCCGTTCAAATTGGACGTCAGCCAGCTTCGCCTGCAGCCGGGAGAGCGGGAGATCGTCGGCCAGATGCTGCGCACCCACGAGCAGTTCACGCTGGCCACGGAAACAGGCGCAAAAGAGCAGCGCCCGGAAGACTACATCGTCCACGCGCTCGTGGACTTTGACGACATCGACTACTTCACCCAGGCCGACCTGCTCTACGACCTCGCAGGCCAGATGGTGAATCACCTGCGCAGCTACCTCTCGGAGGCCGAGACCCTGAGCGTGCTGGATCGGGATCGCCGCCTGATCGCCCGGGGAATCCACGCCCAGATGATGGCGCACTTCTACGAGGAGGCGACCGAGTTCGAGGTGCAGGTCAGCCGCGGCTTTACGGAACTCAAGCCCTGCAACTACACCGCGACGGCCGGACAACCACCACGACATTTCCGCGAGACGGTGGAGGACGTCAGCCGTATCCGGCAGATGCTCTTTGGCGGGTTCGCCAGATGCCTTTACCCGTTGCAGAAGTTCGATTCCGACAGTGAGCGTCGCTTTGCCGTCATTCTGGAGCGCGACGCCAGCAAGTGGTTCAAGCCCGCGAAGGGACAGTTCCAGATCTACTACCGGCTTGGCAGCGAGCAGCCCGAATACGTGCCGGACTTCGTGGTGGAGACGGATGCGCTCATCCTGATGGCTGAAACCAAGAAGCGCGACGATCTGAAAACCGATGAAGTGCGCGCCAAGGCGGCCGCAGCCGTGCGCTGGTGCCAACATGCATCGGAGTACGCGCTCAGCGTCGGAAGCAAGCCCTGGAAATACCTTCTGGTGCCACACGACGAGATCGACGAATCCCGGCGGTTGTCGGATTTCCTGCGATTCGAGATCACGAGTTGACGCGGGCCGCTGGTGCGGCCCACTACTTTCGCGTCACTGATCGGCGGCGGCCCGTGTGCCTCGCGGCAAGATGTGAAACGTGGCATGACCCACACTCGGGGGCCGACACCCCGCCGCGATCGCCAAGCCCCGCGCTGTCCTCTTCCCCCCGTTACTGCACGCACAGTCACGCTTTGCGCAGACCGACCCGAGCCGAGGCCGCCGCCCCGCCGCCCACGCCGCGCATGACCCTGCCGCAGAAAGCAGAACCTGCAATCTGCATTCTGCAAACTGCAATCCGGGTTTCGTCATTGCCCTTGCGCACATCCGCCTTGCTGCGGCTGGCTCGCCTGAGCCACCCTCACCACCCGGGCGGCAACTCCACCGCCGCCAGCGGCGAAGCCACCGGCGTGGGGTTTTGCCCCGCTTCCGCCCCGAGCGAACCCCGGCCCTCGCCCTCGCACCCTGCCATCCGCTCTCCATCCGGCAGCGCGTCGTCCGGTAAAGCCTGCGCCAGCGCCTGCATGAGCGCTGCACGCACCTGCTGCAGCACCTGCCGCCGTTGCGCCAGTCCCAGCGCAGCGTAGCGCGCATGCAGTTGCTCGGACACCGCCACCGTGATGTTGCGCGGGCGCATGGCTCACAGCGCTGCAGCCAGCCGCGCCAGCCCGTCGGCCACCGCATACCGCCCGCCCGGCGCGATGCGGTGCGGCGGCAACCGCTTGCGGTCCAGCAGCTCCACCCCGCCACCGGCCAGGATCAGCACCTGCACATCCGGACGCAACAGCTGCACCCGGCGGATTGCCTCCTCCACCACCGCCTGCAACCGCAGCCTGGCGTGGTACGCCGGGCTGTCCACCGACTGCTCGGACAGCCGGTGGCGCAACACCCCCGTCTGCAGCGCCTGCTCCAGCTGCTCGAAGCTGGGCGTGCCCACCAGCTGCCCCTTCACCCGCACCAGCAGATCGTCCACGGCGATCCGGACCCCCGGCAGACTGAACAGCGACCCCGCCACCGGTCGGCCCTGCACACTCACCGCCACATCGGTGCTGTAGCGCCCCACATCGACGAGGGCCACCGTCTGCTGCAGCAGCTGCGGGTCGTGGGCGGCTGCGGCCGCCAGCACTGCTGCCGGTTGCGCCACCACCCGCATCTTCACCTTCGGCAGCAGCCGCACCGCACAGCGCTCCACCGCCCTGCGCACCCCCTGTCCGGCTTCTGCCGGCACCCCCAGCCCCAGCTGCAGCAGGGCATCCCCCAGGTCGCGCAAGACCTGCTGCACCGCAGCGGCCATGAGGACGGCATACGGCGCGCTGCCTTCGAAGTCCGGATCATGGGCCGGATTCACCCCGCCGTGGATCGCTGCCGTCTCCCCCCAGAACCAGCGCTGCCCCTCGTGCTCCACGGTCTGCCGCGCCGCCAGCAGCGCCTCGCCTGGTTCCTCGATCACCCGTGCCGGGCACGCCAGCGCCGGAAACACCGGCAGGCGGCCGGCAGGGATAGAGATCTTGACGCCCGAGCGTCCAATGTCGATACCGACCGTCATCGCCAACTCCTTTCATCCATTCGTCGATTCAGTCCAGACCGGGAGCCACGGCTCCCGCCTCGGGCGGGCTGGTTTCAGCCGACAGCCGCCTCGCTGCCCATGCACCCGGCGGCGAAACGCGCACCCGCGCCACGTCCTGCGCATCGGGCTGCGCGTACAGCAGATCGCGATGGCCGCTGCGGCGCTTGCCGTAATGCACCTGGTGGGTGGCCGTGACCGCATGGCCCATGAGCGCTGCGATCTGCACGGGCGACAGACCGGCGGCTTTCGCATTGGCGGAGAACTGGTGCCGCCCGGTGTACAGACTCGGCCGCTGCTGCCGCCGCGGCCACAGCCGTGAGGCGGCGCGGTACAGCGCCATCCGGCAGCCGGTGAACGCCGCGGGGAAGTCCGCCTGTACCTCGGCGATGAACTGCACCAGCGCGGAGGTTTCCTCCGGCTGCAGGGTCAGATGCACGGTGCGCCATTCCCCATGCGCGCGCCCCTGGCTGTGCTTGGCGTTGCGCACGCGCAGGCAACCATCCGAACCGGCCTGCTGCAAGCGGGCATCGCGCCACTCGATGGGGCGCAGGCCCGTCAACAGGCCCCACCACAGCCAGCGCGCGCTCAGCCCATCCCACCGCCCCGGCGAGACCAGCAGCCGATCGACCAGACGATCCAGATCGGCCAGACGCAACGCTCGCGCCTTGCGCGCCGAGGTGCGCAGCGGCAGACGGGGACGAGCAGGAGCGGGGGTGTCCAGCGCGGCGGTCAGATGCTGCCGCTGGGGATCGGGCAGCTCTTGCGCCTGTTCCAACGCCGCCTTCACCGCCGCACGGTACTGCCGCCAGCTCGCCGCCCGCAGAGCCGGTCGCTGCGCGAGCAGCCAGTCGATGAATCCGTCCCAGTCCCACGGGTGCGCGCGCACGAAGCGCGTACGCAGCTGCGCAAAGCGCGCCGCATACGCCGCAGCGGTGTCCGTCATCGGGGCCGAGTCATGCCCAGTGCCCCGTTCCTTATCAGAGGACATGGAGGACATCGCAGACATCGCCTCACCCCCACCACGTCCCCGCCGCCTCCCGCGGGTCGGCATCGGGCTGGCCGTGCAGGGGAGCCAGCCGCCATGCCGGGCGCACATAACCCACGGCGGCCAGCGGCATCTGCCAGGACTCGAAGCCGTACGGGGCCAGCGACCGGCTAAAGTCCCTGTGGCACCAGGCCACGTTCTGCAGCCGACCGTCGGGCCCGTAGGTGATCTGCGGCTCGGGAATGGCATCGCCTTCGATGCCCAGCTCGAACGCCACGGCGTCGATCACCTTCGGCTGACGCACATACGCCAGCAGGTGCACATGCCGCGCCAGCTGCCGCCAGCGCTGCCGCCTGTGCCCCACCGGTTCGGTGGGGGACTTCGCCCAGCGCGACGGGGGCAACTGATCCACCCACCACTGCGCCAGCGCAATGACATCGACACGCCGCCGCCGGGTCTCGGCCTGCCAGAGTTCTTCCAGCCGCAAGGCCAGCGGCGTCAGGCGCACGGTCTGGGGATCGCTGGTGTAGGGCATGACGACCTCCGGTAGGAAGAATGATGGAAAGGAATGATGACGCGATGATGGTAATACATCTCATCGACTCTGTCGACCAGGCTATTGCAGAATGTGGCCGATGGACGATCCGACCCCTTCCGATGCGCTGGATGAGCGGCTGGCGCGCCGGCGCGAGCAGTTGCGGCTGGCGCAGCAGCGCCGCCGCCAGCGTCTGGCCCAGGGCCAGAAGACCGAGCTGAATGTATTTCTGTCCAAAGAGGCGCTGGCGCGGCTGGACGCGCTGGCTCTGCTTTGGGGTGTGGATCGGCAGGAGGTCTTGGAGCGGCTGCTGCGGCGGCTGCAGGTGGAGGCCCGTGCGGTGGTGGAGGACGGCAGCGCACCGGGGGCCGAGGGGACTTGACGCCGTTCCGAGAAGCTGGCAGGTTTACATAATTCGCACGTTCCGGCGTGGCCGCAGGGTTTTTTGCGGTGAGGAGCTGCCGGGATCGGTCGATCTGGGGTCGATCTGGGCCGGGAGGTCCTCGGCCTTCTGCGTTCACCTGCTGCGCTGTCCGCTCATGTCTGCTGTTGCCTCTCTGTCTGCTCAATTGCCGCTGTTTGCCCAGGGGGGTGTGCCCGGGCCGGTGCACACCTGGCCGGTGTTCGATGCGGCCGATCTGGATCGTCTGGCCGAGGGGCTGGCCACGCTGTCCAGCCGCGATCAGGAGCGGCGCAACAAACAGCTGATCGAGCGGCTGCGCCAGCGCGGGCCGCAGCGGTGCATCGATCTGCCCGCCGACGTGGTGCCGCAGTTGCAGGCGCTGCAGCGGCGGCTGCCGCACTTCTCGGGGGTGGTGGAGCAGGTGCTGGCCGAGGTGGCGCTGGCGCGGCATGCGCGCCGGCCGTTGCAGATGCTGCCGCTGCTGCTGGTGGGGCCTCCCGGGGTGGGCAAGTCGTACTTCGCGCAGGCGCTGGCGCAGGCGCTGGGCTTGCCGCTGTACCGGCTGGCGATGGACGGGGCGCAAAGCGCGGCGCAGCTGACCGGATCCGCTGCCTTCTGGAGCAATACGCAAACGGGGTTGATCTTCGAGGCGCTGGCGCTGGGCGACCACTTGAGCCCCATCGTGCTGCTCGATGAAATCGACAAGGCACCGCGCCACGCGCAATACGACCCGCTGGCTCCGCTGCACGGGTTGCTCGAGCCGTCGACGGCGGGACACTTCGAGGATGCGAGTCTGGCGCTGCCGCTGGATGCGCGCTTCGTGGTGTGGATCGCCACGGCCAATGAGGCGCAGGCGCTGGATGCGCCGCTGCGCTCTCGCTTTGCGGTGCAGGAGATTGCCGCGCCGTCGCGCGAGCAGGCACGGACGATCGCGCAGGGGTTGCTGAGCGAACAGATGCGCGAGTTCGGTCTGGACTGGTCGGTGCGCGAGGAGGTGGTCGAGCGTCTGTCGCGGGTGACGCCGCGCCAGCAGTCGCAGTGGATCCGCCTGGCGCTCGGACGGGCTTTGCTGCGGCAGGCCCAAGAGGTCACCGCGGAGGATCTGCCGGCCGCACAGGCGCCGGACAGCCGGGTGCCGATGGGCTTCGTGCCGGTGGGGTGAGTCGATGTGGGACTTTGTGTGGCGCTGGCGCCGGCGCGCGCAGGCGCGCGCTGCGCGCGTGCGGGACGTGCAGACCACGCAGGCGGCCAGGCGCCTGCTGTCGGTGTGGCGGCGGCTGCAGCGACTGCAGGCGCAGGGGCTGGAGAACGACGAGGACGTCGCCGAGGTGCAGGAGCAGATGACGTTGATCCGGGCTTATCTGTTCCTGCTGCGCAAGATGCGGGACGGGGAGCGGCCGGATGTCCTGCCGGAACTGCTGAAGGACATCGACCTGTACTGCGATCTGGCGCATGACATGCTGGAGCGGGCGGAGGGTGCAGGATCAGGAAACAACGTCTTGACGCTTCACAACTAGTGTCCTGTCCCGCTGATACGTGAACAAAGTCGATGCAGCTTCTCGAGGATGGAGTCGGCGGTGGCGGTCCACCTGAAGGGCTGGCAGTTTGTGTTGTAGGTCGCGACGAAGTGATTG
>Ga0078972_1009071_pt1 | contig 20018 bp, 30 predicted proteins | sample YelNatPaOPGAMG01_FD_67568 | JGI IMG/M metagenome (GOLD analysis project Ga0078972, IMG submission 67568) | Hot spring thermophilic microbial communities from Obsidian Pool, Yellowstone National Park, USA - OP-RAMG-01 (SPADES assembly) (version 2) | ecosystem: Environmental > Aquatic > Thermal...
CTTCTCGTCCCTGGGTAACACTATTGAAATCACTCTCGGAGGCTAAACTTAATGAGTTATGATTTTGTCTCTCTTCACCCTCCTTACCGCCAAATTTTTGACTGTAACCCTGCTTATACCGTAATTTGACAATATTGGCATTACTGATTAAATTTATAATAGACTTGTTGACCGGTCTATTAACAAATTTTGTTAACAGGGTTTGTAAGTCGTTAGGAAGTTAGCTTTACAAAGCTAACCTTCGCCTTCAAGCGGGAGTAATTCAGTGGTAGAATGTCTGCTTCCCAAGCAGAAAGTCGCGGGTTCGAATCCCGTCTCCCGCTCCAGATTCCAACTTAATCCATCGGCTGTTGTCTTTCTGCACCACTAATTTGCCTGATCAGCGCATCTCCCATCTGGGTAACCACTTCAGCGTTATAACGTTCGATCAGCCCTTCATCGCCAAGTTTGGTCAGGACGGGATCTATCGGCAGACGTGCCAGCAAAGGTGCCTGAGCAGCCTCTATTATCTGATCAGCCTTGCTGGGACCGAAGATTTCCATTCTCTTGTGTATCTCAGGAATATAGAGATAGCTCATGTTTTCCACGACGCCTAGAATCCGCTTTCCCATGGTCTTCGCCATTTTGACTGTTTTCTTGACTATCATGGCGGTCAGTGCCTGGGGAGTAAAGACGATCACGATACCCGTGATCGGGATGCTCTGCATGACAGTCAAAGGGGCATCTGCTGTCCCGGGTGGAAGATCAACAATTAGATAATCCTGATTGCCCCAGAGTACCCCTTCCCAGAACTGGCGGATTACACCGGAAATAACTGGTCCCCTCCAGATCACTGCTTCTTCCTCTCCGGGCAGCATCAGGTTTAGAGACATAACCTCGATTCCTGTTCTGGAAAGGACAGGTAGAATGGCTGATTCCGTCCCTTCAGGACGGGTGGCAAGACCGAACATACGCGGGATGCTTGGACCGGTGAGGTCTGCGTCCAGTATTCCCACGCGGTATCCCCGGCGATTTAAGGCAACTGCCAGCAGGCTGGAAACCACTGATTTCCCTACCCCGCCTTTGCCGCTGATCACAGCGATGATGTGTTTAACCTGGTTTAGCTCGGTAGCCTTGAATTCTTTGAACTCAATATCAACCCGTTCAGAATAATGAGATTTCTTCAGGAGTTCGTTAATCTCATTCTTCAGCCATTCCTGCCTGGCAGGACTTAATCCGGTGGAAGCAATCGTGAGTTTAATTTGATTATCCAGGATTTCAATCTCGCGCAGCAGGTTCAATCGTCCCAGTTTCAAGCCGGTTTCGGGAAGTACCAGGTCTTCCAGCATCCTCCGCAAGGTTTCTTTCTTATCCATTTTTAATGCTCCTTTGCCTGTTTTCCAGGTTTAGAAAACCAGAGATTTCAACCATTCGAATAATCCAATCATATCCAGACTGACATAAAAAATCAGGGCAATGAAAATACAGTATAAGATTTTCCCCGGAATTTTGTGTGCGAAAAGTGCTCCCAGCGTGGCGGTCCCGATACTTCCAGCAGTCAGGGCAATCCACGAAGGCCAGTAAACATAGCCCAGGGTAAATTCGGGCAGATTCTCCGCGAAAAAGCCGTTGATAATGTAACCGATAATTCCCCCAGTACTGGTGAAAAGCATGATCGCCAGAGAGGTTGCTATTGCCCTGTGCATGCTGAAGCCCAGTACCAGAGCCAGAACCGGCACGACCAGTACTCCGCCTCCCATACCGAGTATCCCTGTAATTATGCCAATGGGAAGGGCGAGAGAAATCCACAGCCAGGGATTGTCCCGGATGGGACGTTCGGCATCAGGGATTTTCACTACCAGCATTCGAATTCCTACCAGAATCCCAATTGAGCCAAAAGCGATCTTTAAAGCAGTTCCCGGCAGATGAACTGCCAGACTGGCTCCAATAGCTCCTCCGATAGCGGTAAAAATCCCCATGAAAATGGCGATTTTCCAGTTTATCGCCTCTTTACGATGATGCTGATATACTCCACTGGCGGCGGTGGGAAGGATAACCGCCAGAGAAGTGGCAAAGGCAATTTTGATCGCCGTATCGGGATTGATGCCGGAGGAAGTATATAACCAGTACTGTACGGGAGTCATCAGGATGCCGCCACCTATGCCAAGCAATCCACTGATAAATCCCAGTGCCGCACCGGTAGCCAGAAGAATGATAATTGTACTTACGAGCATTAATAGATTTTTCTTTCTAGTCCCTTTCCCCGAGCTCCCGCTTCACTGCCTCCAGTTTGCTGCGCAATGTAATTGGTTTGTCTTTGCGGTCATCGATCTTAATCAGTGTCACCAACCTTTGTACCCCACTGTCCATTACCGCCCGGTGCATTTTCTGAGCTATTGCCATTAAACGATCCAGGTCTCCGGTAACAATGGTTCCCATAGAAGTAAGTTCATAATCAATTTCCGGCTCCCCCTCCAGTGCCTGGATAGCCGTGGCAACATGCTTGCTCAGCGATGTCCCGGAGCCAACCGGAATTACACTTATTTCCATGATAGCCATCTCCTCACCCTCTCGCTCAGAAATTGTGCATTTCAACGGTTTATAACCTTATTATAAAGGTTCAGCGTGGGTAAAGATACTGCCTGTTTGAGCTTTTTCTGCTTTGTGACCGGATGTCAGAATAAGTGAATTATTTGACTCTGACGCTTCACAGGGTCTATCATCAAACGGGCTAGGGAAAACAGACAATTAATGATACAGGGAATTACAGTTTGAACATTATTACACTGGGTGTTCTGGCCGTGGCAGTCGGCTTTCTGGGATCACTTACCGGGCTGGGTGGTGCCAGTATCTTGATTCCTGTTCTGGTATTATTCGGTGTGCCAGTAAAAGTGGCAATAGCCTCCTCGATGGTCAGTATCATAGCCACTTCGAGCGGTTCAGCCTCATCCTATGTCAGGGAACGGATTGCCAACGTCAGGGTTGCCATGTTCCTTGAGGTCTTTACCATCAGCGGCGCAATTATTGGTGCAAGTATCACGACCTTCATTCATGCTACCTATCTCTATTTTTTCTTCGCTGCATTCCTGCTAACTTCTTTTCTCAGTCTGAGGAAGCAAAAATCAGTACAGGTAAGCCGGGAACCCGATAAGATTTCAAGCTGGTTAAACCTGCAGGGAAGCTATTTTGATGAAGCAGAAAGGAAATCCATCAACTACCGGGCATATAACGCCATTACTGGTGGGATCGGTATGCTGGTGGCGGGTCTGGCGGCGGGGATGCTGGGAATCGGAGCCGGTGCCTTCAAGGTAACCGTCCAGGAGAATATCCTCAGGCTTCCTCCCAAGGTTTCCAGTGCCACCAGCAATTTCATCATCGGGATGACGGCACTGGCAGCTACCAGTGTGTATCTTTTTTCCGGTTTGCTTAACCTGACCCTGATGGCGCCGATGGCAGTTGGCACAACTGTCGGCGCACTGATCGGTGGCAGGATCTTGAACAGGCTGAACAGCCGGGTTCTACGGGTGCTTTTCTTTGCGATCATCATTTTCCTGACCGGTCAAATGCTATATAAAGGAGTCATGTCCTTATGAGCAAGCCAGGTGATCAAATATCAGGACCGGAGTCAGTCATCAGTTACATTCTGATTATCGGGGTGGTTGCCAGCCTGGTGTTAATTATTGCCGGATTGATTTTATATTGCCTTCAGGGGAATCTAGATATTCAACTGGAAAAACCGGAGGTATACATTCAGGGTAACGATTTCTTCACCTTCCTGGGTGGATTGCTCACCGGGTCGTTTCAGACAAGCAAAGCACTTTACTTCATGACACTGGGTATTGCGGTGCTGATTTTAACACCTTTTATCAGAGTGCTTGCCTCGGTTCTTTATTTTGGTGTTATCAGAGATGCCAAATATGTCGTGATAACGCTTTTTGTCCTGATAGTCCTGACAATCAGTCTGTCCTTGCATTAGGAACTCACACCTGTGCAGCTCCCCCTCAGTTCTTTGTCAATGGCTTCTTTAAGATGTTTCACAATCCCGTCAATCGGCAATACCCTGGCTTTCCGCTCAGTGCGGTGTTTCAATTCGACGCTGTTGTTGTCCAGCGTGCGCGGGCTGATGGTTACACGGAACGGAATGCCAATCAGGTCGGCATCGTTGAATTTAACCCCTGGTGATTCAAGGCGGTCATCAAAAAGAACTTCCAGCCCGGCATTTTCCATTTCCTGGTACAGCCTGTCCGCCGCTTCAGCGACCTTCTGATTGTCCATAAAGAGCCCGCACAAGTATACTTGGTAGGGTGCAATCGGCAGTGGCCAGATAATACCCTTTTCATCATGGTTTTGCTCAACTGCGGCTGCCATCAACCTCCCGACGCCAATACCGTAAGTACCCATAACACAGGGGCGTGAGACTCCGTTTTCGTCAATAAAACGGGCGCCCATTTTCTCCGCCAGTGCGGTGCCCAGCTTGAAGATATGCCCGACTTCAATACCGCGGGTTGAGGCGAGTACCCCTTCGCAACGGGGACAACTTTCACCCGGTTTTGCCCTGGCGATATCCTGAACTATTTCCACTTTAAAATCCCGCAGGTAATTCACATTTCTCAGATGGGTGTCTTTCCTGTTGGCGCCGGCAACAAAATTAACCCCCGCGATCACCGAGTCATCAGCGACCGTTTTGATCCTGCCCTGAAGACCGACTGGTGAAACAAATCCGGCTACTAATCCTGCCGCCGCCACCTCAGCTTCACTGGCGAGCCTGAGTTCGGTACAGTGCAGGATTCTCTGCAGTTTGGTTTCATTAATCTCCAAGTCTCCCCGGATAACTGCCATCACGAGTTGCCCATCCGCTGAATAGAGAACAGCCTTCAGTATATGGTTCGGGTTGATTTTAAGGAATCTGGCAAGATCTTCGATTGCACTGATCCCGGGTGTGCTCACCTCTTCAAGGGGAAGGGGAGCTTCGGGTTCCAGGCTGATTTTCCGGCTGATGGCTTTTTCGATATTGGCTGCGCCTTTGCAGGCTGTGCAGAAAATTATTTCATCCTCTCCACTATCGGCAATGAGCATGAATTCCTGAGAATCCTTGCCACCGATGGCTCCGCTGTCAGCATCCACCAGCAGAGCGGGCAAACCGCAGCGGGAGAAGATATTTTGATAGGCTTCGCGCATCCGGTTATAGCTGATTTCGAGCCCTTTCTCATCAACATCAAAACTGTAAAGGTCATGCATCACGAATTCGCGAACGCGCAGTAATCCGCCCCGGGGGCGCGGTTCATCCCTCAGCTTGGTGTGGATTTGATAAAGCCTTAGGGGTAAATCACGGTAACTCTGGATATTGCGGCTGACGAGATCGGTGATTACTTCTTCGTGGGTCGGCCCCAGGATGAGTTCATGACCCCGGCGGTCTTTCAGGCGGAACAGAACCTCACCGAAGCTGGCTTCTCTACCGCCTTTCTGCCAGATTTCTACCGGATGCAGAATCGGTAAAATTACTTCCTGCCCGCCGGCTTTGTTGGATTCATCACGGATGATATCAATAATCTTGGTCAGTACCCTTTGTCCAAGAGGCAGGAAAGAATAAACGCCGGTGGTTAGCTGGCTGATCATGCCAGCTCTGAGCAGGTACTGGTGGCTGATGGTATCTGCATCCGAGGGGATCTCCCTCAGTGTTTTGCCAAAAAGTTTTGAAATCCGCATGTCTTCTCCCTTTAATCAGGTTTATTGTTTTTCTTCAAATTCTGCCATTGTGTTTTAAAGTTGCTCTATTTCTTTGATCAGTTCTTTTAGAATATCAGCCCCGTTGATGATCCTGATCTGTTGCCCCTTTTTGAATAAAACGGCCTTCTCTCTGCCGCAGGCAACTCCAATATCGGCATCCCTGGCTTCGCCTGGGCCGTTGACCACGCAGCCCATCACGGCAACTTTAATGGGTTTATCAACCCTGATCAGGTAAGATTCCACAGTATTTGCCAGAGAAACGATATCCATCTCCGTACGTCCGCAGGTCGGACAGCTTACCAGTTTAGCCCCGTGTTCCCGCAGGTTAAGGCTTTTTAGTATCTCATACCCTGCATAAACCTCATCACGGGGATGCCCGGTCAGAGAGACCCGCAGAGTATCTCCCAGTCCTTCCCAGAGCAGAATGCCGATTCCCGTCGCACTCCGGATCATGCCCTGGCGCGGAGTCCCGGATTCCGTAATTCCGATGTGCAGAGGATAGGGAATCCGGGTGGCGATTTCCCGGTAGGCCTCTACGGTGGTGGGCACGTCAAATGCTTTCAGCGATACTTTGATCAGATCGAAATCCAAGTCTTCCAGAATCCGGATATGGCGCATCGCGGCTTCAACCATCCGCTGGGGGATCGATAACCCTTCCGGAAGATCAGAGGGTAAACTGCCGAAATTCACTCCGATTCTGATTGGTACCCGCCTCTCTCTGGCGGCCTTAACCACCTCGGCAACCTTTTCAGGATCGCGGATGTTCCCGGGGTTCAAACGCAACCCGTCAACCCCGACCCTGAGCGCTTCAAGTGCCAGCCGGTGATCAAAGTGAATGTCTGCTATCAGAGGTATGCGGATGCCCTTTTTAATGGCGCCAAGAGCCTGGGCTGCCTCCATATCCGGCACAGCTACCCGGATGATTTCACAGCCGTATTCTGCAAGTTCACAAATCTGGTTGACGGTTGCGCGGATATCCCGTGTATCGGTCTTGGTCATGGATTGGACTGTAACGGGTGCATCGCCTCCCACCGCGACATTGCCTATGAAAATCTTTTTTGAAGGTCGTCTCTTCAACATCCCTTACAATAATACGGTGAGATTTGGCCGTATGCAAGTTCGGGATTCTGCCGGTGTAAGATTGCCTGCTTATTCCAGTCCAGATTCCTTGATGGCTTTTAGCAGGGATTCGCGGTCGGGGAGAATTCCGCAGAATTTGACAAAGTCACCTACAAATACGGCAGGTAACAAACTGGTTTTATCTTCTAAACATGCTTCAGGGTTGGATATCCGAATATCAAGTTCAACTGTCTCTCCGAGCTCCTGTTCAATCTCCCGCACAAGCACTTTAAATGCCTGTAATGAAGGGTCATCTGGTTGGCGGAAGGTGGCGATAATCTTTACCTTCTCCATTGTCCCATCTCTGTCAGCGCATTTTCCAGTAACCGGCGGCTTGGGCATATTCCTTCAATTCTGATGCTGCCATTTATAACGATCGCCGGAACACATTCCAGCCCCAATTCACGAAACCTGGCTGCTCCGGCTGTTCCAATGTGCTTCACCACCCGGATTTTACCGGCATATTTTTGCTCAAACTCGTCAGCAAGTTTAATCAGTTCCACACAACTTGAGCAGGGTGGTTCTCCTGAGAAGAATTCTACAGTTATCAAAGGCTATTTCTCCATCAACTGGTTGATCATTTTTTCAATATCTGCTTCAGATGGTATTTTACCTATAGATACAACTTTGTCATTGATCACAAGGGTCGGAGTCATCATGATGCCATATTTATCTCCTTCAGGCGAGAGAGCATCTTGCTTGATTACCTCAACCTGACCCGGGAATTTTTCGGCTACCTTCGCAGCTCTTCGGGTTAATTCTTTGCATTTTGCGCAGGGTGGAGTGGTGCCAAACACTTTCACAGTAATCATATAACCTCCCTGAGGCTCAGATTTTCGCTTATTTACGTCTCATTTCAATTTCAATCCAGGCACGGATTTCGTCCTTAGCAGGGACATAATCCATGGATTTAACTTCCCCGTTGATAACCAGTACCGGTGTCATCAGGTATCCCATTTCTCTGGCCTTTTCTTTGACAGGCTGCAGAACTTTTTCCAGCTCTTTAAGTTTTAAATCTATTATTTCTTCGTTTTTGTCCTCATCTTTTGCCAGTTCATGTAATTCCTGCATTATTTTCATCATTGAGGTGATATCTGGTTTTACTCTGGTTACTTCGCCTATGCCATGGCCGCTTTCAACTTTGCCGAACTTTTCAGCTTCGGGCGAATGGATGGCTATCTTTTTAACCTCGATTGGAAATGGATATTCCCGGGCAACTTCCTGAGCCCTTTTATAGGTGGTCTGGCAGCGGATGCAGGGTGGTTCAGTCCCGATTACGATAATTTCCAATTCAGCCCTCCATTAAGGTTTTTCTCCGTGATTTTATTTTTGAGCCCTGATTTCTTCAATCTGGCAGGTCTGAGCCTGCTCTTCGGTGGAGAAGAAACGTTTTCTGAAGAAGATTGCCAGGTTGACCAGGCTGATCATCACTGGCACTTCAACCAGGGGCCCGATCACCGCAGCAAAAGCCTGACCGGAACCGATCCCGAATACGGCTACGGCAACTGCGATTGCCAGTTCAAAGTTATTGCTGGCAGCAGTAAAGGCGATGGTTGCCGTTTTGGCATAATTCGCCCCGATTCTTTTTCCCATGTAGAAAGAGATCAGGAACATGATGACAAAGTAAAGCAAAAGGGGAACAGCAATGCGCAGGACATCCAGAGGTAACTGAACGATATATTCTCCCTTGATTGAGAACATCACGATAATGGTAAAGAGCAGGGCAGCCAGGGTGATTGGACTGATTTTGGGAATGAACCTGTTTTCGTACCAAATTCTTCCTCTGGCTTTAATCAGAACAAAGCGGGTGAGCATACCTCCGAAAAAGGGAATGCCCAGATAAATCAGGACGCTCTGGGCGATTTGCCAGAGGGTGACTTCAACTACCGACCCCTTCAAACCAAACCAGGTTGGTAAAATGGTGATAAAAATATAAGCGTAGATCGAATAGAAGACTATCTGGAAGATTGAATTGAAAGCTACCAGCCCGGCAGCGTATTCATTATCGCCCTGGCAGAGGCTGTTCCAGACAATGACCATAGCGATGCACCGGGCCAGGCCGATCATGATTAATCCCATCATGTATTCCGGATAAGGCCACAGGAAGCCCAGAAAAGCGATGGCGAGAAAGAACATCAATATCGGACCGATTATCCAGTTCTGAATCAGGGAAATTCCCAGTATGCGCCAGTCGCGGAATACCCGTCCCATTTCTTCATACCTGACTTTGGCCAGCGGAGGATACATCATTAATATCAGACCGATGGCGATCGGAATAGATGTAGTGCCCACAGAAAGGCGATTGATAAAGTCCGCGGTCCCTGGAATAAAATAACCCAGTCCCACGCCAAGAGCCATAGCGATAAAAATCCATAATGTCAGAAATCTATCCAGAAAAGAAAGGCGGCCAACCACTCCAGTTTGCTGACTCATCTTTTAAATTTCTCCTGTCATTATGCTTTTCCAGTGCTTTTGAAGCTCTCAACCGGATTGCTTTCTCCATTCAGGTGGGATTTAAGTTTTCCCTGCTGTGCTTTGAGAATCCTGTCATAAACAACTTTCTTTAAGAACTTTAAAGCCTCTACAGAATCCCCATCCAGTATTATTCTTTCCAGGTCAATCAGTTCATTTTCCTCAAATGCAATCGCTGTTTTTTTGATCTCAAGCATGGCACACTCTCCGCTGAACGGAAAATAAACAACTATTTGGGCTATCCATTCAATTTTGCCAAAAGTTCAATCACCCTGTTTTTGATTTCATCCCTGATTTTTCTCACCCTTTCAAGCGGTTTCCCGGCCGGGTCTTCGAGCTCCCAATCTTCAGATTCCACCCAGGTTGCGGGACAGGCTAAATCCTCGCCACAGCCCATGGTGATCACCCTGTCCACTCCTTCAAGCATCGCCGGTGTGAGCAATTTGGGTTTATTTTGGCTGATATCAATCCCGACTTCCCGCATTGCCTCCACGGCAGCCGGGTTAACCTGTTCGGCTGGCTTTGAACCTGCTGAGATTGCCAGGGCTTTGCCTTCAGACATCTGATTAAAAAAAGCTTCTGCCATCTGGCTGCGTCCCGCGTTGTGCACGCAGATAAATAATACCTTTTTCATGTGAAGCATCCCCCTGATTCGGAATCCGCTGGTAAAAATCACAGCCGCTGATTTTGGGGCTCTCCTGATGAGTAACTCCTCCCCGGGAGTTCAAACCAGAGTTTTCAATGACTCTGTCCGCTGATAAGGAGTTCAACTTCTTTTCCCATGAATTTTTTAATAAACTCAAGAGCTCCTTCGCTATCATTATCCAGCAAGATTCTTTCAAGTTCCATCAATTCAGTTTCACTTAAAACCAGTGTTAAAGATTTTTTTAAAGTATCCATTTATTTACTGCAGCCTCCCCTTCCCCATTCAACGCTCCGGTAATCCTGCTTTTTACGGCTGCTGCAGGGTTCCTTAAATTCAGTAAAATTACCCGGTAAGTAATTTGTTTAAAATTCGTTTCAGATTCTCCACCAGATTTTTTGCAGCGTCTTCATCCGCGACGTTATATATGGTCAACCTCTCCGGTTCAACTATGACACAGGCATTATCCTGATAGAAGGAAGCAGTTTTTTCTTCAGGATTATACCGGTAACCTGCAATAAACTTGTTTAATGCCGGTAGAATTGAGCCAATATTACCGGATAATTCTATGACAGCACGTGTCATTCTGCCTCCCTGTCATTCTCATCCATCACCGGTAGCCGGGAAGAAATGCAACCGGTAAACTTCAAGTGCGTTTAAGATAGATTCTTTTTGCTGCATAAAATACCTGCATCCCTATCAAAAATATCTGGTTTTAATTGGGTTCTATTCGCTAAGAACCTGCTTTAACCAGGCAATCAGTGTACAGGCAACCGATTCATTTTCTGCTTTATAAATGGTGATCTGGCGCGGCTTTAATACTACCGCCATCCCTTGATAATTAAATGCCGCGGTATCCGATTCCGGGTTATAGCTCATACCTGCTATCTTCTTTCTCATGACCGGTAAAACAGGACTGATATCCACCGCAAATTCGATGACAGCACGTGCCACCCCGCTTCCCTGTCATTCTCACCCACCACCTTTCGATGGATAATAGGCGATTTTGCACCTGTCCAGCAACTGGTTGCTTCCTGATTCCGAACTCATCCGTGATTTTCTTCCAAAATGGTTGATACGGGAGCTTCCTGATTACAAACAGGACTTTCCGAACATACTCCGGTCTTGCTGGCTTTTGCAAGCCTCTGCCGGTCCTGCACGGCGATTTTATTATCCTTTAAAGATTCTCCAATTGCTTCAACCAGCTTCCAAAGATAGGGAGGCATGCCATCCCTATCCAGAGAGTAAATCGACCACAACCCTTCTTTGCGGAGCTTCAGAAATCCGGCGTCGTAGAGGATATTCAGGTTTCTGGACGCCCGTGTCTGGGAAATCTCCAGAGCCTGCATCACCTCACAAACACAGCATTCCCTTTCAAGCAGGATATTAATAATACGGATTCGTGTTTCTTCCGAGATGGCTTTTAATGCTTTTACAATACTGTACATTTATCACCTTTATATGCGCAACTACGCATATAGTGTATTATACTTTAAGAAATACGTCAAGAATTCGTTGGCTCAAATCCTTTGATTATTTCTTCTGGTGCTGGTTTCTGCCGATAATGCTTTTCAGGAAATCTATTACTTCGATCGCCTTGTTTTCACTATCGGCACCGAGGGCAATGATCTCTCGCGGATACACAATAACGCCCAGGTCATGGTACCTGAATGATACAACATGGGTGATGTCGTTATAGGCGCTGCTTTCGACGGCTCCGGCAATTACTGGCAGGGCATCAGAGAGATCCTGCTTCAGCTTGATGACAGCACGTGTCATCCCCTTTCCACCGGCTCATTCTCAACTGCCATCACCGATAATGATGGTAATTTTAAAGTCTTCAAGTAGCGATTTGTTTCTGCTTTTTCTGACCATTTCATCTCTCCTTTATTAAGGATTGGAAGTTTAGCTGTTTATCGTTGATGTTATATTTTTCTATTTTAATACGCTCTTTTCTTAAATGAGTAGACTTTTACCTTATATTCTCCTGGGCATTGTCCGCTGGTGCATCTTCATGGCTACAACGAGGAAAAGAACGGTGAACCCGAGGAGGGCCAAAAAGTCAACAAACAAAGGAAGGTGACTTTGTCCCTGGATGGAGTTACGGGCGATATCAGTAAAATAGGTGAGAGGCGAGATATAGGATATCGCCTGTCCCCAGGTGGGAAGCTCATCAAGGGGAATAAAGATACCGCTGATGAATATCACCGGGAATCTCACGGCTGCAGCAATCATGTTTACCGTGGCCGGCACATTGCTAGGGGGGATAGAGAAGACATTACCCAGAGAGGCAAAGCAGATGGCCGCCAGAATAACTGCAAGGGCAAATAGCACCGGGCTGGATATGGTTATACCAAGGGCAAGGCCAATGATGATAGGAACCAGAGAGATTGCCGTTCCAAAGACAAATGAAGCAAGCACATCCCCCATAATGATGGTCTCAAGCCTCACCGGGCAGGACATCAGTCGCTCCAGCGTCCTTGCCTGCGCCTCCCATGGCACCACTACCGGCGAAATCGAGGTAGCGGTGAAGAAGAGAATCATCCCCAGAAATCCCGGCATCATGAAGTCAAGGGTCATATTCCTGCCAATGCTGAAAGAAAGGAATAGAAATATAGGAAAGAGCAGCCCGAAGATCACTACCGGGCCCTTGGCGTAGAAAATCCTGATGCTTTTCCTGGCAATGGTGAAGGACCTTATTGTCTGATCGATAATTCCAAAGCTACTCTTCATGGCTTTTCTCCTCGGTCAGTCTTACAAATGCATCTTCTAACGAAGGTGAACGGACGTTAAGGATATTCATCGTGAGCGAATTGGCACGGCTGAAGTCAACAAGCGCGGTGACGAGGAGGGTGGTATTCTCAGTATAGAGCCTGAAACGGCTGCTGTCAGGTTTTTCTGCTGTCCCTGTTCCAGCAAGTGGACTCATGCCGCCAGCCGGCTGTCCCTGCATTTGACCCTTTCCTCCTCCCATGCCACCCGGTCTGCCGGCACCAGCCATCGCCATCTGTGCTCGCAGCCTGTCGGCTGCCTCAATCGCCTGTGCTGTCTCTAGCCGGCTTACTCCCGGTAGCTTAGCCAGCACTTCAGAGCGCACGGGTTTATCAAAACTCAAGTCAATCAGGTAAACCCGGCCACCCGTGATGCTCAGATTGTCAGGGGTATCAACTGCCGCAAGTTTGCCATGGTTGATAATCGCCACCCGGTCGCTCAACTCGGCGGCTTCGTCCATATTATGAGTGGTCAGCATAATGGTCTTACCCTCTTTTTTGAGGTTGCGGAGCATCGCCCTGATGGAGCGGGCGCTCTGCACATCAAGCCCGCTGGTTGGCTCATCGAGGAAAAGGATTTGAGGGTCATTTATCAGCGCCATCGCCAGGAGAAGACGCTTCCTCATGCCCATGGAGTAGGTCGATGTCTTGCTGTCTTTCCTCTCATATAGCCCCAGCTCCTGCAAGAGTGCCTCGGCCCTCTTTTTTGCATCGGTGGAGGGGGTGCGGTAAAGCTCGGCCATCAGCATGAGGTTGTCCCAACCGGAAAGGTCAATATAGGCGTTGGCCATTTCCGGGACTACTCCTGAAAGTTGCTTGGCACGGAGGCTGCCAGCCGGGTAACCCATCACGCTGGCTTCTCCATGGTCTTTCCTGATAACCCCGATGAGCATGCGGATGGTTGTTGTCTTTCCAGCGCCGTTCGGTCCCAGAAAGCCGAAAAGCTCACCTTTTTTCACCTCAAAACTGATGTGGTCGACGGCCACAACCTGTCCATAGTGCTTGGTTAAATTCTTCACTCTGACGGCAAATCCATCATTCATAAATTATTCTCCCAAAACTTTATTTTGTAAGCAGTGGTTCCTGCCATCCTCATGCCTGCGTCTTCTTGATCTCGGCCAGACGTTCCTCAACATATTTAATCTCACCTCGGAGTTGCTCGAGGTAATCTTCCATCCTGGCAATCATCTCCTCTTTGGTGGGGAACCGTCGCACATGATAGCCAGCATGGCAGCAGCAACCGTACTGGTGATGCCACCCTTCCCTTACGACGTGGTGGCCGGGATGTCCACAGCCGCAATCCTTATGATGACCGCCAAACCTGTAAGCACCTTCATGACACATTTTTCTTCCTCCCTCCGTTACAATTTTGACATGCGTTTTGTTTATCTGATTCAGCTATATTTAACGCCGCCGACATCAGGTCCTGATAGCGCTTAACAGCTTCCGGATTGATGGAGTAGTGGATATGGTAGCCCCGTCTTTCACCCCTGACCAGACCGATTGCCTTCAGTACCCGCAGGTGCTGGGAAACAGCGGATTGAGTCACCCCGAGTAGATCAGCAAGCGCGTTAACGCACAGGGCATCCGGTTCTTTCTGCTGGCACAGTAGCTTCACCAGTCTCAGTCGGGTGGGGTCGGCAAGCGCACTGAAGACGGCTACCTGATCTTCAATTGTTTTCTCGTCCATAATTACGATGATATATTAGTTTTTGCTAATATACTAATATTAATCTTCACTTTTTTCTTTGTCAACAACAAAAATTGAAATCTGATAACTCTGTTTTCCAGTGATGCCACACCAAATACCTGATCTGCCAATTTTGGTTTGTTCGGTTTGTGAATAATTACACCCGGCGCGGTTATTGACCTGGCAGCCGCTTTTTCAATGCGTTGATGATTGCTTCTGCGGCAGGTAATTTACCCTGATGATGCAGGCTGGTATATAACACTTCATCATTCAAGTAGACTTCGAAGACTCCCGGCATACCCTGACCCACAGTGGCTCTGAATCCCAGTTCCTGCTGGATTGCAGCCGCCAGACTGGCAGCAAAGTCTAAATGACCTCATTCAGGACAGCAAATAATACGGATATTTTGAGAACCAGTCATTTTATTAAACCTCCTTAAGATTTGCGATCCAGAAGAGCTTTATAGATGGTTTTTCCCCTGACCCTGGGGATTGCCCTTTCGTTCAGTTTTTGGAGGGATGTGACAATTTCATCGAGATCCTCAATTGGAAATCCCAGTACACATTCACTTTCTATCAGGCTGGTAGCTTCTCTGCATCCATAACAACCTAGGGATGCATTCATTTTCCGGGTAATGAAGGGCAGGATGGTTACATCTACGCAGGTCGCCTGCAAAATTGCGGTATTAAATTGCAACCGTCCGCCCGTTCTGAAGACCTTTGCCAGGGCAATCCACATCAGATGCTCGGGCTCTGATTCAACAACCACCACATCAGGCTCAAACGGAGATTCTCCCAGCGGGAAGGCAGCAACCATCCTGTATTTGCCCATCTCCAGGCGGGGCATGGTGGCGAGGGTATTTCTGACCGCTTCAGGGCTGGCGAAGATACCCATGGCAAAGGGCATTTCGCCTGAAGAAAGAGTCGAAGGTGGCTCCTTAAATCCCAGCGCCCAGGCAGCCGCCGGACAGGCAATGTTTTCGGCTGTGAGCAGATATTTTTTGCCTTCTCTGGCTCCCATCAGGATCTGGCAATATCGGCGACCCGCGGGTATTTCGAACCCTTCCAGTTGCTGGATTTCCGCAAAAAATTTTACCCCAATGGGCGGATACTTCAAGCCCAGTATTTCGATCATTACTTTAACTGAATTTGCTAAATTTATCACATCTCCACCTCTTCAGGTTTTATCTAATCAGTATGTTAACCACCATCCAGATTGCTAGTGCGATCAGAACAATTGCCAGAATTACCCTCAATTTTGGAATGCCGGTTTTCAGAGACAGTACCGGCCCCAGAGACGCTCCGGCAAAGGCTGCGATTGCCAGGGGCAATGCTACCCAAATGTTGAAGGCAGAGCCTCCTACCAGATGACCTATGAAACCCGGTAGAGCGGAAATTCCGACATAAGTAGAAGATACCCCAATGGCAATGCGTGTGGGACAGCCGAAAAGCAAAACGAGTAATGGGAGAACGAAAAGACCGCCTCCAACACCGATCATTCCTGCTATAAAGCCTGCCAGTCCGGCTGCTGGAATCAACAAGCCGAGGGAAATAGTGTACTGATAATTCCCGCAGGTTCTCTGCCAATCAAGCCAGCGGGGCATGAATTCCGGGCTTTTTCCTTCGGTGCTTGGGCGCAGCATAAAAAAGGCAGCAATTATCAAAACTACTGCGAAAATAATTTTCAATATTAATGCGCTGATGAATTGAGCAGCATAACCACCGGCAAATGAGCCCATAATTGCCAGCGGAATTATAGAAAGAAGCAGCTTCCAATCAACCGTCTTCTTACGTCCGAAGACTATGGTGGCTGCCAGACTGGCTATCATAATCATAAAAAGACTGGTTGTTGAAGCGCTGTAAAAATCCATTCCCGCGGCAAGCAGTATCGGTACATACGTGGATCCCCCACCCTGCCCAACCATTGAAAAAGGAATTGCCAGGATAAAAATCGCCAGAAATGCCATTATGGTTGCTGTTAGAGACATCAGATTTCTCCATACCGGGTTCTGAACCGGGGTGCTGAAATATCCCGTTCAAAACCCGGTTTTTCAACATTGAAACAGTTAATAGCCCGAATCCGGGATACAGTGAGGTTGACCATTAACCATGCGCACGTATCTTTCGAAAACATATTCGCCGCATTTAACACATTTCACCTTGTTGAAAGAGCCCTTGACTCTCTTGAACTGATAATTCGGTAACTTTTCAATTTTGAAGATTTTTTCATCCGGCTGTGAATCTGTCCAGACAATAGCCTGATTGGTGACTTCAGTCGGAATCTGTGAGGGCTCAATTCCTTTGAGCCTGTAAGCAAAAAATTCCAGTTTACCGAATTCGTCCAGAAAGTCTGCTTTCAAAGCGATGCGGACGGCTCCTTTATCCGGATGGTAAAAAACGGCTGCCAGCTTACCCCAGAACGTCTTTTCCATCAAGGATTTGCCGTAGGTGGCTCCGGTAGCTATCTGCATACCATCCATCAGACAGGTCTGTGGGTGACCTATTCCCAGTTCAGGTATCACGAAAAACCCGTGGTCTTTTTCTCTTTCTACCCCCAGTTCCTGCATTGCCCTCTTTGCCAGACGATAGCCCAGCGGCATAAAGGGACAGCGATGTCCGTGAAACTCCCAGGCCCAATCAGGTACGCTGCTCATGTTTTGCTCCTTTATTCTGCCTGAACGCAGAATTTTATGTTATTTCTCATTTATTACTTTGACAATCAAATCTCTGGCTTTTTGAACCTCTTCATCGGATACATATTCCATTAAACCTTTGACTCCCTTTCCGATATCTTCGCTAAGGCTCTTTTTCTTCATGCCGATATCTCTCGTCAGTACGATGCTGATCGGCTTGAATCCTGCCTGTTCCACGATTTTGCGGCTGCATTCAAAAGGACAGCCATCAACTGTGATTATCTTTTTAGCTGCTCTGGTCTTGCCCAGAACTGGCTTAACACCGGTTGGCAATCCTCCCAGACACATGATTGCGGCCTTTTCCAATCCAAGTTCTTTCACTGCGTCCAGACAGGCTAGCCCGCTGGTAATTCCGGTATTGGATGCCCCGCCGAAACAGGAGAAAATCACATTCTCATGAGTGTTCACTCCTGCTTGAAATTGCTGTTCTTCTGCCATGTAATTTTTCCTCCCGAACTATGATTATTGATTTTGTGCTTTTTTGGCTAGTGCTGTGGTGATAATACTGGTAACCTCGGCTTTGGATGGCACACGACCTGCAAGCACGACCTCCTCGTCAATCACCAGCCCGGGAGTGGTCAGAATGGGATACTCCATAATTTTGTTGATTTCTCTGATGTGCTCGATCCGTGCTTCGATTCCCAATTCTTTCAAAGCCTCACGGGTGATATTTTCCAGTTGATTGCATCTTGCACAGCCTGTACCCAGAATTTTGATGACCATTAGACCTCCTTTAATTTTATTTTTAAACAATCATGCCAAAAAGATAACCTGTAATCGTTGCCATAACCACTACCAGCCCGACATAGGTCAGCATCTTGCGAGTTCCCATGATTTTGCGTATTACGAGCATGCTGGGGAGAGATAATGCTGGCCCGGCCAGGAGCAGAGCGAGTGCAGGTCCTTTGCCCATTCCCAGGTCCATAAAAGCCCTGATGATAGGAACTTCGGTAAGTGTGGCAAAGTACATCAGGGCACCGAAGAGTGAGGCAATAAAGTTACCGAATATGGTGTTTCCCCCAACAAACTGCACCACGTATGACTGCGGGATAACCACGGTCAAAATCCCGGCAGCAAAAACTCCTACTAACAGCCAGGGTATGATCAAACGGGTAAAATGCAGGGTTTCTTTCAACCACTCCAGTATTTCTCCCTTGCTGAACCAGCGCCAGAGAATGATGCCGAGCAGGGTGAGCAGAACGCCGGTGCCGATCCAGATTTTGGAGGCAGTTACGACCAGTATGGCTACCAGTGTCCCGACAAAGAGCACCTGCAGCCAGATGCTTTTCCCGGGTGGATCGGCGGTTAGCATGGCAAACGCTTTGGCATCAAACCTTGATTTTTCCTTGCGGTAAATGAATGCCATGATTAATCCGATCACCACAGAGAAAGCGATTGCTGCAATTGCTCTGGCCAGACCGATATCGTAACCCAGCAGTTTGGCGGAATAAACTATCGCCAGCACGTTGATGGCGGGTCCGGAAAACAGAAATGCAATGGCCGGTCCCAATCCTGCTCCCCGCTTGTAAATACCGGCGAATAGAGGTAAAACCGTACAGGAGCAGACAGCCAGTAACGCGCCTGAAACCGAAGCGACACTGTACGATGTCAGCTTTCTTGCCTGGGGACCGAAATATTTCAAAATGGCTGCCTGTGAAACGAAAGTGGCTATTGCTCCGGCTATAAACAGGGCAGGAACCAGACAGGTGATTACATGGGCTGAAAGGTAGCTGACCAAACCATTCCAGCCACCAAGCAAAATATTAATCAAGATATCCATCAGATATTACTCCCGGATTTTTATTACAAAGCAGCTGGTTTGATTGAGACACCTTTAATCAATTCCGAAGTTTGTCCGTTAAGGCGGCGCCGCGCTTTCTTAAGCCGTTCCCTGTCCAGCAGGGCGAGTTTATTCTCTTTCAGGGCTTCTTCAACTGCCTGAATGATTTTCTTCTGGTAACTGGAGATGCCTCCCCGATCGAGTGAATAAAGCGACCAGAGACCTTCCTTCCTCAGCTTCAGGAGCCCCACATCATGCAGGGCAGTGAGACCCCGGGAAGCTTTTGACTGGGAGATTGCCAGTGCCTGCATGACTTCGCAGACACAGCATTCGCGCTCGGATAGGAGACAAAGTATTCTCAGGCGCGTTTCATCTGCCAGCACTTTAAATAGTTTTACCAGTTCGCGCATATCGTACCCCTTTTATGCATTTATGCATGTATGCAATTCTATGCAAATAATAAACCCAAATTTATTGCTTGTCAATAGGAAAAATGAACCAGATTTAAGAAATGGCGGTTTTTGAAACTGTATTGGCCACTCTCAGGTTTGTTCTGAACAAACCTGAGAGCGGCAGTTATCAGCTTCCCACCCGCTCGGTACAATTTTGCGTTGAGATCATATACCGTGCCGTTACATTGACATCGGATGCTGGTAGGTGAATACCGGCTGATCAATCTCCCCTGTGATCGGATGGGGGAAGGAATAGGGGAAATGATATCCGGAAGGATACGGATAAAAAGCGGTCGGCGGACTGTCTGCCCCGGGCATGGGCAGGAAGCCAACCAGAGGCTGGACCAGCCAGCCGGTTTCAAACCGTGTATAGAAGGTGGTGTTCCAGAAAAGCTTTTTAAATAACCATTTCCCGTTCTCCTTCACGAACTCATTCTCGTAATAACCATGCAACCAGTATTGACCCATCACTCCGCCGAAGGGAAAGGATTCCGCCAGCCAGGCGTGCCATCTGCCTTTAGCGGTTTTGCCATCCGGATTAACGGTCACTACCCCTTGAAGCTGGAAAAGTATGGACAGGATGCCCGGCCGCCGGGGTTTCTTCATGCCCTGTCCGAGCAGATCGATATAATATCTTCTCACACCTTCCTTTCCCTTATAAACCCCTCGATCTGCTTCTTCTACCGAAGGATC
>Ga0078972_1009072_pt1 | contig 20018 bp, 20 predicted proteins | sample YelNatPaOPGAMG01_FD_67568 | JGI IMG/M metagenome (GOLD analysis project Ga0078972, IMG submission 67568) | Hot spring thermophilic microbial communities from Obsidian Pool, Yellowstone National Park, USA - OP-RAMG-01 (SPADES assembly) (version 2) | ecosystem: Environmental > Aquatic > Thermal...
ACTTTAGAAAATTTCAAAATCAATTTTATCAAATTTTTTTCTTCTTCCTTCAACTCCTTAATTTTATACTTTGGTTTCCACTTTCCAGCTTTTTCTAAAATCCCTTTGCATCTCACACAAGCATACTGTAAGTAAGGTCCTGTATCACCTTGCAAGCTAAGCATCCTATTCCAATCAAAAACTATTGTGTTATTAGGGTCTATTTTAACTATAGCATACTTTAAAGCTCCTATTCCAATCTTTTCTGCTAATTTCACCTTTTCTTTCTCACTTAAATTTGAGTTTCTTTTTTCAATTTCCTGAAGAGCAATTTCAGTCAATTTTTTAACGACTTCATCAAGCATAACTGCCTTTCCTTCCCTTGAAGACATCTTTCCTTCTTCCAACCTAACAAGCTCAAAAGAAAAATGATAACAATTTTTAACCCATTTAAAACCTAAAAGCTCTAAAATCTTGAACAATTGTTTGAAGTAAAGATTTTGCTCTGAAGAAACAACCCAAATTGATTTATCAATCTTATAATTTTCAAACTTTTGTTTTGTTAGGCCTAAATCGCTTGTTATGTATAAGCCTGTGCCATCTGACCTTAAGATAACGATATTCGGCAAACCATACTTTTCCAAATCAGCAACTATTGCTCCTTCAGGGGATTTAAAAGCAATTCCTTTTTTTAAAGCATCTTCAACTATTTTCTTTCCTAATTCTCTTGAATCACTTTCATAAAAATAAACATCAAAATCTATTCCAAGCTTTTTGTAAGTTTCTTCAAAACCTTTTATACACCATTCAACAATTTTATTCCAAACTTTTACTATTTCCTTATCTTTTTCTACCTCATACTTCCTTAAAATTTCTCTTGCTTTTTCTTCCAAAGTAGGGTTTTTACTTGCTTCTTCATGAAACTTAACATAAAATTCCCAAAGCCATAAATCTGGCTTTCCTTCTGGCTTTCTTCCATTCCCCCAGAGCAAATAAGCAGTAACAAGCTTAGCAACTTGTAATCCTACGTTATTCATGTAATTTGCTCTTATAACTTTGTAACCTAGAAACTCATAGATATTTGCTAAAGCATCACCAAGAAAAGTTGACCTTGCATGGCCTATGTGCATAGGATGAACAGGGTTTGGTTGAGAATATTCTGCCATTACTCTTTTTCCTTTTCCTGTTTCAAATTTTAAGTCTTTATAAACCTCTTTCAAAACTTTTTCTGATATTTTCTCCCAATCAAAAAAGAAATTTATATAGCCTGCCTTTGCCTCAACTTTTTTTATCAAGCTTTTCTTTGGAATTTTTATTTTTTTAACTATCTCTTCAGCAATTCTTTTAGGGTCTTGTTTCTCTTTCTTAGCTAATTGAAAGCAAACAGTAGAAGCTAAATCTCCAAATTCCGGCTGAGGAGGAATCTCTAAGCCTTCTTCTATTCCTTCTATATTCAAAGAGCTTAAAACTTTTATAACTTCCTGTTCTAACATATATGAGATATTTATTTTAGTTTAAAAATAAATTGTTGAGAAATATGGAAGTGAAAGATTTTGAACCAAAAAAGCAAAGTGTGAATGAATTAGCTAAACAGCTTAAAACAACTGCTTTCAACGCAAGAAAACTTGGAGAAGCTGTTGAAATTCTAAAGGAAATGATAGAAGATAAAAGTTGTGTGAAGTTTCTTGGAATTGCAGGGGCTTTAGTTCCTGCTGGAATGAGCAAATGTATAGTTGAGATGATAGAAAACAAATGGGTTGACATAATAGTTTCAACCGGAGCTAACATTACCCATGAGCTTGCAAACTGTTTTGGAGAAAAATATTATCAATGTGAACCTGAAAAAGTTAACGATTTGGAATTAAGAGAAAAAGGGTTAGATAGAATTTATGACGTTTATTCAAGCTCAACAACCATGGCAATAGTTGAAAAGAACCTCCAAGAAATTTTAGGAAAAATGAAAGAGGGGGAATATGCTACTTTTAAGCTTATGCAAGAAATTGGGAAAAGAATTAAAAAGAAAGATTCAATTTTAAGAGCAGCTTTTGAAAATGGTGTAAAAATTATAATTCCTGGAATTGTTGATTCAATCCTTGGAATTCAGGTTTGGATGTATTCTCAAGACCATAACTTGAAAATAAATGAAATGAAAGATTTAGATTTTCTAATAAACCTAAACTTTGACTTAAAGAAAGAAGGGAAGAGTAGCGGGGCATTAATTTTGGGTGGAGGTGTACCAAAAAATTTTATTTTACAATCAGTTTTGTTAGCTGATAAACCCCACAAGTATGTTGTTCAAATAACAACAGAAGTTCCGGAATATGGGGGTTTATCTGGAGCAACTTTAGAAGAAGCTTTAAGTTGGGGTAAAGTCGACAAAAATTCAAAAATTTGTACTGTTTATTGTGATTCAACTATAGCTTTACCTATAATAGTTTCTTCCTTGAAAGAAAGTTTAACTCTTCAAAAAACCTAACTCTTTCAATTTTTTAACAATTCTTTCAACAACAACTTCAGGAGGAATGTCAACTTTACTACACCTAACATTTCCAAAAGGTTTTTTCTTTTTATAATAATCTGTCAAAGGCTTTGACTGTTTTTGATAAACTTTAAACCTTTCTTTAATAACCTCCGGCTTATCATCTTCTCTTTGCACAAGTTTGCTTCCACATTTATCACATATCTCATCATTTTTTGGCTTAAGAAAAATTTTATGATAAATAGCATTACAATTAGGACAAATTAGTCTTCCAGAAAGTCTTGCAATTATAACACTTTGAGGAACAATCAAATTTATAATAACGTCTGGGGAAGAAATTTTTTCCAAAGCTTCTGCTTGTGGAATTGTTCTAGGATAGCCATCCAAAATAAAACCATTCGTACAATCTGGCTTTGAAATTCTTTCTTTCAAAACATCTATTACTATTTCATCAGGAACAAGTTCTCCCTTACCCTGATACTCAGCAATTTTTTTACCAAGCTCAGAACCAGATTTTGCGATTTCTCTTAGAATATCACCAGTATTTATCTTAGGTATTCCTAATTGCTTTTCTAAAATCGAAGCATAAGTTCCTTTCCCTGAGCCTGGTGGACCAAAAATTATTAGTTTCATTCTCTCACTTTTTAAATTTAATTGGAAGGATAAAACTATAAAGATAACTTAGCTTTTATTTCAAAAAAATTTAAGAATCTCTCTTAAGTCTTTTTTATATATAACAACTTTAGCAGATGTTCTTACTTCTTCTTTGCTTGGATTAAAGGCGATGCTTAAACCAACTTTATTAAAAGTGTGTATGTCGTTTGTCTCGTCACCAACGTATGCACATTCAGAAAGAGTTAAACTTTCCTGTTCTGCTATATTTTTTAAATATGCTACCTTACCTTCAAAATCACAAGGTTTCAAGTACCATTTTTTGAGGTTCCCACTTCTATCAAAAATTAGCCTGCAATGTGCAACTGCGTAATCTAACCCAAGTTCTTTTTTAGCTCTAAATGCCAAATCTTCAAAACTACCTGTAATTACAGCAGTTTTATAACTCATTTCCTTTAATTTCTTTACTGCTTCTATACCATTCATGAACGGGATACTACTGATTATTTGAATAAAATTAGCTTTCTTCAGATTATTTTTTTGAAGAATTTTGCATGCTTCGTTTGTCCAGTCCATATAGTTAGAAAATTTTCCATTTATGTACATTTCTTTTAACCTTTCATGTTCTGAATAAATTCCTGTTCGATGGAAAACAATATCCCAAGTACTAGTAGTACTTTTTCCACTAATTTTGTATCTGCTAATATCAAAAAGTACGTTCTCCGTGTCAAAAGCTATTAACTTAATTTTTTCTTTTAGTTTGCTACTCATAAAACTAAATAAAAAGGATAATTTTAAATGCCTGAGTTTAAATTATTTTTATTTGCAATTTTTCAAATTATTTATAGGGCTGGGATAGTTCAGCTGGTTAGAACATTGTAAAAGCTTAAGCGGCGCTCATAAGCTTTATGAGCTTTGAAAAAGGATGAAAGATGAAACGCCGAAGTCCCGGGTTCAAATCCCGGTCCCAGCATTCATCGGTCCAAGTTTGACATAACCTTGCTTTTAACCTTGAAAAGAAATTTATTTAGTTTTAATTCTAGATTTTTATTTTAACGAATAATTTAAAAATTATGGCCCGATTAGCGTAGCCTGGTTAGCGCGCAGGCCTGTGGAGCCTGATGGCCGGGTTCAAATCCCGGGTCGGGCCCTATGAGTAAAATTGAAATTTTTGTTTTAGGAGTAGGTGACGCTTATTCAGAAAAATTCAACCCTACAAGTTTTGCAATTTATTCTTCTGAAAAATACATTCTTGTAGAATGTCCTGACAGACTAAGAAAAATTTTAAAAGAATTTAGAGAAAAATCAAAAAGAAAGATAGAGATTAAGAATATAAACGATGTTATAGTAACTCATCTACATGGCGACCATTCAAACGGCCTAGAAGCTTTTGGTTTTTGGAAGAAATTTATAGAGAATAAAAGACCGAATGTTTATTCTATTCAAGAAGTATTTGAAGAATTATGGGAAAATAAACTTAAAGCAGGAATGCAAAGAATTTACAAAGAAAATTTTTCTATACAAAAAGTATCTTTTGATTTTTATTTCCAACCAAAAATTTTAGAGTTTGGAAAAATAAACCAAATTAACGATTTGAAAGTTGAAATCAAAAAAACAAAGCATAATTTACCCTGTTTTGCTATAAAAGTGAACGATAAATTAGGCTATAGCTCTGATACTTACTTTGACCAAGAACTCATACAATTTCTATCACCATGTGAGATGATTATTCACGAGACTGGCTCAGGAATTCACACTAACTATAAAAATCTTATTAGACTTCCAAAAAATATAAAAGGAAAAATTTATCTTGCTCATTTAAGCGATAATTTTGACTGTATAAATTCTGAATTAAAAGTTTTAGAAGAAGGAAAGATTTACAAAATTTAAAGCATAAAAACTACCAATTTTTTAAAACGAAAAACTTATAAATACTTTCAAAACAATTCTTTTTATTAGCCTCATGGACATGGCGTTAGACTTTGACTAACCGACTAACGGCAAAGGATGAAAAGTTCTATTCCTGTCCATGAAATAAACTTAATCCTGAAGTAGTGCTTCAGGTAGGTTGATTGGTGAAACCTAGAGGTATTAACCGCCAATTCTGGTTGATCCTGCCAGAGGCCATTGCTATCCGAGTTCGACTAAGCCATGCGAGTCGAGAGGGGAAAGCCCTCGGCGCACTGCTCCGTAATGTGCAGTCAACCTACCCTTAGCTGGGGGACAATCCCGGGAAACTGGGGCTAATACCCCATAGAAGCTAGGTACTGGAAGGTTCTAGCTTCGAAAGCTACGGCGGCTAAGGATGGGACTGCACCCTATCAGGCTGTTGTTGGTGTAAAGAACCAACAAACCGATAACGGGTACGGGCTATGGAAGTAGGAGCCTGGAGAGAGGTAGTCGACTTTAAATATAGGAATATCCAAAATTTCAAAACTGAAGAAGAAGTTTATGGATTTCTTAGAAATGTCGACTACTTCCCAGAAATGGACTCTGAGACATGAGTCCAGGTCCTACGGGACGCAGCAGGCGCGAAACCTTTACAATTCGCTAACGCGAGATAAGGGAACCCGGAGTGCTCTTGCTCTGCAAGAGCTTTTGCCTTCTGAAAACGGGAAGGCGAATAAGGGCTGGGTAAGACGGGTGCCAGCCGCCGCGGTAATACCCGCAGCCCAAGTGATGGCCACGGTTATTGGGTCTAAAGCGTTCGTAGCCGGTCTAGCAAGTTCCTGGTGAAATCCTCTAGCAAACTAGAGGGCTTGCTGGGAATACTGCTAGACTTGAGACCGGGAGAGGGTAGGGGTACTCCTGGGGTAGGGGTGAAATCCTATAATCCCAGGGGGACCACCTGTCACGAGGTTGGGAGTATCTTCTGATAAAAGATGAAGATAAAAATCCCAATTAATCTAGTAGCTAGGATTTCCTAACTCGTGCGGGAAAGTCCTAGCCGTAAACGATGCCCGCTTGGTGTTGCAGACTTCTCGGGAGTCTGTAGTGCCGGAGCGTAGGTGTTAAGCGGGCCACCTGGGGAGTACGGCCGCAAGGCTGAAACTTAAGGGAATTGGCGGGGGAGCACACAAGGGGTGGGCGTTGCGGTTCAATTGGATTCAACGCCGGGAATCTTACCAGGGGCGACAGCAGGATGAAGGTCAGTCTGAAGGGCTTACCAGACAAGCTGAGAGGTGGTGCATGGCCATCGTCAGCTCGTACCGTGAGGCGTGCCGTTAAGTCGGTTAAATCGCTAAGCTGCCAACTGAAAGTTTAAATACTCAGAAAAGTATAATAAATACGATAAGTATGAAAAAGGAGAAAAGTTGCCCAGAAGACTATTGTAAAGGTGTAAAAGTGGGTTCAAAAGGTCAGATAGTTTTACCAGTAGAACTAAGAGAGGCATTAGACATAAAACCAGGTGATACAGTAATAGTGTGCAGAAAAGGTTGTTGTATCGAAATAGTTAAATCAGAGTTACTTCGAGATACTATAGAGAAACTTGCAAAAGGATAAATATGCAAAAAATACAAACATCTAAATTCATATTTTCAAAACAAGCTAAGAGACTTCCAGAAATTATCCCTTTAGATGAAGAGTTTGCTTATATTTTGGGACTTTGGAAAGCAGACAGATGCTCAACAGCAAAGGGAATAGTCGGACTTAAAAATAAGGATGAAGAATTGCTAAAAGTTTTCAGAAACTTCATCGAAAAAATAAAATTAGAAGTGAAAGAACGGACTGTTGAAGGCTACGGACAGACAAAAGAAGTTTATTGTTGTAGTATGCCACTAAGGAGAATCTTCGAGTATGTGAGTGCAAATAGAGTTAAGATATTTTCCAACAAACAGCTGATTTTATCGTATTTAGCCGGAATAATTGATGGTGATGGATCAGGTGGTGACAACTCTCACTTAGTGATTTTTTATTCCCGTGACGAAATGGAAGAGGTAGAAAAGGATTCACAACTTATAAAAAAACTTGGATTTGATACTACAATAAAAATTAAAAGTAATCACATCAGGTTATATGTTCTTAAACCATCGCAGCTGATTAGGAATTTGTGGCCATTTATTCTCTTGAAAAGAAAGTTTATGGCGGCTTAGCGAGACTATCGAGCGAGACCCGCGTCCCATGTTGCTACTGCTTTCTCCGGAAAGCAAGCACTCATGGGAGACCGCTGGCGATAAGCCAGAGGAAGGCGCGGGCGACGGTAGGTCCGTATGCCCCGAATCCCCTGGGCTACACGCGACGCACAATGCGTGCCACAATGGGATGCGACTCCGAAAGGAGGAGCTAATCCCCTAAAAGCACGCTCAGTTCAGATTGAGGGTTGTAACTCACCCTCATGAAGCCGGAATCCCTAGTAGGCGAACGTCATCATGCAATTATGATAAGAGGCTGGAGATGCTTCATATTGCGTGGATTCGTTCGTCGAATACGTCCCTGCTCCTTGCACACACCGCCCGTCAAGCCAATCGAGTGGAACTCAAACGAGGCTTTCTCTTAAGAGGAAGTCAAGTTTGAGTTCTGTGAGAGGGGCTAAGTCGCCACTTCAGCGAGTCGGAAAAACTTTAAATAGTGAATTGAAAATTTAGAAATCGGCTCCTGAAGCGATAAACAAGGTAGCCGTACGGGAACGTGCGGCTGGATCACCTCCTTAAGTTTTTGTGTGCGGTAATACCTCTAGACACTAAAAGTTAATCCTACCTGAGAAACTTTATTTGAAGATTTAGAAAGAGTTTATCAGAAGTTCGAAAAGTCCAAATTTTCCTGTTCTTACAAAACCAATTCCATGGTCTCTAACTAAGTAAATAGTTTCTCTAAACATTGGAAAATGAGAAAGAGTGATATAAGGAACTATGCAATTATTTTGAAAACCATATTTTGAAGATTTTTTAAGTGCTATTTCTGGTTCTTCCTTAGAGAAGTTATAAGCTAAATCAAAACTTTTAAAACGAGAGTCTAAGCCAGAAAATATTGCTAAGTTCTTTTCTCTAGCATAACTTATAGCTTTTTTATTCGATTTTGTAAGCTCTCTTTTAAAATAAGGAAGACACTCTAAATAATAGCTAATCTCGATTAAAGGTTTTTGAGAAATTTCTCCAATTTCATAAAGTTCCAAAATTCTATTTACTTTTTTTCCCAAGCCACATGTACCAAATTGATGAGGCACTGCTATAATTCCTTCATTTTCATCTATTGCCTTGCAAACATCTTCCAATTTTTTTGGAGCTGGTTTACTTTCCCATTTTTCAGCGTTTAAGCATAAACCCAAAACATGGTAGTTATCATAAGTTAAAAATTCTAGGCCAAAAATCAAATTATCTTTTTTTGATTTTAAGTAAGATCGAATCTTTTTAAATGATTTTATCGGTAAGTCAATTTTCTCACAAGCAGAAGCTTTATCTGTAAGAATTAAATAATCTATTCTACTTTTTTCAAAATCTTCTGCTAGCTTTTTTGAACTTTTTCCAAGGTTAAGTTTTTCTCCTTCTTTTGTGTGAAAGTGGATTGTAGTTAAAGGCATAAAAATAAGAAAGAGTTTAACTTTTTAAAGTTTTTTAATTTATTGAAAGTTTATAAAATAAAAATCTAAAATCATTTTATGGGCCGGTAGATCAATGGTAGATCGCCTCGCTTGCAACGAGGAGGTTCGGGGTTCAATTCCCCGCCGGTCCATAAATTTTTTCTATCAACTCATCTTAAAAAATTAACATTTCATAAAAAACTTGCATCTATTCCCTCACGAAGACGTTGTGGAAGTCATGTAAAATTTCAAAAAAACTTGTAACGTGATTATAACTATTAATTATGCATGATTTAATAGTTTTATCTAGATATAATAATTCATGGGTTTTATAACACATTCTGATGTGCTTAACTCAATCAATTATCATCTATCTGAAAAATTAGGAAACTATGCTAAAATTTTCGATTACAATAATCAAATTTTTGTAATAATTGAACCATCACAAAAAAATACAGAAACGATAAAATTTGGACAAGTGATGGATTACCTTTCTTTTAAAGTTACATGGTTCTATAAAAAAGAGCACTTCGGAGAAAGCGTATTTGAGAAAACAATAGCAAATTTGGACGTACCTCTTAAAGTAAGAGGATGCCAGAGAACGATTTTCTTACCTAAACCTACTGAATCTGAGCTGTTGGATAAATTTTTACTAGATTCTGGTTCAAGATTAAAAGAAGTATATGAAATGCGTGAAAAACTTAAAACATGTTACAAAATTATAGACGAATCTTTAAGTAAAAAGAAAAAATTCAGCTATGTACAGAAAAGTACAGCTCCGAAAGAACAACAAAGTTTATTAAATTTTTACGATGGACAATTACCTTTGGATTATTTTCTATTAAAATCGCAAATCACAAAAAAATCTATAAAAAAGCCGAGAAATACCAGATGGAGAAAGATTAGATTTGATGTAATTTTTGAAATGTCTGAAATACCGGCTTTGATTTTTGCAGAGGTAAAGGCATTTCCAACTCTAAGAAATAGTGATATAATCAGTAGGAAAAACCAACTTTTAGCTTATGATGCTTGGCTTAAAATTAAAGGAGATGAAGCTTATACACCGATAATCTACTTATTACCGACATTAATATCGCATAGAGAAATTTCGATTGTCAGCGATGTTAAGGAAAGAAGTAGAAGAGAAATAGTGCCTGTATGTGTAAGTACCTCTAACTATTTGAAAGAAGATTTGAAAAGAAGGAAAAATAAAACTGAAATAGTCAAAAAAGCCTCTCTCAAGTATGAAATGGACCCTGAAGTGGTGAAAACTTACTTGGAAGAATATGAATATTTGTCGGATGCTGCAGATGCTTTAAGAGAGTATCTATACTTATAATGTTGACAGGTCGTCTAACTCTATTTTTTTTGGCTGTCCTGTTTTAGAGAAATATATTTCTAAGAAATTTTTTAGGATGAATTTAAAATTTCTATCGTCGGAAATAAAACCTCCAGATCTCTCATGGCCTCCAAAATTTTTATATTTTTGCTCTTCATGAGCTACTTTAAGTAGGGAAGGCACATCAACATCCCTGGATGTTCTGATGGATATTTTTCTTAACTTTTTTATGTTGTTTATGTACTGAACACATACTGTAGTTCCAAACCTAGCACTTATTCTTACTTTATTTAGCTCTCCAACAAAAGGTTTTATGAGTTCAAAATCTGTCTCTATCGGGAATATTTGAACATCGTCCAAAATTATAGAATTAATTATGGCCTTTCCTATTACTTCATTTTTCTTTTCTGCCAGTCTATTCTCAAAGCACAATCGTTTAATTCTTCTTATTGACTCATCGTTTGGACTTTTAGCTGTATATAAAGCTTCGACTATAGAATAACAATTTTTTAATCGGTAACTGATTAAAAGATTTACATTTTCTATGATTTGATCAATGTTATTTTCTAAAAACTTTTTATTTGAAGAAAACATTTCATCATAAAGTCTTCTATAGCCGTATCCTCTAAGCCCTAAGGCCGCTACAAATGACACCTCTATACCATAGTTTTCTGCAATTTTCAAAAATGGGTAAAGAATTGGTAATCCTCTGCTATAGCTTCCATCAAGGTTACCTTCCCAATCTCTAGGATTGAAATAAAAAAATCTTCTATTATTTTTACACAATTCTTTCAAGTCGCTTCTCTCTTTGTGATGACCGAATATTCCAACTTTATCAGCACTCTTACAGATTTCATTTATTTCCTCATGAGGTTCATAGTCTAAAAAACATACATTAGTTGGATTTATTTTTTTCGAAAAATCTATTGCTTTTTCTGTGTATAAGTAGGTTATCCAATGAGACATCGGCTTTACTCCATGAAGTTTTTTGCATATCCTGTCAAACATTACTTGGGTTGGAATTCCTCCCCAGTCTGCATCGTAGAAAGATACCAAACCCCTAATTTCTAGACTTTTTATGTAGGTATCTATACTGTCTACTAGTGGTTTTATTTTTTCATCCACTGCTTTCAGAAATTTAGACATAATGTAAATTATCCAAAAAAACTTTTTTAAGTTTTTGAGATGTGATAAAGCAATTCTATGAGTTAGAGCTCGAAAACAACTATTTCTTAATTGATGGTTTGTTCTTTGTATAATGAACTGGTCGTAGAACATAATGTATTTTTTCTTTTAATGGGGCAATCTTAAGATATTCGATAAACATATCTTTATCAGGTCTGTTCTCGATTAAATCATCTGCTATCATTCCATCACGCAGCCAGTAATAAACACCTGCTAAAGCACAACCATTTATAACTAAATAAACAAGAAAATCGATTTCACTCATGATTATAATTATTTGATAAATTTATTTAAGAATTAATCAATTTTCGAAATCTTTATAAATACTAAATACAACTATTTATTTTGCCGGTGTCGTTATGGCATTCTAAATTGAGCATCGGCCCTTTTGTTTAGCGATGAGTTTGCCCTTCTAACTGATTAAAGATGAAGAAATGGGCACCTAACGAGCTTGTTTTAAATGCAAATCCTTATTCAAACAATAAGGGTTTAAGAGTTGAGGTTAATGATTTAGCTGACAGCGTCTGAAAAAAGATGAAGAACGAACTGTCTTCATGAAACCGAAAAGATGAAACTACCATAGGATAAGCTGGTCAAAGAGGTCTGGCAACACCAGTCCACTTGGTGGATGGCTTGGCTTGGTTAGCCGAAGAAGGTCGTGCCAAGCTGCGATAAGCCTGGGTTATCCGCATGGAGGATTTGACCCCAGGATTGCTGAATGGGATTCCTAGCCCGTTAAGGGCTATTCCGGAAGGAAGGGAAACGCGCCGAAGTGAAGCATCTTAGTAGGCGCAGGAAAAGAAATCAATTGAGATTCGGTGAGTAAGGGCGACTGAAAGCCGAAAAGAGCAAACCGAACTTTCTTTCGAAAAGAAAGAAAGGATGTGGAGCTAAAGGACTTGGGTCTTTTCTAGCTTACCGACCTGAAGTGAGCTGGAATGCTCTACCATAGAAGGTGAAAGTCCTGTAAGGGAAGGTAAGAAGGAAAATGCCAAGTCTCCTGAGTACCATTCCTTGGATATGGAGTGGGAATTTGGGTGGCATTAACATCCAACTCTAAATACTAACCAAGTCCGATAGCAAACTAGTATCGTGAGAGAAAGCTGAAAAGCACCGCGAAAGCGGGGTGAAAAAAGAGCCTGAAACCAAGTTGGGCATAGTCAGCTAGGGCATGAAAGGTGCTACTCTGAAGGAAATTCTCGCAAGAGAAGAGTACGAAGAGTAGCTTACAGTGTCCTAGCATCCGTTCTGAAAAACGGGGCAGGGAGTTTGCTCGAGTAGTGAGGTTAAGAGGTTTAAGCCTCGTAACCAAAGCGAAAGCAACAGCCTGTAGCTTCGAAAGAAGTGTGGGGCGAGGTGTGAAAGCGCCTGGAATTACTCGAGCAAGACCCGAAGCCAGTCGATCTAACCCTGGGCAGGATGAAGTTCCTCGAAAGAGGAATGGAGGTCCGAACCGGTGCTGAGACCCAATCGCTCGGTTGACCTAGGGTTAGGGGTGAAAAGCCAAACGAGACTGGTGATAGCTGGTTCCTCCCGAAATGTACGTCAGTACAGCCTAGCCAGAGGTGGCCAACAGGGTAAAGAGACTGATTGGGTGGTCAAGGTGCGAAAGCATCAGCCATCCTGTCAAACTCTGAATCTGTTGGTACCTTAAGAAGGCTGGAGTGAGGGTGTTGGGTTAAGCTCGACACCCAAAAGGGGAACAACCCAACCTGGGGTTAAGACCCCTAAATGCTAGCTAAAAGGAGAAGGGAGTTCAAACCCTCAGACAGCGGGGCTGTAGGCTTAGAAGCAGCCATCAGTTAAAAAGTGCGTAACAGCTTACCCGCCGAGGGTTTGGGCCCTGAAAATGGAAGGGACTAAGCTAGCTGTCGATACCCCAGACCGCGAAAGCGGGGGTAGGGAGGCGTTCTACACGGATAGAAGCTTGTTCGTGAGAACAAGTGGACCGTGTAGAATTGAAGATCCTGCCATGAGTAGCAGCATAGCTGGGTGAAAATCCCAGCCACCTGAACCCTCAGGGTTTGCCAGCAATGTTCGTCAGCTGGCAGTTAGTCGATCCTAAGGGTACTCTTAACCGAAGTACTCGATGGGAAATCGGTTAATATTCCGATACCATGGAGATACGTGCGGCAACGCAAGCCAGCTTTCCGACGTTTCAGGATAGGCCGACGTAAGTTAACTGCTGAAGCCTACGGAGTCTCGTAATGAGGAGAAGTAGGTGAAGGTAGGAATAGCTTCGCGTATGCGGAGTTCGGCTGATTCCTGGAATCCGTGAAAAGGGAAGCTGGAAGGATTCTCCATGATCGTACCGAGAACCGACACAGGTAGGGTCGCTGAGAAGGCGAAGGTGTGTTGGGAGAACCCAATCCAGGGAAATCGGCAAATTAGCTGCGTATCTTCGGTAGAAGCAGCGCCTGTCTTCTCGCAAGGGAAGGCAGGTCGCAGTGACAAGGAGGAAGCGACTGTTTAACAAACGGGAAGAAGGGGAATGTTTAAATACTACGCAGATAAAAACAGATAAAAATAGATTATGAATGCGTATTTACTAGGAGTATTAGCAGGAGATGGAGCAAGATATGCAGGAAAAAATGGAAGGTATATGATATGGATAGATCAACAAACGAGAAATATAAAGATCTTAGAAAAGACAAAAAATATTTTAGAAACTCTAGGATTTAAATGTGTTCTTCTATTCAGTTCCTGATAACAAGAAAAGAGTAGTAGTTTATTCAAAGAGTTTATTTCAAAAATTTGAAAGGATGATGGAAAATTTAATGAAATTTTTTGAATCTCTCGATGAGGAAAGCAAAAAAGAATTTATCACAGGATTCTTAGATGCAGAAGGAACAGTAACTGATAGAGTTGTAATATATAATGGCAACATAGGGCTACTTACTTCGATAAGGAAATTTTTAGAAAAATTTGGAATTATTTGTTACATATATAGATTTGGAAAAATCTTTGGCCTACAAATCTACAGAAAGGACTCAATTAGGATTTTAAAAAAAGAACTTAAATCATCGATAAAATTATCCTTTCTTCCCGGTTAAAAAACACAGGAGACTGCTAGTCCGAAAGGATTTGTACAGTCTCTGAGGTCTGCCCAGTGCCGGTGTGTGAAATCCTGGTCCAACAGGAAGAAGCCCCGGCAAACGGCGGCGGTAACTCTGACCGTCGTAAAGTAGCGTAATCCCTTGCCGTTTAATTGACGGCCTGTTGAATGGCTTAACGACTTCCTCGCTGTCCTGGGTTGGAACCCAGCGAAAATGCTGTTCTGGTGAATAGGCCAGAGACCTCCGGTGGGAAACGAAGACCCCGTAGAGCTTTACTGCAGTCTGATGTTGTTGTAAAATTGCGGTTGCATAGAGTAGCTAGGACTCGTTATAGGCTGAGCCTTCGGGCAAAAGCTGAGAGGAAAGTGTAACACTAGCCTTTCGCAATTTTACGACTTACTCGAAAGAGGACAGCATCAGATGGGCAGTTCGGCTGGGAATCTAGGACTTAAATGAAGAGTCCCTTAAGTTATGAAAAAATGATTAAGGGCATACGGTCTGAATAGGTCCTAGGTCAGCAAGCGGTACGCCCTTGGTAAGAGATCAAGGGCGCCCAAAGCTCAGCTCATCCGGGTCATACCAAAAGTTGAAGCGATGATTATACCGTTCCAGAATGATTAGAGATGAGTATGGAGGTAGCTTATGAGCTTACCAACTTTTGGTACCCGAAAGAAATCCGGAGTAGAGTGTAAGCGCAAAAGCTGGGCTGATTGGATTCCGCAAAGCGAGGAATCCAAGGGCGAAAGCCTGGGCTAGCGATACATCGGTTCGCCTTAATGGCGGCCGGTGGTATCAGAAAAGCTACCTCGGGGATAATGGGCCCGTGGCCGGTGAAAGCCCACAGCTCAAAAGGGTTTTCATCCCACTTGATAGCGACAAGCGGGTAAATTGACCCGGCGCGTTGGTGCGTCGCTGTCGGCTCCCCAAGTATTGAGTGAAATGCTCAATACTGGAGAACCCTCCTGGCTGTGCAGTAATCTGAGACATTAAAATTTTTATCGGAACATCGGAAGTGAGGTGTTCTGAAATTGACTTATATAAAGCATAAATAATCTCAAATAGTGGTAAGAATGTCTCAGACTGCAAGCAGCCAAATTCATGCGTCGGAGCTGAGTTTAAATCTGGGAATACTAGTAGGATTATTGCTTACAGACGGATGTGCGAGCCATACTAAAAGTAATAACTGGAAGATCACATTTACGAATAAATCAGAAAAGCTACATAGAATTTTTCTCGAGAAGATGAGTAACATCTTTGAGGTAAAAAAGTTTCATGAGTGGTTCGACAGTATAAAATCAACAGAAGTTCAAAGTAAAGAAATATTTAATCATTTAATGAAATTAACTCCTACATTTCGAACCAAACCATTTAATAACGGAGAATTTCCAAATTCAAAAATTCCAGAATTTATAATGTTGTTTGACAAAAGGAACATAAGTAAAGTATTAAGAGTGATGTTTTCTGCAGATGGTTCGGTTTGTTTTGGAGTTAAGTGGCATAAAAGTAAAAATATGTGGCAATTTACAAGAAGAGTGAAATTTTCCTCCAAACATCCTGCAATTAAACAACAAATTGCAGAGTTGCTTAAAAGATTTGAGTTAAACCCAGAGACATGGGAAAAAGAAGTTGTACTAGAAAGAAGAAATGATCTTATTGAATTTAAAAAAGAGATTGGATTTATTCCCGGTGTTAAGGTTACTAAAAATAGCAAGAACTGGGATGGATTTGAAAAGAATCAAATTTTAAATCTTCTTATTAAAAGTTTTAAACTAAAAAAGAAAGATTTACAACAATTCAAAACAAAAGAAGAAGTCATTAATTTTTTAAAAAGGTTATTGTAGGCTCCGACCATGAAGGCTACGGGTACAGGTGCCCACTGGTTAAAGGGGGACGCTAGCTGGGTAGACGTCACTAGAACAGAAAGAATAACTTTATACTAGCTAGCGATTAATATAAAATATGAAATACGAAACTGCTTTAATTGCAGGTATAGTTGCTAGCGATGGACATTTAGATAAAAACTTTCACATAATTCGAATAATAACGGGTAGTAAAAGTTTCCTAGAGTTTCTAGAAAATTTGTTGAAAACAATTACAAAAGAACAAATTCGTGTATACGTTTCCAAAAGTGGATTTGGAAAAACAAAGTATACAGTCTATCTGAACGACAAAAATCTTTACAAACTTCTGAACGAAAAATTCAATGTACCGAAAGGTAAAAAATCTTTGGCCATTAAGCCTCCAGAAAAATTAGACAAAGAAGAAGAAAAGGCTTATATTGAAGGTTGGCTCGCAGGTGAAGGAAGTATAAGTCATGACAAAAATCCACAAATCGCCTTGTGGTCTAAAAGTAAAGAAATAATTTACTGGCTTAGAGATAAGTTAAAAGAGAACAATGTAAATGCTCAGATCTATTACAGCGAGAAAAAGCAACAATATCTTTTGATGATTCGAAGAAAAAATGATTTCCAAATTTTTATTGAAAATTTTCATTTTGTTCATCCTGATAAAATTGTAAAATTAGCTTCTGTTCTAGGGCGTCCCAGATTCAGAACGTCGTGATCATGCACAGGTGCTTCAGATTACTGTTACTACGAACTAAACTCTTACTGTATTGAAAATTTAAAGAAATTTATGACTCTTATCGGAAGCCGACATCCGATGAAGATTGAAAGAATGTTAAAAATTGTACACCTGGCATGACGACAAAGACAGTTCGGTCGCTATCTACCGGAGGTGCTGGTTGTCTGACCGGAAGGATGGGTGAGTACGAAAGGAACACCCATCCGTGGCCTCTGGTCTACCGGTTGTTCATTGCACAGCCGGGCAGCTAAGCCATAGCGGATAAGTCCTGAAGGCATCTAAGGACGAAACCGCCCGGGAAAATAGACAACCAATCTCTCTGCTGTTTCGCAAGAAACGGTAGAGAGACGAGGGCTCTGGTAGACTACCAGGTTGATAGGAAGGGGGTGTACGCACCGAGCTTTCGAGCGAGGTGTTCAGCCCGCCTTTCCTAATCGCCTGAGGTTGCCGGACCTTGATAAACAGCTTATCCTATGGTAGTTTCAAAAACTTTTTCTCAACTTGAGAAAAGTGAATAAATTAAAAATTTAATTTTTGATTATCAAATAAGTTTTGTGAGAGTAGAAGTTTACATAAGAAATAAAGAGATTGAAGTTCCTTGTGTTTATCCTTCTCCTACTATTTCTCTTTCTGGAAATTTAAACGTTCAATTAGAAGTTCCAATAATTTATAAAAAAATTAGAGAAATACCAGAAGAAGATAAAAAAGTTTTAGAAATTGCTAGAAAAATTGCAGATTTTGAACAAATAAAAGTTTATGATGTTTGCAGTTTAAGCGGAAAGATTTTAGCAAAAATTAAAAATGTGAAAGAGTTTCCTGCAATTTTTGTTGATGGGAAAAAAATAGATTGGAAAAATTTTCAAGAGTGATTTTTTGAAAGAAGCTTGGTTAAAAATCGGTAAAAGAAATATCAAAGTTGAAATTAGAAAAAATTTCTTAGAAAAAACAATAGGACTTATGTTTAGAAAAAAGTTAGAAAAAAATGAAGGGATGCTTTTTGTTTTTGATAAAGAATGTTTTCCAAGCTTTTGGACTTTTGGAATGCTTTTTTCAATAGATATAGTTTGGATGAATGAAAAAATGGAAGTTGTGGATGTAAAAGAAAATCTTAAACCTTTTAGATTTTGGAAATTTTACAAACCAAGAAAAGCTTCAAAGTATGCTTTAGAAGTTAATTCTGGTTTTGTGAAAGAAAATAAAATTAAAATTGGAGATAAATTTACCTTATACTAGAATTAAGGATTTTATTTCCTTTATTGCTTTTTCCATCTTAATTAAAACCATTCCTAAGTTTACGTCTTTGTATAAAAGAGAGGAAAAAACTAGCTCAGAATCTATACTGAAACAAACATAATTCCCTTCTGTAGATTTAACTATCGTGTATTCTAGTTCACCTATTCCTAGTTCTTTTACTGTAAAACTTGAGCTTTTAATTATAGCAGCTGCTAAAGCAGCAACTAGTTGGGAATTAATTTCTGAAGGAAGAGTTGAAGCTACTAACAAGCCTTCAGCCTTTGCTATTATTGAGCCCTTTACTCCATCTATTTCTTTTAATTTTTTCAAGATTTTTTCAAGTTCTGATTTTAGTTCCATTTAACTCTCCTTTGTAATTTTGATTAAAATTTTGAGAAAGTAAATAAAACCTGAAAAGTAAATAACTGTAATAAGCCAAGAAATCCAATATTCGAAGAAGAAGATAAATTGAACAAAAACACCCAGAATAAATAATAGTAAAGACCTGAACAAGATTTCAAAAGCTTTTGGAGTTTTTGGGTTAGTAAACATCATAAGCAAGGCAAAGTTTAAATTTTTCTTAAAATTTTTAAGAAGATTGTAAGAATAATAAACAGAAATTCCTGTTTGTATAGTTACAGTTAAAGTTAAAACATAATATAAAATTTCAAGAAAATTAACCATATTTTCCAAACCTCCTTAACCATTTGAAGAAAATGTAAACCATTATTATGGCATAGATTATTGCTGATACCAAAACAGTAACACCAAAAATAGATGAAATTGCAAGGAAAATTGGTTCAGTGTAATTAAAAGCTAGAAAAAAGTTTAATGGGCCACCAAGACTACCTATAAAAAAGATTAAGCATCCGTAAAAGATGAGTTTAACTTCTTTTAAAGTTTCTTGTGGATTAAGAAGAAAAGAAACTATTGAAACTTCTTTTTTCTTTTTCAAGTATTCTAAAAGTTTAAAAATTAGCCATAGAGCAAAAATTCCTAAAGTAAGCCAGGTTGCTCCAAAAAAAGCATTAGTAAACACTTCAAACTCTTTTGAAATAAGAATTGAAATTATATCCATAATTTTAATTTGTTTTCTTAACTAAATAAATTTCATTTTTAAATTAGTAAACAAAAATAGAATTAGATGACAAGCATAACTTTTTTTGGTGGAGTAAACGAAATAGGAGGAAATAAGATTTTTTTGGAAGATAGAGATACAAAATTGTTTTTTGATTTTGGTTTTAGCTTTTCTTCTGCAAGAAAATATTTTGCAGAATTTTTAAGGCCAAGAGTTTGTTCTGGTTTGGATGATTATTTTGAGTTTGATTTGCTTCCGAAAATGAAAGGAATTTATAGGGATGATTTGCTTGCTCAGTCAGGAAAAGAGCTTACTGTTAAACCAGAAATAGATGGTGTTTTCATTTCTCATGCACATGCTGATCATTGTTGGGATGTAGCTTTCTTGCATAAGGATATGCCGATTTATTGTGGAGAAACTTGCAAGTTATTCTTGCAAGCTATTCAAGAAACAGGAAGAGGAAGTTTTGAAACAGAATTCTTTACTTATAGACAATGCTTTGTTTCAAGAAAAGAAAAGCCTGAGTTTGAAAGAAATTTCAAAACTTTTAGAACAGGAGATAAAATAAAAATTGGTTCAGTAGAAGTTTTACCCGTGCATGTTGATCATAGCATTCCAGGTGCTTATGGTTTCATAATTCATTGCTCAGATTTAACTTTAGCTTATACAGGAGACTTAAGAATGCATGGACCAAAAAAACAAATGACTTTAGATTTTGTTGAAAAAGCAAAAGAAGAAAAGCCTGATTTCTTGATAATTGAAGGTACAAGAATGGATGGAAGTAAAAGTTTGAGTGAAGAAGAAGTTAAAAGAAGAGTAAGCAATTTTATTTCAAAGACAAAAAAAATGGTGATAGCAAATTTTTCCTGGAAAGATATTGATAGACTTAATTCATTCTTTCAAGCATGTGTTGAAAATAAAAGAAAACTTGCTATAAACACAAGAATTGCTTATTT
>Ga0078972_1005245_pt1 | contig 20015 bp, 20 predicted proteins | sample YelNatPaOPGAMG01_FD_67568 | JGI IMG/M metagenome (GOLD analysis project Ga0078972, IMG submission 67568) | Hot spring thermophilic microbial communities from Obsidian Pool, Yellowstone National Park, USA - OP-RAMG-01 (SPADES assembly) (version 2) | ecosystem: Environmental > Aquatic > Thermal...
AGCGCCGTTCATTTAGGAATGACTGCGACTCCGAAAAGAGCCGATAATATTGATGATTATAAATACTTTGGTGATCCGGTTTATATCTATAGCTATGGGCAGGGTGTACAAGATGGTTATCTGGCGCCGTTTGTTGTCCACAGAATTCTTACTGATTGGGATAAAAAAGGAAAGATTGAGCTTGAGGAAGCAAAGTATCTAGGCGCGCAAGTTGTTGCTGGTCCCGATGCAGAATTACAAGACGAGTATAAACAGAAAGAATTTGAGAGAAAAATAACAATACCTGATAGAACTCGAGAAATAGCAAAGCACCTCGCCAAACTTCTGCGTGATTTTGGCCCAACCCAAAAAACAATGGTTTTTTGTGTAGACTCTGACCATGCTGATCTTATGGCGAAAGAATTGCAAAACGAATTTGCCGATCTTGGTTATTCCAATTTTGCTGCCTCAATTATTGCCAGAAATAATGATATCAACGAGGCAGAATACGAGCGTTTCCGCGATCCGGAAAAACCAACACCAGTCGTTGCCACAACTGTTGACCTTCTTACTACCGGCGTGGATGTGCCAAGTGTGCGAAATATTGTCATTGTAAAACCAATCAGCTCAAAAATAGTTTTTAAGCAAATCATCGGACGCGGTTCGCGTCTTGATCCGCTCACTAACAAAAATTTCTTCCGCATTATTGATTACATTGGCGCAACGAAACTTTTTGATGACTGGGAGAAAATTGACCCCAAAAAACCCGAAGAGCCAGAAGGAGAAGCAAAATTTGTTATTAGAGGCGTAGTGCTAGATGCCGAAACACAAGATCCGATTCCCGGCGCTACCGTAGTTCTTCAACGTCGTGATAATGAACAATACTTTGAGCGCACAGATACAGAGGGACGTTTTACATTTTCCGATCTTCCTCAAAAGACATTTCATCTTACCATTAGAGCTAGCGGCTACAAGACGCGTTCTTTGACTCTATTGCCAGTTGAAGAGGCCGATAAACCTGAGTTTATAGAACTGTCACCAGTAGGTCCGAAACCAAAGAAAGTTTTAGTCAAAGGCTTGCCGGTGCATATTGCCGAGGAAGAACGGCTTGTATTGGAAAAAGAAGGCAAAACATTAAAGGTTGAAGAATATATTGCTTATACAGGCAAGGAGGTAGCGAGTAAAGTGCGCCATATTGAGGACTTGCGCGCCATTTGGCTTGAGCCAGAAAAGCGCCGGCAGTTTTTAGGTGAACTTGCTCAAAAAAGCATTTACCCCGAACTTATTGCCGAAATAAAAAACCGGCCCGACTTGGACAGTTTTGATATTCTCGCGCAAGCCGCTTTTGGCGCTGTGCCTCTTTCCCGAGACGAGCGGGCAGAAATGTTGGAGAAAGAAGGTGCGCGATTTCTTGCAGCATTCCCAGGCGACGCGCGAGAAATAATTCACGCCCTTATTGAGCGTTACCGCTTGGCCGGCATTGAAGATATTGAAAACCCAATAGTGTTTGAACTGCCGCCCTTTGACCGCATAGGCGGCATTCACGAAGCCGAGCGCCGATTTGGAACAATTGATAAATTAAAAATAGCTATTGCCGGCATCCGTAGGCGGCTTTACGCAAACATATAAACTATGATTTCTATCGCCTCAAAACTTAAAACCATAGAAAACAAGCTTCGCAAGGATAATAATCTTGGCGGGCAAATTGACTACAACGAGCAAATGGCGTGGATGCTTTTTTTGAAATCGCTTGATGTTTTAGAAGAAAAGCGCGAGAAACAAGCAAAGCTTTCCGGGAGAAAAATTGAATCTATTCTTGATAAAAAATATCGCTGGCGAACTTGGATGCATAGCGATATGACTGCCGAGGAAAAATTTCACTTTGTTCGTCACGAGCTTATTCCTTATATCCGAAAAATTGATACCACACCAGAACGCGAACTTGTTGCTTCTGTTTTTCAACAAATTCCCACAAAGTTTATGGACTCCGCTTATACATTTGCCGAAGTGCTTGACCTCATAGACGAGCTTGATTGGCGCACGCTGGAAGATTCGCAAATCATTACCCAGTTTTACGAGGAATCTTTGCAAAAAATGGGTTCAGCTGGCCGGCAAGCCGGAGGCGAATTTTACACGCCGCGTCCTCTCATCCGTCTGATTATAAAAATCATTGACCCAAAAATCGGGGAGACAATTTTTGACCCGTTTATGGGTTCGGCAGGATTTTTAGTGGAAGCATTTCAATATCTTAAAAACAAAAAACCATCCGCCAGAGAATACGAAAAATTGCAATCAGGTATTATTCAAGGCCAAGAGAAAAAGCCGGTGCCGTTTCTTTTGGGTGTAATGAACTGTATTTTGCACGATCTTTACGGCGCAAAATTAAAAAGAGGCAATACCTTTGCGCAAAATATTCGTCAAATTGATCCATCCGACCGCGTAGATGTGATACTTACCAATCCACCTTTTGGTGGTGAAGAAGAAAAAACACTTTTGGAAAACTTTCCCTATCCCACAAGCGCCACGCAGGTTTTATCCGTGCAATATATTTTGCGACGGCTTAAGCCCGGCGGACGTTGCGGTATGGTAATTGACGAGGGATTTCTCTTCCGCACCAACGAAAAAGCGTTCGTCAATACCAAGAAAGAATTGCTTGAGGAAAATAATCTTTTTGCGGTTGTTTCACTTCCTCAAGGGTTATTTACCGCTGTTGGCACCAGCAACAAAACTGATCTTTTATTTTTTGAACGCGGCAAACCGACAAAAGATGTTTGGTATTACGAACTAACTGGCAAATTTACCAAGACCAAACCCATCAAAGATAGTGACCTTGAGGATTGCTGGCAAAAATTTCAAAAACGCGCCGAATCAGAAAATAGCTGGATTGTTTCAGCTGAAGAATTAAAAAAACGAAACTACGACCTCACCGCAAAAAATCCTAACCGCAAAGAAGAACTCACCCACAAACCGCCAAAGGAGTTGGTGAAGGAGATTGAGGAGAAAGAGGAGAAAATAAAATTTCTTTTAAATGAATTAAGGGAATTGGTATGACAAAAGAAGATCTAAAAGATTTAATTATCGTGCTTCGTAACTTTTTGCGCGGCGACGCAAATACCTTCCTTTGGGCAAAATCGAGAAAAGATTTATTAAGCGACTCAAGAAATTTTGAGGGCAGTATTTATAGTATTGGTGGCGGCAATTTCTTTATCGCTTTATCCTCTTTATGTCTTTTGGGCTTTCTTGCCAAAATTTATAAGATACTGACTAGCGAAGAAGACAAGCTAAACAGGTTATTTGGTAAAAGAGGAGTATTTGAAGATGAAACCGCAGCTGTTAAAGAATTTATTCAGAAGCTTAAAGAGGAAAATATACCTATTGTTGATGATAAAAGTGTTCAAGAGAATAAATTTTGGCAATTATTGAGGCATGGTCTTGTCCATTTGTTTGTTCCAAAGGGTAATTCTTCAATTCAAGCAATTGATCCAGCACATTTTGCTGCAGGCCTAAGTCTGTTCCAGTTTAAGAACTATTTAAACAATAACGAATTACCGGCAATTACTCAGAATGAACACGGAGGGTTTAATTGCGATGCAGACTTGCTAGCCGTTAAAGTTCAAAAAGCTGCCGATTGGTTAATTTCTAAAATAGAATCAGGTTATTTTAAATTTAGCAACAAACGCATTAGTGCCATCGATAAATTATTTAGTTCGGAAAATAACTGACAAAACTATGACTTGGCCCACTAAAAAACTTGGGGAAATTTTAAAGTCAATAGAAAGCGGCTATAGACCAAAAGGCGGGGTTCGTCATATTCGCGAAGGTGTTCCCAGTATTGGGGCTGAACACCTTACAAGTAGTGGCGGTTTTAATTTTGAAAAAATAAAATATATCCCGAGAGATTTTTTTGAAAAATTGAATCGCGGGATTATTCGACATGGAGATGTTTTGGTTGTAAAAGATGGTGCTACTACCGGTAGGGTTTCATTGGTAACGAATGATTTTCCATTTGATAAATCCGCTGTTAATGAACATGTCTTTATTTTGCGGCCAAATACTGAAAATATTCTAAGTGAATTTTTATTTAATTTCTTATTTTCCGAAAAAGGCCAAAGGCAGATACTTCAAACTTTTCATGGAATGGCACAGGGCGGAATCGATTCCAAATTCGTGAACTTCGTTGAAATTCCTCTTCCACCCCTTTCCGAGCAGAAAAAGATTGTAGAAAAAATTGAAAAACTTTTTGCGAAAATTGATGAGGCGGAGCGCCTGCGCGCAGAAACCCTTGCTGCCTCCGCCGCGCTTTTGCCTTCTGCTTTTCACCAAGTTTTCAACCGCGCGAAAAAAGAAAATTGGCCCATTAAAAAACTTGGAGAAGTTTGCCAAATACAAAAAGGTAAAAAGCCCCATTTATATCAAGAAAGCGATCCTGGTCGTTTGCCATATTTAACTGCAGAAGCTTTGCGTAATGGCATTGCAAAACAATTTGCATCTATTTCTGATAGAAATTCTGTGCGCGTTTCAGAAAAAGAGATCATCGTTATTTGTGATGGTTCTAATTCTGGTGATGTATTTTTTGGTCATAATGGGACTCTTGCTTCTACGATGGGTAAATTGGTTCATTCGCAAGAAATTTATACAAAATATCTTTATCTATTTTTGAAACAAAATTTTGGATACCTTAATACAGATAAGATTGGTGCAGCTACCCCGCATCTAAATCAAGAAAAATTTAAAAACTTAGAAATCCCCCTCCCACCCCTTCCCGAACAGAAAAGAATTGTCGCATATTTGGATACGCTTTCTCAAAAATCCCAAGAACTGCAAAAACTCCAGCAACAAACCGCCGCCGACTTTTCCGCCTTGCGCCAATCCATACTAGTGCAAGCATTTAATCAAAACTGGTAGTATGAATTCATTTAAAGATATTGCCTATCAGATTTTTTTATTGATTTATTATTTATAACGAGTTGGTTATTGGTTATCAGTTTTTATGGTTGGGAGCGAGAATTAGTCAAAAAATTTTCTGTTAGAAATGTCTTTAGAGTATAATTAAGCAATATGATTTACGGCAGGAATGGGGATCTTCCTTTTAGAATCTCACGAAGCAAGATTGATTTGTTTTTGGAATGCCCGCGGTGCTTTTGGCTTGACAGGAAAAAGGGAATTAGCCGTCCGGGAATGCCTGCTTTTTCTTTAAATTCAGCGGTTGATGCTCTTTTGAAGAAAGAATTTGACCTGCTTAGAGAAAGTGGACAGCCGCACGAATTGATGAAAAAGTATAAAATTGAGGCTGTTCCTTTTAAGCATAAAGAGCTTGATATTTGGAGAAATAATTTTAAAGGCAAGGAGTTTTATCACAAAGAAACTAATTTTTTAATTTTTGGGGCAGTGGATGATATTTGGATAAACAAAAAGGGCGAGCTTCATATTGTTGACTATAAGTCAACATCAACTGAAAACGAAATATCTTTGGAAGATGAATATAAACAGATGTTTAAGAAGCAAGTTGAAGTTTATCAGTGGATTTTTCTAAAAAGCGGTTTTTCAGTTTCGCCTATTGCTTATTTTGTCTATGCCAATGCTGGAAAAAACAGGCCTAAGTTTGATGGAAGACTTGAGTTTGAACTTGAGATAATTTCTCATAAAGGCGACACTTCGTGGGTCGAGCCAACAATTTTTGCTATGAAGGAATGTCTTGATTCAGACATAATTCCTGAAGCAGGGGATAATTGCGAGTTTTGCCGATATCGCAGTTTGGCGAGTAACATCTATTAATTTATTTTTTATTGGCGAGTTAGCGAGTTGGGATAATTAGCTTGTAATAAACAACTCGTGATAACCAACTCGCAATAAATTAACTCGCAATAAATTAATAATTAAATAATTAAAAATGAAAATTAACAGATTTGAAGATTTGAGGATTTGGCAATTAGCCTTAAAAGCGACCAAAGAAATTTATGATATAACTACAAAGAAAGAATTTGCGAAGGATTTCTCCTTAAAAGATCAGATAAGAAGGGCCATTGTTTCTGTCAGCTCTAACATTGTTGAAGGGTTTGAGAAAAATACCAATAATGATTTATTAGGTTCTTAAAAATTGCCAAAGGTTCGCTTGGTGAAGTAAGAAATCAGCTTTATATAGCTTTGGCTGTAAATTATATTGATAAAAAAGAATTTAACCGTTTGAACGAAGAATTGATTGATTTAGCAAATCAGATTGGAAAATTTATAAGCTATTTACAGAAAAGAAAGATTAACTATTAATTTATTGTTTATTAATTATTGACGAGTTGGAGAGTTGAAATAATTAACTCGTAATAATTTAACTCGCAATAAATAATAACTTGAAAATTATCGGGGGATGTAGGTGAGAGCTAGTGCTTTACCGATTTCAAATCCAAGGCGATCTGCTTCAGGATGTGTTTTCCCTTCCTTTTTGCAGATTTTATAGCGCAAAATTTCTGTTGCCTCAGGAGTTATTCGTCCCATAAGTTCAGCAATACTGCCTGTAAAATGGTTGTAAAATCCGTCTCTTTCGCAAGCTGAAATTGCTAGAACCATTGCCTCCCAGAAATGATAGGTATCTCCAGCAGGGTCCTCATCATGGGGGCTAAATCCGAAAGGAGCTGCCACTTTTTGCCAGTTGAGAATTCTTGATGGTGGTGTTGGAATTTGAGGAACAAGACGAGTATCGCATCCTCGCGCTACAGCTCTTGTTCCAACAGCTAGGTTAATTAAAGCTTTTGAAAGATCGCCTTTGAAAAATTTAAGAGCAATGTTTAATTGTTCAGTTATTGTTATTGGGCGGACTTTGTTTCTAGAGTCATCCTCAATTGTGCTTACCAGCTTTCCTGTTTGATTGAGGAGTCGGGTCAAATTTTCTGAAAATGGGAGATAATGTTGGTCGGCGAAAGCGACATAGAACTTTACAATTTCTGTTTTATCAATTCCTAGTTGAGATTTAAATGGTTTAAGAGATGCGCCATCTTTGTTTATAACACCGAGAAGGTCGTCTAAGGTATTTTCTGGAGCAGGATTTGAAATACGATAACTTTCTGGCCGCTGACGGATTAAGTGATTGTAGGGGTAGTCCCTTGAGGCGCCGTGAGCGACAGTTTGGGCTATATTCAGGCCTTTTTCTATTATAGTCACAACTGAATTTTAAAACAATTGATTAATTTTCTCAACTTAGACCTTTCCTTTATTCGTCATTAATTATGTTTGAGAGTTAAGATTATTAATTTATTATTTATTTTCGAGTTGGCGGGTTAACATCTATTAATTTATTGTTTATTGGCGAGTTGACGAGTTGAAATAATTAACTCGTAATAAATAACTCGTAATAATGAACTCGCAATAAACTAACTCGTAATAAAAATAATAGAATTGATGAATTAGATTGGAGTTTGTCTTTTTTTAAAAAATAAGGCCACTTGTTACAAGATAAATCTTGCTGGTTTGATTTTTTTAATTTTATTTTTGATAAATAATTTCTACTTTGTCGTGATTGGGGATTGATCCTTTGCCTTCAAATTTCTCACCATTATCTACAATAGTAACTTCTCTTTCTTTTTTATCAGGGGTTAGGATCTTTCCGGTTCTAACTTGAGGTTCTTTTTCTTTCATTTTTCTCACCCCCTTTCTTTAAAAAAAGAGCCCCTTAGGCTCTTTTTATAATATCCGCGATAATGCGGCTTTTGGAATGTGATTCATTTTTTACCCGAAGTTAATTATATGGAGATGGTTGAAAAAGTAAAGAGTCAAAAAGAGTATTTATTTGAGGCACGAGGGGGAATCGAACCCCCGCATAGCTGTTTTGCAGACAGCCGTGTTTCCACTTCACCATCGTGCCGACTTTGTTATTTTACCTTTTTTTCTTAACAAAAAAAAGCCGCCCTTTGAAGGCGGCTTTTTTAATCATTTGCTTTCTTTTGCTTTGACGGTGATTTTCTTTGGCCTTGCCGCTTCAGTCTTGGGAATAGTGACTGTTACAATGCCGTTTTTAACTTCAGCCTTAGCTTTGTGCCAGTCACCGCCTGAAAGGGCAGTGGTGTAGTAGTATTTGAAGCTTGAAGCACGATATTCTCCTTTAGTTTTCTTTTCTTCCTTGGTTTCAGCCTTGATGGTTAAGACTCCATTTTCTATTTCAATTTCAATATTTTCGGCTGGAACACCTGCTACCACTGCCTCAGCGATAATATCTTTGTCAGTGGCATAAATCTTCAAACCTCTTTGAGGCTGAAATTCTTCCCACTCTTCGTCCCAAGAGGGAAGGGCAAAGAGATTTCGGAAAGGATCGCGGACGAGTAAGTTTACCATCTTTCTCACCCCCTTTCTCTAGCACTCAAGACTATTGAGTGCTAATAAAATAATATAAAATAGGGAAGTGTGTTGTCAAGAGGATCTTTAATTGTTAAACTGCTAAACTAGTTTGGGGGTTAAAAATAAAAAATGATTAAAAAAATAAAATTAATTTTTACAATTTTAATTTCGGTTTTTTTGACAATTATTATTGTCTTTTTCTTAATTGGCTATTTTTTCCCTCCCAAGGCTGGGCTTTTGGTTGTTTCAAATCCCAAGGCAGATGTTTTTATTGATGGCATTAAAGTTGGCGAAACTCCTTATGATGCTGCTTTAAAGCCAAAAGAAGTCCTAATTAAGATAGCTCCTCTTGACCCACGTCTTACTTCTTATGAGACAAGAGTAAGGCTTGTGGCGAAAGTAAAGACGGTTTTGCAAAGGGACCTTGCGGAAAGCGATGAGAAATCTAGTGGAATTTTAATCTCTTTTGAGAAGGCGGTTGGTAAGAATCCTGTAATTTCGGTAATATCCGATCCTGATAAAGCTCAAGTTACGCTAGATGACCAAGTGCGTGGCTTTACCCCCTTGGAGCTTGGTTCTATCGACTCGGGAGAGCATAAACTTTCTCTTTCTCTTTTTGACTTTATCACCAAAGAGGTAAATATCAGAACTTACCCCGGATACAAATTGACAGCCTTTTTTAAACTGGCTCCAGTGCCACCTCAAGAGCAACCAGCCCAAAAGAGTCTTAATTTTAAGGTCCAGATAGTAAAGGTTGGAAAAGATGGGCTTAATGTTAGGGAAAAGCCTGATTTATCTTCAAGCGAAGTGGGCCAAGTTAAGGAGGATGAGGAATACAGTGTTCTTGAAGAAACTGAAAATAAAGAGTGGTATAGAATTGGCAAAGAAGATGTAAGTTTAGGTTGGATACCAAGCCAATATACTAAAAAGATTGAAGGTAATTAAATCCAAACAGCAGCTCCGCTATAAAGTATCCAAATTACCATTACAGTCCAAATCAAAACAGCAAAAACCAAGGCAGTATCAGTTAGTATAAGTTTTTCCGGCCTTTCAGTTTTGCCGGCAAAAATTAAGCTTTGATAGCGCATAATGCCAAAGATAACAACAGGAATCGTGGTCATTAGAAGCTTATTGACGGTAATGGTTTTTGAAATTTCGGCTAGGAACACCCAAAGCGGCATTGAAGCCTTTGGTGATTCAAAAAAAGAAAAAAGCGACCAGCTCATCCATGCGGCATTGCCAAACATCGTCACATAGGAATTTAAAAGTTCTCTTTGGTAGTTTGAAAGAGAGCTTCTTGTTTTTGCTTCTTTCCCTTCTGTAATATTTAGTTCAGCTCTTCTTTTTCCTGAAGCAAGAAAAAGCGATACTGAAATTACACAAAGCAAAAACCAGACAGAAAGATGAGCGTTGATAGCAAAAGCCCCTCCATAAACCCTTAGGATAAAACCTGTAGCGATAATCAAAATATCAACGACAGCTGTGTTTTTGAGCCAGAGGCTATAGAGAACCTGCAGGACTAGATAAAAAACGATGATTAGAGTAAAGATATCATCTAAGCGAAAGGAAAAAACAACAGCCAATGAGGCTAAAGCTAAGCTTTCTGAAAGGGCAATGTCAATGGGCAGCCTGCCTGATGCAATCGGCCTGTTTTTTTTGAAAGGATGCAATTTGTCTTTGTTTCTATCAATAATATCATTGAAAATATAGGCACTTGAGGAGGCAAGACAAAAAGCTACAAAAGCAAAGGCGCTTTCTTTTAGGTAGAAAGGGATAAAAAGGGTTCCTGAAAAGATTAAGGCGGCAAAAACAGAAATATTCTTGACCCAGTGAACAGGTCTTGCTACCAAAACCATACTTATTAAGATATCTAAAGTTTTTCCTTTTGGTTGTTTTGTGTCCATAAGATTAAGCCTCCGACAAATATGGCTATCCCAATTATAGTATAAATTTTGCTTGAGCTGTTTAAATTAAGCGCCAAGATGCCAAGTATTGCTGATGTTAGCCAATAAAAGATAGCCACTTGCCTTTTTGAAAAACCGGAATCTAGGAGCCTGTGATGAAGATGGCTTCTATCTCCCCACACAGGTGATTTTCCTTGGCTTATTCTTCTTATGACAACATAAATAGTGTCAATAATGGGAACTCCAAGAACAACAATCAAGGTGCCAACTTTGGCAGTTGAAAGAATGGCTAAAATAGCCAAAAGATACCCGCCCAAAGTTGAACCTGAATAGGAAGGCATTATTTTTTGAGGATAGAAGTTCCAGGGTAGAAAACCAAGATAGGCGCCGGCTGTAATTAAAGCTAGAATAATGACAGGCCACTGGGTGATATCAGCTGAAAATTTTAGAGATAAGGCGGCGATGGTTAGAGCTGCAATGACAATCACACCAGGAAGTTGGCCGTCGATTCCCTTTGCTCCCATATTTACCATATTCATCACCACGAAAATCCAAAAGATAGCAAGAAGACTGCCTAAAATATGAATTTGAAACTTGTCACCGAAAAAATTTGCAGTAACCTCAGGCCCTGAAAGATTTATTATTCCGCCTTTGGGGTTGGTGATGAAATTGATGCTGATACCTGAGACTACAGGAATTGTGAGTATTAGAAGTTGGCTGATTATTCTCAAATATGGATTGAGGTTAAATTTGTCGTCAAGAAGTCCTAGAAGAAGAATAAAGAAGGCGCCTGACATTATAGCAATTAGGTATTTGTCAAAAGGGAGAAAAAGAAAAGCGGAAATCACAATTCCCACAAAAATTGCAAGTCCTCCACCTCTTGGAACAGGATAGGTGTGAATGGTCTTGGGTTGGCGATTTTTTTGGGGGTCGTCGATGAGATCAAATTTCCATGCGAGTTTAATTACCAAGGGAGTAAAAAGCCAGGTAATTAAAGCAGGCAATAAAAAAGCGCCGATAAAATTTCTATTCATTAAATATTTCCAACTAGAAAAATGATTTTGGCGATTGAGACAAGAGAAAAGAAAGACAAGAAGATAAGAGAGTAAATTAAAATCTGTCTTGCAAATTTTTCTTTGACAAAAATAGAAATCAAGAAGTTGATGATAGAGAAAAAGATGGTCAGGAAAGCAGGCAGAGTAAGAAAAATTGTCTTTACCAGTTGTGTTTCCCCTTCAGGCATTCCATAAAGAAGCGGTACTTCAGGAGGAAGGTTTTTCCTTAATAAAACGACTGTTCCAATGAGGGCGAGATTGATAAATATGACAACAAGAAAAATCTTTTTAAATGTATCCATTTCCTTGTCTTTTTGGATAGGGATATTATTTGTAAGTGGGAGATTTATTCCCTTTTTGGCAAAGGAAAGATTTTTAAACTGTTTAAAAAAAGTGGCTTTGCGGTCAGTCATTTTGTTCTTTGATTTTAGCTTAAAAATCAAAGAGATGCCACTTTGGTGGATGGGAGAACGTATAACCTTGTTCCATCCTTTATCTCTTGAAGGTTTATTTTTAGATAATTTACTTCAAGCCAGCTTTCAAGTTTGGGGAGATTTTCTGAATTGGGAAAAATAACAACGATTTTTGGTCTTGAGGCAATTATCTTTTCTTGAGCTTCATCTTTGCTCCAGAAATCCTTGATATGGTAATCTGCGACATATTTTATTGGTGGCAACCTTCGCGACAGCGCGTAAATTTTGGCGTCATCTCCCCAAACAAAAATTCTGTCTTTTTTACTAGTGGTCTCTCTTATGAATTTAGCGATTGTGTAATTTCTTTCTACCTCCTGCCCAAAACGATTGAGATATTCTCTTTTGGTTATTTGACCGGTCGCAAGGTTTATAAAGTTTTTATAAAAAGGAAGACTAGGATAATACCAAAATTTGAAGTAGACAGGTACAAAGAAGGCAAGAGTTAGGGGAATGACGGCAAGAGATTGGGTAAGGTCATTCCCGACAAAAAGTGTTCCCAAAAGAAGAGAAATTGAAGGTATTGTTTGGACTAGGTAATGAGGATATGGCCTTTCAGAAAGTGTTGCGGCAAAAAGTGACAGAAAAAGCCAGCCTGAAATAAAGGCAAAATTTTTGTTTATTTTTTTTCTTGTAAGATAAATTAAAATCAAACCTAAAAAGACAATAAAGGCTCGAGCTAGAAGCGGGGCGTTTTTGATGTAAAAAGGCAATGTTTTTGCTTCAGGATGCCAAGATGAGAGATAACCAACATTCTGCAGGAAGGCTGCCTTGATATAATCAGAAAGCGCTCCTTTAGCAAAATACCAGATCAAGGTTAGAAAAATTGGTGTGAGGACACCAATACTTAGATAAAAAGTCTTTTTGATTATATTTTTAATTTCTTTATTGTCTATTTTTTTAATGCTTAAAATCCAAAGAAAAATAATTGCAGGCAAGTCAAAAATTGCCGGCACTTTCAAAAGAACTGCTATTGAAAAAATAAGACCTGAAAGAAAAAGATATTTTGGTTTGTCTTTTAATATGGCAATTAAGAAGGAAAGCATTATTGGCCCGATCATCAAGATTTCTGAGTTAACAATATTTCCTTCAAGAAGAGGCAGATTGGTCAAAAGAGCAAAAATTATGGTAGACACTTTAACCATATCTTTATTTTTAGAGAAAAGATTCTCACTTAGCTTAAAGAAGATGAAGACAGTTAAAAGATTCCAGACAGCCAAAATTGCCTTAAAACTAGCCAAATTACCGGCTGCTGCTGCCAAAAGATAAATTAGGGGGGGTTTGTTGTCGTGGATGTCTTTATAAAGAGTCAAATTTTGCCTTATTCCTTGTCCTAAGGTAAGGTATATTGTTTCGTCTCCATAGGAATAAGGCATAAAAAGTGTTGGAATTCTTAAAAGTGAAACTAGAACAAGAAGAATAATTAGCCATCTTGGTATTTTTTTGATTTGGTCTTTCATTTTTTCTTAAGCCAAACAACTTTCAATTCGCCAAACTTTTTGACTTCGTCAATTGAGTAGTTTTTAATTTTTATCTCATCCTCGCTTCCGCTTGTGATAACTCCTATTCTTTTAACATTTGGTATTTCTTTGATAACATCATCTTTTGTCATTTGAGCGGTACCTACATAGTAAGGCAAGCTTTCTGATGGGTTGTAAATAGGTGCTTCAAGGCCGTAGAATTTGCTTTCCCAAAGATGATGGGCTGATGAATTCCAATTGATAAGAAAGTCGTCTTTGGTTTTAGTTTCTTTGACATAATTTGCAAGTTCAGAAAAAGGTTTTTTGGTGGGGTGAAAAAAGTAGTTATAGTCAATGATGCCAAAAAGGATAATAACAGCAATAATTATAGGAGTTGAGATCTTTCTTCTGTTTGAAGATACAAGAATCATAGCAGCAGGAATGGTGTAGAGAAGGTAGCGGTTAAAGAAAATAGATTGCATTTTTTGGGAGATGGCCCAGGTGATGATAATAGGGAAAATAAAAAAGCTAAGAATAAAAAAGCTCTTTTTAATCTCTTTATGCCATTTCCTTAAAATAAGGATAGCAAAAATTAGATAAAGGGCAATTTGTCCCAGAGTCTTATTGACAAAGGGCAATTTGACAACTGGATTTTTAATTCCTTCAGCCAGATATTCATAAATCAAATTTCTTAAATCAATTAAGGTAGGCTTCCCTAGCCAAAAACCGCCTGTTACCATTTTGGTCTGACGGTAAAGAGGATAAACCCATGGTAAATATAAAATTGCAGCAATAACAAGGCCGCGGAAAACTTTTTTAGCGCCACCTCTATTGCCAAACAAGAATTCAAATATCATCCACAAAGCTTGTAGAAAAACAGCAAAAATGGCAAAGTGGTGAGAGTACAAAGCCCAATCAACAGAAAGAGCGTAAGTGATAACAAGAGCTAAAGATGAGCCTTTTTTCTTTTTCTCCTCCCTTTTAATTAACTTTAAGAAAAAGTAAGTTGATGAGGTGACTCCAAGAGCAAGTATTGAATACATTCTCCCCTCAAAAGCATAGGTGAAGAAAAATGGATTTAGGAAAGTTAAAATAGCTGAGATAATTCCTGTCTTTTTTCCCCAAAGTAGTTTTGCTATTAGATAGACAAAAAGTATGGTGACAACAAAGTAAGTGAAAGACAAAGCTCTAATTGAGACTTCACTAATGCCAAAGATCTGGTACCAAAAGTGAAGAGTTAGGTTGTATAAGGGGGGCGAGGTATCGCGAATGATGATTTTTATAATCTCAAGAGGCTGATTTTTGGAAAGAACAGCCGAGAAAGCTTCATCTCCCCATAGACTGGCGTTAAATTGATTGAGCATTAGAATAATTCTAGCAGAAAATGTGAAGAAGAAAAAAGTTATACCTTTTCAGTAACCTTATACTCAAGATATTTTCCAAGCATCAGCCTTGTATGAGCATCAATTCCAGGCAAAGCAGAGAGGAAAAAACCAGCAATTGGCATAAGTATAAATTCTAAGGGAGTGAGAATTGTTTTAATTAAAGGGTAATTCTTTGGCTTTTCGGGCTTGTATTTGCTATCAAGAATTAAAGTGACACTAAGGAATAAAAGTGCGGTTGTTAGGATTGCAGAGGATATCTTGGGTACCATATAGCCAAGGGTGGTTCTGCCAAAAGCAGGATTAAGAATGGTTGGCAAAGTTAACCCGATGGTGATGGCAAACCAATTTACAGGCCAGAGAAGATGTGCCCAGAGGGCGTGTATGATACGGGTAGTTTTGTCCCAGAAAGGAATTTTAGGGCTTGAAAAGTAATTTTTTATGATCCAAGGTAAATCAGATACTCCCCAAGCCCAGCGTTTATATTGGTTATATTGATTTTTGATTGTTGCCCAAAAACCTTTGGCGAGTGCCGCATCTACATAGATGGGCAAATAAATTGGTTCTACTTCTACTTGCCCATTTTTTTTGAAAAAAGCTTTAAAGAATATTCCCCAATCTTCAGGGATTTTGTCGGGATCCCAGTAATCTGTCTCATCAAGAAGCTTGAATGAAAGAGAATAATTTTGTTGGTTAATTAATCTATCCTTTCTTGGTAGTTGCGAAAGGTTCCAGATTGATCCAAGAGTGTTGGGGACGCGGGTAATAGCAGGCAGATCCCAGATGTTGTTGTAGAAAAGTATTGCCGGTTGCCAGAAGTAATTGTATCTTTTAGGGTTGTCAAGAAATTTATAAGTAAGGCAAGCAAAGTGATTGGGATGATATTTATGATCTGCGTCGCAGCTTGTTACTGTTAGATATTCCATATCCAGTTTTTTCTTTTTGATGACACTTTCTTTTGCCCAAATTGCTGCATATCTTTCATTTGAAGATTTGCCCACCGCTTCGCCAGAGGTTAACTTGTGATGGGTAAAATAAAGCCCTCCAAAAATATTTTTAAACCTTTTTTTAAGAGCTTTGATTTTTTTCTCTCTTTCTCCTCTATCTTCTTTCTCTTCCATTGCAACAACCACCAAAATTTGTTTTCTTGGGAGAGTTTGTTTTTCAAGCGAGCCAATGGTTCTTTCTAAGATGTGAAGAGGTTCCTTATATGTTGGAATAATGACAAAGTGTTTCACTTTTTGATAGTCGGGGAATGATTTTAGGTCTTTAAGCCAGTCATATCTCATTGCCGCCTGGATTCTTGTATGGGAGATAAGAGAGACAATAGCAATTTGCAAGGACTGGTAAAACCAGTAGATATTGTAAGCGAGGATAAAGTAGGCAACAGCGTTTGGTATTAAAATAATGCCCCAATAAGGGAAAAGTATCAGGTTCCAAGAGATAAAACCAGGAAGGATTTCAAGAAATCTTTGGACTAGTTTTTCTTTTTGGCTTAGTTTTATTTCAGCCATATTCTTTTAGGGTAATCTTTTAAAGAGAGGTTCTTTTATTTTTTCTATTTTGCCCGAAAATTGTTTTTCTATTTTTTCAGCTGACTTCGGAATAAATGGCTTAACATTAAAAGCAATTTTTCTAATTTCTTTGATTAAAGTGTTAAGAATATTAGTTTTCTCTTTTGTATTTACCCAAAGCTCGTTTTTGTTGACGACACCGTCAAGCTCCGAGATCTTTTGCCAGATAAATTCCAAAGCAAGGTCAACTCTAAACGAATCAAGATGATTTTCTACTTCTTGGTAAAATTCTGATTTTTCTTTTTCTTCTATTTTGATGTCAGCTATTTCTGCCAAACGACTGACTCTTGCAACCAAATTACCAAGACCATTAGCTAGTTCACTATTATAAACTTCTTTGATTTTGTCTAAATTAATATCTACATCGCTTGTTAGCGGTCCATATCTTAGGAAGAAATAACGCACAGCATCACTACCAAACTGGTTTACCAGTTCTGATGGTCTGATAACATTTCCAAGAGATTTTGAGATTTTTTGGCCATTTAATGAAATAAAGTCGTGAGCGAGTATTGTCTTTGGAAGAGGATATCCTGCGCTTTTAAGCATCGCTGGCCAATAAATGGCGTGAAACCTTAAGTTGTCTTTCCCTAAGACATGAACGTCCGCCGGCCAACAATTTTCGCTAGCACCATAAGTTAGGTAGTTGATAAGAGCATCAAACCAGACATAAATTGTATGCTTTGGATCATCGGGCACAGGAATACCCCATTTAACATCTTGCCTTGAGACAGAAAAGTCTTTTAGGCCATTTTTGATAAAAGCAATTACTTCATTTCTTTTTGTTTCAGGCCAGATAAACTCTGGGTGTTTTTTAATATGGTCAAGAAGAAAATCTTGATATTTGGAAAGGCGGAAGAAATAATTTTCTTCCTCTATCTCCAAAGGCTTAAGATGGGGATGAAAAGGGCATTTGCCGTCTTTGAGATCGGATTCGTTAAGAAAGTTTTCGCAACCCTCGCAATAAAAGCCCTTATACTTTCCAAGATAAATATCGCCGTTTTTTTTGGATTTAAGATAAAATTCTTGAGCAAATTTGACGTGATCCGAATCTGTAGTTCTTATAAATCTGTCATAGGAGATATCAAGCGCTTCCCATTCCTTTTTATCAAGTTTTGCTATTTCATCAACAAAAGCTTGTGGGTCTTTACCGCTTTCCTTTGCGTTTTTTTCAACTTTTTGGCCATGTTCATCTGTTCCTGTCAGAAAGAAAGTTTTCTCTTTTTTCTGGCGGTGATAACGGGCAAGTGAGTCGGCCAATATTTTTTGATAAGAATGGCCGATGTGAATGACATCATTTGCGTAGTCAATAGCGGTTGTGACAAAAAATTTCTTTTGCATAAGGCTATTTTACTGCAAGTGAGTTTAATAAGCCAGAATTAAGAGGAGCCAGTAATTTTTTTGATTTTATCTGCCCAGATAGTTGCCCACTCTTCAGCCTCTATTTTTTTAAGACCAAGGTCAAAGCCTTTGTTTTTATACATAAAGGCAACATCGGCAATTGTGGCTGATGAAACTTTTAAGTTGTCCCTGATATTACTGTAACTTCTTCCTTTTTTAAGCCAGTAGCCAACGGCCAGTCTTTTAGCAAAGGCTTCAAGCTCGTTTTCCATAAAGAAGTCGTTGAGGAATAAAATTGCTTCGTTTATATCTTTTAAGTCAGCTATCACTTGGGCGAAGGTTTTGATTATTTGTTCTCTTAAAATAGGATTTAATTTTTGTCTTGAGACTCTCATTATCTTTGATTGATTAAACTACTATTTTTAGTATAGCAGAAAGTTCTTTGGGGTCAATTGTTTCTTAAGTTATAATTCAGATATGGGTATTCAAGAAGAATTGGAAAAATATAACATAATCCCTGATCCTCTAAAAGACCAGTTTTTCTTAAAGGATGAAAAAATGGTTGATGAGATTGTAAGATTTGCAGATTTGAGTAAAGATGATATTGTTCTTGAAATTGGGGCAGGAACAGGAGTTCTTACAAAAGAGCTTGCCAAAAGAGCCGGAAAAGTAATTGCTTTTGAGATCGATAGAAAATTTAAGCCTTTTTTAGAGAAACTTCCAAGTAATGTCGAAGTCTATTATGAAGATGCTTGGAATTATGTGCAACTTCATGGTAAGTATAGGAAGAGAAAAGAATATAACAAGGTAATATCCAACCTTCCATATTCATTCATCGAGCCGTTTTTGCACAATTTGACTTTCCTTGAATATGATAAAGTCATTCTTCTTGTCCCGCTTAAGTTTCTAAAGAAGATTGAGGGGAATGAAGTTTTTGCTTCTTTTTTCAAAGCCAAAGTTTTGCTTGAGGTGCCAAAAGAGAAGTTTTACCCAGTGCCAAGAACTAATTCGGTGGTTATAGATCTAGTGAAACTTGACGATCCTGTTAAGACTAAAAATTTGGGGTTGTTTTTGCGCCAGTATATGTACCAGCACGAAGGTCAATTGGTCAAGAATTCTTTGATGGAGGGGATAATCAAATATAAAAGACTAGTTTATTCAAAGAAGGTGACTAAAAACGAAGCAAGAATGATTATTCAAGAAAAGGAAATTGATAAAAACTTACTTGAGAGTCATCCTAAAAGCCCTGAAATTTACAAGATTGTTGAGGAAAGATTTACTGGCTAATTCTTTGACTCTTTTCTTAAGTATTCTAGGACTTCTTTTAAGAAACGATTTAAATTTTTGGATTCGGGATTTCTTATATATGAAAGCCGAGCGGAGTAGGTATCTTTCTTATTATAAATTTGAAGCTGTTTGGCGTGATATAATAAGCATATGATTCAAGATTTACTCCTCAAAAAACCTTATCTTGCTTGGTATGTAAAAGATAAGCGCAAACTTTCAAAGAAGGCGGCGGTCGAAGCTATTCTCAACTATGGCACTTGGCAGGATTTTTTGGAAGCAGAAAGAATCTTGGGTGTAAAGGAGATGAGATCTATTTTTGAGGAGTTGAAGAAAAAAAGAGGTAACCTGCGAGTGAAAACCATAAATTATTTCAATCTTTATTTTTCCAAATATGCATAGCGAAGTACTTTCTTTTGAGCAAAAACTGCTTTTTCCTCTTGTTAAAAAATTCTCTGATAAGTTTTATCTGGCAGGTGGAACAGCTGTGGCTTTACAACTGGGTCACAGGAGGTCTTTTGATTTTGATCTGCTAACATCTTTTAAGATAAATGCAGCCAAAATTAGAGACCAAATAAGCAAGGATAAAAAGATAGAGGCAGTCTTGGTAGATGAAGCGAATGAATTTACCGTTATTGTTAATCAAGTGAAATTCACTTTTTTGAAATATCCTTTCGAGATCCCTTTAAAAGTTAAATACCAGGGGATTAGGATGCCGGATGTTTTGACCCTTGGTGCGATGAAAGCCTACACTTTGGGAAGAAGAGCAAAATGGAAGGATTATGTTGATCTTTATTTTATAATCGGTATTTTTTCATTTAAGAAAGTAATTGACGCGGCGGTTGATATTTACGGAGATGAATTTAATGAGAAATTATTTAGAGAGCAACTGGCTTATTTCGGGGATATTGATTATTCGGAAGAGATTGATTTTATGAGAGGTTTCAAAATCGATGATAATAGGATTAAAAAAGAGCTTGTGAAGTTTAGTCTTACAAAATAACAGTCAAAAGGAAACTTTCTCTTCTCTGGGGAACCTCATCTCACAAAGCTTGTTCCTTAATTTCTGATCAAAACAAAAGTTAGAAAAAGGACGCCTACAGTGATGAGAATTAGCACAGTTTTTGGATAGATAATACCTAAATGCCTTAGAAAAAGTATTTCTACAATAAGGGTCGCGATTATAAGACTTCTTCTTGCATTTAAAAGAATTGCAGAGAGGGTAAAAAAGATAGCTAGCCAAAGGA
>Ga0078972_1009073_pt1 | contig 20014 bp, 18 predicted proteins | sample YelNatPaOPGAMG01_FD_67568 | JGI IMG/M metagenome (GOLD analysis project Ga0078972, IMG submission 67568) | Hot spring thermophilic microbial communities from Obsidian Pool, Yellowstone National Park, USA - OP-RAMG-01 (SPADES assembly) (version 2) | ecosystem: Environmental > Aquatic > Thermal...
CAAAAATTTCCGAAAGTTTAAGGAAAAAATTGATGGAAGCAATTGACAATCTTGCTTATGTGGCGATTCAGATTAAAAGTCACGAGGTGGAAACCGGATTTTACAAACCCAGTTTGGGTCGAGGATTTGGCTGGCAAAGAAGGGGTAAGTTTAAAGGCCAAATTAAGGAGGCTTCAGGTCAAGGTCCGGGAGGTTATTGCGTTTGCCAAAAGTGCGGCTATAAAATCCCTCATCAGGCAGGAGTTCCTTGTTCTACTTTAAAGTGTCCAAATTGCGGGGCAACTTTGGAAAGAAAGTAGTTCGATAAACTAACTATAAATAATATGCCAAGGCCGAGAATACCAAGATGCATCAGATTTAGCCCGAATGTCTATTTTTTTAAGCCTCAGGGTATTCCTTTGAGAATGCTTGAGGAGGTTGTTTTGTTGCCTGACGAATTAGAGGCTTTAAAACTTTATGAAGTTGATGGTTTGGAACAAACTCAGGCCGCAAAAAAAATGAAAATCTCCCAACCCACTTTTGCCAGATTGCTAGACAGTGCTACCAAAAAAATTGCTGAGGCAATCATTAAGGGCAAGGCAATAAAAATAGAAAAAAATGTTATTTCTCAAATCTCTTAAAAAAGGCGTGTTTAACTACTTCGGTTAGAGAAAAGTAACTCAAAAGAACCGTTCCTATCCAAATCCATAAATAAAAAGGTAAAGGAGTAAATTCAAAAAATTTTTGTCCTAAATTCAAGAGTGGAAAAAATACCACTACTCCGCTAGAAAGAAGGCTCGTGGAAATTAGAAGCTTACTGGGAATAGTTTTGTAAAATGACAGTTTAGTTCTAAGAACAAAAGTTACTAACATTTCAGAAAGTGAAGACTCCACAAACCAAGCGCTGCGAAAAACCTCGGGAGTTAACTTCCAAACAAAAATCATTGGCAAAATTAAAGCTAAATCAAAAAAAGAACTAAGAAAACCAAAATAAACCATAAATCGGCTAATCAGGCGAATATTCCACTTTTGAGGTTTTTGAATAAATTCAGTTTCAACATTATCGGTTGCAATAGTCAAAAGCGGAAGATCAGTAATAAAATTCATCAAAATAATTTGTTTAGGAAGAAGTGGAATAAAGCTCAAAAATAACGATGAAATAGCCACAGTTGACATATTGCCAAAATTGGCACTTATCGTATTCATTATGTATTTCATGGTATTACCAAAAGTTTTTCTACCAGCTTCAATACCCTCAACTAAAACTTTTAAATCTTTTTTAAGCAAAACAATATCAGCCGCCTCTTTGGCAATTGGAGCACCCGAATCAACTGCTATACCCACATCTGCTGCCTTTAGCGCCGGTGCGTCATTAATTCCATCGCCTAAGAAACCAACCACATGACCCTCTTGACTTAGAAAAGTCACTATTTGATATTTTTGCTCTGGTGTAACTCTGGCAAAAAAATTATATTTGCGAACAGCTTCCTTGAACTCATTTTTAGACAATCCTTCCAATTCCTCACCAGAAATAATCTCTTCAGGAGACACCTTCAAACCAACTTGCTGAGCAATGCTTCTGGTAACCACTAAGCTATCTCCACTCAAAATTTTAATCTTCACACCCAACTTAAGAAACAAAGTTAGTGTTTCCTCTATGTTAGCTTTAACGGGATCACTAAAAAGCAATAAACCCCTCAAAGACAGATTTTTCTCATCGCTTTTGCTAAATTTGGCTTGATGAAGCTCTTTTTCGGCTACAGCAATTACTCTGTAACCTTTCTCTTCATACTCTTTTATCCTTTGAAATAAAAACTCCTTTTGTTTAGAAGAAAATCGACTCACTGCAAAAATAGATTCCCAAGATCCCTTGGCCACCAACAAAATTCGACCTTTATGGCAAACCAAAACACTCATTCGTCGGCGTTTAAAATCAAATTCATTTTCTCCTATAGGCTTATAAGAAGCTAGTTCTTTTTCTAAAAACTTAATTTTGTTACTTTCCCAAAGCGCTTGATCAACAGCATTAGAGGAAAAGTTTTTACGATGAACGAAATTGTCGGTGCAAATCAAGGCTTCCTTTAAAATCTCTTCATCTTCTTTGCCTTCTACATTAATACTCTTGCATAAAGAAAAAGTCCCTTGAGTCAACGTCCCTGTTTTATCCGTGCAAAGAATATTCATATTGCCTAAATCTTCTACAGCAGACAAACGTTTGACAACCACTTTTTGGCGAGCCATTTTCAGGGCTCCCTGAGAGAGAGTAATCGTCATAATAATCGGGAGCAGTTCGGGAGTAATGCCAACGGCCAAAGCTACGGCAAAGAAAAAAGAATTAAACAAACCTTTATTTAACCACCAATTAACCAGAAAAATAAAAAGAGTCATCATCATGATTACTTTAAAAAGAAAGGAGCTGAATTTGCGTATTTCCTTTTGAAACTCGGTTTCAGTTGCCGCTTTTTCCAGAAATAAAGCTGTCTTACCGAAAAAAGTATTATTGCCTGTGGCAACTACTACTCCTTCGCCATAGCCACTAACAATATTGGTTCCCATAAAAAGCATGTTAGTTAGCTTCTGGGGCTGATCGGAAAGCCCTGCTAACGGACCAATTTCTTTTGAAACGGGCAAAGATTCACCAGTAAGAACGGACTCATTAGCTGATAAATTTTCTAAATTAATCAAGCGAATATCTGCAGGAACGAGATCGCCAGCTTGAAGTTTTACGATATCCCCTAACACTAAGTTTTGACTATCTGTTTCCAACCACTGATTATTTCTTTTTACTTTGACTCGATAGGAAATAAACTTTTCTAGTTTTTGCAAGGTTTTTTCTGCTTTATATTCTTGAAAAAATCCTAAAAGAGTACTGAGAATAACAATAGAAAAAATAATAAGAGAATCCAAACGTTCACCCAAAACAAATGAAACAACAGTCGCCAAAAGTAGAACCACCATCAGCCAATTTTTAAATTGGAAAAACCAAAGGCGCAAAGCAAGTGGTATGGCTTCCTTTTTAATAATTTGATTATCCCCATTTCTACGCAATCTTAACTTAACCTGAAAATCAGAAAGTCCTTCTTGAGAAGTTTCCAGAAGCGTTAGCAACTGATCAATAGGAAAATTCCAAGGCTTTTGAAGTTTAATCGATGATTCAGTCACATTTTTATTATAGCAATTAAGGGTAAACTTCTCCCTTACTGCTTTCTTAATTTTTTCTTAAGTTTTTTTTATTGGTCTAGCTTATAACCTAAAGCGTGGAAAAAAGCCCGGCCAAAATCCTGGAAAAAGGCGAAATTTATTTTATTTATGCTCCCCGCGTTCAGGAAGAAAAAGTTACTGGGTTTGCCGGCGTCGAGCGATTTTATTTAGTTCTTCACCCCTTTGACCAAAATTTATACCGTCTTTTGATTATTGGCCACAAAAAATTACCTCCTATTAGAGAAAAGGGTGAGGCTTACTGGGGTTTTGTTGAAGATGTTAACCCTTCAGCCGAAGCCATTGAAAATACTTTTGATCCCATTAAGTATAAAACCGGCACTCGCGGCGAGCGCTTTCGCGGTCCAGGCAGACCAGCCGGCGAAGGAGTCTATGCTTTAGTCAAACATCATAAACACGAACATTTAGTTTTTTCTCTCGAATTGCCAGAAAAATTAGGACCAGTTCAAAAAGATTTAAACATTGAAAAGCAGGCCAGTTATATTTTAAGCGTTAAAAATCCAACTCAACCTACTCCGCCCTCAGTTGGACTAGAAGAAGCTCAAGAGGCCCATTATCCTAAATATCTTCAAGAAGAATTTGATACCCGCCGCTTCATTTCCCGCAATCTTCCAGAATTTTTGAATTACCCGGGCACTCAAGTTTTATTCATCCCTGCTGGTCAAAATTATGTTAAAGAATTAAAAATCAGACTAAATCCTCAAAAAGAAACTCTGGAAACAGCCGAAATTTTTTCCGATCTTAAGCTCGAGAAACCCCTTCACCCCATAGAAACTTTAATTGGAGGAAAATGGGAATAAGTTTCATTATTCAAGATAATCCTGGAGTTTCTTCCTTCGGGAAGGATGCTTAAGCTTTCTTAGGGCTTTAGCTTCAATTTGGCGGATGCGTTCGCGGGTAACACCAAATTTTTTACCCACCTCTTCCAAAGTCATTGGCCGGCCGCCTTCCAAACCAAAGCGATAAATCAAAACTTTTGCCTCGCGCGGAGAAAGTGTTTCTAAAACTTCTTTAATATTATCTTTAAGCAATTGTTTGGAGGCTGTATCATAAGGTGAAGGAGCAGTATCTGCAATAAAATCACCTAAAAGAGAGTCTTCTTCATCTCCCACCGGCGCTTCCAGAGAAGTAGTTCCTTGGGCAATCTTTAAAATCTCCCGCACCTTTGCCGGCGAAATTTCCATAACTTTGCTAATTTCTTCTGGTGTTGGATCGCGACCTAATTCTTGCATTAATTTTCGGGAAGTGCGCATAAGCTTATTAATTGTCTCTACCATATGAACTGGCACTCGAATTGTTCGCGCTTGATCAGCAATCGCCCGTGTAATGGCTTGACGAATCCACCAAGTAGCATAGGTTGAAAATTTATAACCACGCCGCCAGTCATATTTTTCCACTGCTCGAATCAGTCCTTGATTGCCTTCTTGAATCAAATCCAAAAGTGTCAAGCCTCGGCCAACATACCGTTTGGCGATAGAAACCACTAACCGCAAATTTGATTCCGTTAATTTCTTCTTTGCCGCCTCACTACCTTTTTCAATTTTTTGAGCCAAATCGACTTCCTCATCAGCGCTTAAAAGCGGAATTCGGCCAATTTCGCGCAAATACATGCGAACTGGATCAGAAACCGAAGGCGCCTCCAGAGCCGTAAGAGCTTCAATCTCGCGAGCAAAATCCCGCGCTATTTTTTCACTCTCCCGCAACTCTTCTTCGCTGACATTTTCAAAAATGTCAATTCCTTCTTCAATCACTTTGGCATAAAAATCATCCAGCTCTTCTAAGTAATTTTCCGCAAAGGGAAAAACCTCTAAAACTTCCTCCTGAGTAATAAAGCCTTCTTTCTTGCCTTTCTCCAGTAATTTTTTCATGGCTCGCTGATCAATTAAAGGAGCAGTTTTTTCCTCGGTTTTCTCATTTTTGATCATATTTTTCCCTCTTTTTATAATTCCAAATATTTACCTTTTCTTATATTTTACCCTTTTTAACCTCAAATTAAAAGAAGCTAAGCAGCCTTTTCCAACTCCGCCAGCCGCCGAGTTAAAAAAAGCAGTCTTTCCCGATTGGCTTCTTCCACCTCTTCTTTATTTTTTTCTCGAATTTTTTGCCAAATAGACTGCAGTTCTTCTTTGACTTTCACTATTTCCAATTGCACTCGAGTTTTTTGAATTTCCTTCTCTACCCAACTCTCATCTTCCACTCTTTCGCTAAAATCAACTAAATAAAAGCGATCAAAAACTTCCCGCAATTCGGCCGGTAAGGCTTTAAAAAACATCTGGCTGGAAAACTTTTTTCTCTCTGCCAAATAACGCTTAAGAATTTCCACCAGTTTAAGGTTAGCCGGCAAAGACAATAAACTGCTAATTTCTGGGTTTTCCAGTAAAATGACTTTTTTACTCTGAAAAAGTAAAGCTAAAAGATAATTTTCCAAAACTTCACTTCGCTTTTTTTCTTCCGTTGGCTCTGCCAACTTAGTTAAAGATGAACTTTTAGCGGTCAATTTTTCCATCTGAAAAATAATCGACTCCTCGTTTACTCCCAAACGATCAGCCAGTTTTTTGATATAAAGATCTTTGACAATTTGGTCTTCGATCTTGGCAAAAATCGGAATCAACTCTTGACCAATTTTCTTTTTTTCTTCAGGCGTTTTGCCACGAAAACGCTTAAAAGCCGAATTCAGATAAAAATCATAAACACCTTCCGCCGCCGCTAAACGCTCTTTTAAATAAGCCGGGTCTTTTTGAGCCGCTTCGTCCGGGTCTTTATATTTTTCCAAAGTTACGACTTTTAGGTTAAATCCTAAATTGTCAGCAATTTCAATTCCTCGTCGAGCCGCCATATCGCCAGCCGCATCAGCGTCTAAAGACAAAATCAAATTTTCAGTAAAGCGCTTCAAAAGCCGCGCTTGGGATTCTGTCAACGCCGATCCTTTAATCGCCACCACATTTTTAATACCTACCTGGTAAGAAGAAATCGCATCCAGCTCCCCCTCAACCACCACGGCCGCGCCAGCTTTTTTAATTTCCTCTTTGGTTATTTGCAGGGGATAAAGCAGTTCGCTTTTATGGTAAATGACTGTTTCTGGCGTGTTGACATACTTGGCTTCTTTGGCATTAGGATCAAGCAAACGCCCGGCAAAGCCTACAACATTTCCTCGATGATCAAAAAGCGGAAACATTAATCGATCGCGAAAGCGATCATAGTACCGCTGACTGCCAGCGGCCGACCGCTGGCTGCTGATTATCAAACCCGCTTTTTCTAAATCAATCGGCAAATATTTTTTCTTACCCACTAAAAACTTTTGCAGTTCATCCCAAGCTGCTGGCGCATAACCAAGTTTAAATTGTTCAAGCGACTCTTTAGTTATGCCGCGCTGCAAAATATAATTTAGGGCCCGTCGACCAACTGAATGATTTATTAAAAGAAAGTGAAAAAATTCTGCTGCCAAGTGATTAATTTCGTAAAGTTTGTCTTTCTCAGACTCAGTTTTGGTTGGCTGATAGCGCTGTAGAGTAACTCCCGCTTTTTTAGCCAGCAAACGCAGGGCCTCTCCAAACTCAACCCGCTCTTGTTCCATAACAAAACTAAAAATATCTCCCCCTTTCTGACAGCCAAAACATTTCCAAATCTGTCGCTCAGGGGAAACCATAAAAGAAGGGGTTTTTTCGGCATGGAAAGGACAGCAAGCTTTAAAATTTCGACCGGCTTTTTTTAAAGGCACAGTTTCCGAAATATACTGAACTAAATCAATTTTGGAACGAATTTCTTCAATTTCATCCATGCTGGCTTGATTTTATCACAATCACCGCTGTCGGAGGTTTAATTTTATTTCCTTTTACTCTCTGAAGTTAAAAACAGTTTCTATTAAACCAAGACTGTTTCTATGCTTTATTTCTTTCTCAAATAAGATATTCTAGTATTCCTCTTTCCAACATTGATAAATTAAACAAATATTCATTATGATTAAAAGTTTCACGAAGCGGCCTAGCAGTTGTCTTCCAGCCATAACCGTCTGTAACCCAAATAAACTTATATTTACTCCCTAAAATATCAAATAAATTTCTATATTCACCAGCAGTAGATTTTAATTTAGATCCCCCTCCACCATAAAAATTAGCTTCAATCAGGAAAAGTTCTTTTTTATTATCAATCGCAAAATCATATCTTCTTGAAGACTTATCAACCGGAACTATATATCCAAATTCATGCCTAATCTTATTGGCATCAGCCTCTTTCAAATAGCGATAGTTTTTCTTTTTACATAAATCTAAAATGAACGCCTCTACAATATCTTCCATAGCATGACCACCACGATTTTTCCTGCCATTACTATCTAAACCAGCTTCAACCCCTATCATATAATCAATTAAATTCTTAATCTTTCTGTTAACCAATAAGTCTCTCAGGCCTGTTTCTTTAACAAAACTTAAGTACTTTTCGATATCTTCGTGAGATAATTTTTCTTTCGTAAAATCATAATCTTCATAAACTAATTTCTTATCCTTATAGTCAACCAAAATTTTGAATTTTTTCTTATTGGTTCCATCTCGAACCACTAAAGCAGGAAGAATTTTTGCCAAACTAGGATTTTCTTTGAGAAGAAATCTAAACTCATTGTCAAAATCATCCTTGCCAATCAAATAGTTTAGAATATTCAATCCTAATTCTATTTGCTTCGCATTCCGTAAAACTTTTTCCCAATTTACAAAATAAGACCAAAGTATATTACTTGGCTTTAAATTGGAAATTAAAAAATCAAAAACCTCGTCTTCGTTTCTACACTTTAATTTTTCATTATAAAAAGATATATTTTTCATCCTATCTTTTAGAAAACTTATACTCTAAATTTTTTTCCAATTCCTCAAATCTTTTAATTGACAAATCTAAATATTGTTTTTCTATATCTATACCTAAAAAACTTCTGCCATAGAGATAAGCCACTAGCCCTGTGGTTGAACTTCCTGTAAACGGATCTAAAATTAAATCCCCTTTTTGGGTGCTTGCCAGAACAATTCTTTTAAGAAGATCGATTGGTTTTTGAGTAGGATGTTTGCCAAACTTTTTTTCAATCGGCTTAGGCGTGTTTATAGACCAAACCGATCGCATCTGTGCCCCTGGTTTTTTTATTTGATCCTCTGGCCAATCTCCGTTTTTCATTAAGTTATAATTAAAAGTATGCTTTGCTTTCTTTTCCTTTCTGGCCCACAGCAACGTTTCATGGCTGGCAGTAAAAAACCTGCACGATAAATTCGGTGAAGCATTAGGTTTAAACCAAACAATATCATTCAAAAAATGAAAATTGTTTATTTCTAAAGCAAAGCCGCATTGATAAATGGAATGATAAGTGCCGCTAATCCAAATTGTTCCATTGGGTTTCAATACTCGTCTACATGCCTTAATCCATTCTAGGTGGAATTCGAAATTTTTCTTTGTACCATTTGACAAGTCCCAATCCCCTTTTTTTACACTAACCATTCTTCCATTCTGGCAAGTAAAACTACCGCTCGATAAAAAATAAGGCGGGTCGGCAAAAATCATGTCTACAGAATTTTCAGGCAGTTCGCTCAAAACTTCGAGACAGTCAGCGTGATAAAGTTTGAACCTTGGTTTCTCGTAATATGGTAATTTCATAATTGATAAATTTCTAATCCCCGAGAAACATGTTAACAGATTTCACAAAAATAATCTAATAAAAATAAAGAAGCATTCACTTCAATCCTTTCACTCCTACAAAACTGAAGGAACTCTTTCTAATTGGCGGTGTGTATTTGAAAAAATCCGAACCGATTTTATTAACGGGCTCGGCTCTGGCAAGCTTGGCGGCAAATTCTGTTAATCTCCTTATAATGTGTTATTGTGTTATTTTTCAATCCAGTGAATAAGTATATATATCGTAAAAAATATTATAACGATAAAAACGATGAGCGTAAAAAGAGCCATCTCCAGAGCCATTTTCCTCGGCTTTTCTTTCGTCGGGTAGTGATGCATCCATTCGTTGTAACTAACGAGATAAGCCATAACCGCGGCGATTAATGAGAAAGGGAGAAAAATAAAATAAATACCCATTCTCATATCTATACATATTTTAAATTATGCTTTGACAGCGAATTATTTTTGTTTTCAGCAAGTTTTATCTTTTTTTCTAAAACAATAAATAAAAAAGCAGAAATTATCGCCATTAAGCTGCCATAAATAAACGGCGCGCTAACGCCAATATGAGCCCAAAGAAGTCCGGCAATAAGAGAAGCAAAAAAAGTGCAAAATCCGATTGTGGTCTGATAAACACCAAAAGCCGTGCCTGTTTTTTCTTGAGGGATTAGATTAGAAATATAAGCCTTTCCAATTCCTTCGGTAAGCGCCATATAAATTCCATAGATTGGGAAAAGAAACCAAAGAATAAAACTGCTATTTGCCACACCAAAAAGAAAATAGATAATAGAGAAAAGCAAAAAGCCAGAAAAAAGTACCTTTTTCGGCCCGATTTTATCGGAAATAATCCCGGCGGGCATTGAAAATATAGCATAGGTAAAATTGAAAAAAACGTAAACCAACACAACGAAGGTTGTTGACAGTCCCAAATTTTGCGCTCTTAAAATTAAAAAGGCGTCTGAACTATTGCCCAGGGCAAAAATGAAACTAATTAACAAAAAAATTTTAAAAAAGGGATTAAGGTCGCGCCAGGTAAAATGAAAGGTAGAGGGAGAGCCGTCTTCTTTCTTGTTTTCTTTCACAAAAAAGAGTAATAAGAAAATTCCAATACAGGCTGGAATAAAGGCGAGAAAAAATATTAAGCGAAACTTATTATCCAAAAAATGAATTGCCAAAAGAGCAAGAAGCGGCCCAATTACTGCTCCTAGGGTATCAAGCGCCCGATGAAAACCAAAAAACCTTCCGCGAACTGAGGTTTCTGAGCTTTCGGCAATCAAGGCGTCTCTGGCTGAAGTGCGTGTTCCCTTGCCAAATCTATCAATAAATCGGGCAATCAAAACAAACGGCCAACCAAAAGCCAAGCTTAAAAGTATTTTAGAAATGGCTGAAAATGAGTACCCAAAAACAACAAAAGGTTTTCTTTTTCTCCATTTATCGGAAAGCCAGCCGGAAATAACCTTTAAGATGCTGGCTGTTGATTCGGCAATACCCTCTATCAAGCCAACAATCGCTACCGGCGCGCCCAAAACGCTAGTTAAAAAAATCGGTACCAGAGGGTAAATCATCTCCGATGCCACATCATTAAAAAAACTCACCAGCCCCAGAACAAAAATATTTTTTGAAATTCCGAATTTATTTTTCATAAAATTTATTCTGCTAAGAGGGCGAGGCAACAACCCTCAAAAACGCTGAAATTGTAAATTGGCGGAGAGGGCGGGATTCGAACCCGCGAGGACCTTGTGCGATCCTATCCGCTCTCCAAGCGGACGCACTCGACCACTATGCGACCTCTCCAGGTAAATATTTTATTCTTTCTCTACCCTGTCCTGTTTTTAAAAATTTTTCTTCCCGCAAGGCGTCACTTTTGTTTAAAAATGCTTCGTAGTAAATCAGTTTCCAAGGAATTCCTTTTGACGAATAAACAGATTTACCACTGTTATGTTCTTCTATTCTAGTTTTTAAGTTGGCAGTACTTCCAATATATCTTTTACCCAGCCGTTCACTATATAAAATATAGACATAAAACATATTGTACACTCGACCACCCCGCCCGAAGCGGGTCCGCCTTGGGCGGATATGCGACCTCTCCAGATATTTAGTGCGTCCAGAGGGAGTCGAACCCCCAGTCGCCAGGTCCGGAACCTGATGTTTTATCCATTAAACTATGGACGCTAACTATTAGTCAGTTTCTAGCGATTCTTTGCTCGAATCCAATTTCATTGAGCAAAAGCGGAGGGTACAGGGGTCGAACCTGTTAGTCCTTGCGGACACTGGTTTTCGAAACCAGCGCATTACCGTCCTGCCCACCCTCCCTTAAAAATCTTTTAGTGCCCCTGGCCCGACTCGAACGGGCAACCTATTGCTCCGCAAGCAATTGCTCAATCCAATTAAGCTACAGGGGCAACTCCGCAACTATTATACCAGAAAATAGCCTCAAAAGTTATTTTGAAGTAGGAGAAGCGGCAATTTCTTTTTCTTTCTTTTCCTCTTCAAGAGGAACTTTTTTCTGCAGCCAAACAGCCGCTTTATCTAAAAAAGAAGGTTGAGGCTCTTCTTCCAATAAGTATTTGGACAAAATTTTTTTCATTTCTTTCTCGTCACCTTGACCAACTAAAATCATTAATCGGCCCAACAGTCCCGTTCGAAGACTAAAATTAACTGTTTTTTGACCATATTTTTCGCCAAACCAGAACTGCTCTATTTCCTCCCAAGGATAAGTTTGCCCGGCATAAATTATTCCTCGACTGGTAAGCTTGTATTCTGCTTCTTCTGGTTCAACAGTAGAAAGAACATAATAGACAAAAATCAAAGAAACAATCGCCGCAATCAAAAGCCATTCTTTAACAAAAAACAAAATTAATCCTACTAAAAAAGCAATTGACAAAATAGTTGCCCAGAACTCACGATCTCTTTTTTTAAACGGTCTGATAGGTGCCCGCCAAGAATAAAAAATCTTTATTTCTTTAGAAGGGATAACTTCTATTGGTGTAATTTCTTTTTCTGCGGCAATTTTTTCGGTCATCAGTTTAAGAATAAAATAAAAATCGAGCAAAAGCAAGAAGTCAAGGATAAAGGAAAACTGTAAAATCCTGAACCGAGTATTGATGATTAATTCTGACTTTTGCGGTCAATTTTTGACAAAAATCCCTTACTTCGGTTAAATCATAAGCAGCAAACAAATCATCATCCACATGCCCTTTTCGGTTAAGCATGTTAAAAGCCACTCCCTTTTTAGCGAGAGAAAAAAGCTTTTTAATCATTTCAAAATAAAACTCTTTGTGATTTTGAACTTTAAAAGAAAAAGCACCAGAAGACAAAACATAATCATATTTACCCTTAAAATCCATCACATCAATATTCTTAAAATTAGCTTGAGGATATTTTTCCCGAGCTTTTTGGACCAAATCTGGCACTAAATCAATACCCTGGTAGTCAAAATTTTTAAAATGCAGACTTAAAAAGGCATATAAATCCCCCAATCCCGAACCAACATCCAAAATTCTTTGATTGTTTAAATCGCCTACTTCCACCAAAGCCTGAAAGCGAACCAGCTGAGAATTCTCGTCAATCCAGCTCAAAGCTTGAGCACTATACATTCCATGCTTGTTCAAATGCTTGCGATAATAATCAATAATCCTTTTTTTATCTTCTAAAGTTAATTTCATGAATATCAAAATAAACCAAAAAGACAAACAAGACAAGCAGTTTGGGGCTAATTAAAACAGACCCCTTTCTGGGGTCATATGGTGGAGATGTCCGGAATTGAACCGGAGTCCGAAAAACACTCTTCAAAACTTCTACAAGCCTAGGTTAGTTTTCATACCTCCAGCCTGATCCACTAACCAGGAAAGCTAAAGGTTGCCGAACTTAAGCTTGATGCCAATGTATCCGGCGCCATTGGCATGGCAACTTGTCTGCGTTCACACCCTTAAGTTTCCGACAAGCAAAAAACTTAAAGATGCCTGTTACGCAAAAGCGTAAGCGTAGCTTTGACTCCGAAGAGCCTGAGCTACTTCAGCAGGAGCATAAGAATCACTCTTAGCTTTTATTTTTTTGAACCTGTTTAGCCTCTATTTGCTCAAAGAGGGCTTGCAGTTTTAAAAGAGCATTTCCCGTCGAAACCAGTCATCCCCTTTAAATTCGAGAGTCCGTGCTTCTAGCTGAGCCGCAAACCGGCAATTGCTAGTAGCGCCCGTATCTTACCGAAGCCGAGCGTCAAAGTCAAGTCTGGCCTCGCGCTCCAAATCCGCCTTTTTCAGGGCCTGCTTTTTCTCCCACTGTTTTTTTCCTTTGGCCAAAGCAATTTCTAGTTTAATTTGATTGCCTTTATTGTACCAAGCCACTGGCACCAGGGTTAAATTTTTCTGCTTCATTTTATTGCCAATTTCTAGAATTTCTTTTCGGTGTAAAAGCAACTTGCGCGTCCGCTTAGGCTCAATTCCACGGCTGTCAGCAAACTTATAAGGATGAATGTGAGCATTTATCAAATAAAGTTCGTTGCCCACTAGTTTTACATAAGCCTCCTCTAAACTCGCCATACCGGCCACCAGTGACTTGACTTCTGGCCCCGTCAAAACCACCCCAGCCTCATAGTGATCCAGCAAAATATAATTAAAACTCGCTTTTTTATTCACAATCTTCATGCCATTATTTTACCATGCTTACTAATGCTAAACTTAAAGAGTGATTTTTCTTAACTTTCTCTTCCCGCGCTATTGTCTTGGTTGCGGCCAAAGAGGCCAGTATTTTTGCTCTCGCTGTTTAACCCAACTGCAAATTTTGCCGCAAATTTGCCCAATATGTGAGCAGAGCTCTTTTAGTGGCCAGACCCATTCTTTTTGTCAAACCAAATATGGACTTGACGGCCTAACTTCTTTTTACCATTTTGGCGGCTTGGTTCGCCAGGCAATTCATAAACTTAAATATCGTTTTGTCACAGATCTGGCCAGTGAATTTTTTTCGCCTCTTCTTCGGGAAGCTGAAAAGCAAATCGGCCTGAGTAATTTTCTTAAACAATACCACCCAACTGTTATCCCTATTCCGCTTCATTGGCGAAAAGAAAATTGGCGCGGCTTTAATCAGTCAGCTATCCTTGGTCAAGCCATAGCACAAAAGTTTGATCTCCCCTTTTCTGAAAAAATTCTCCTTCGCCCTCAAGCGGGAATCTCTCAAACTAAACTAACCACTCTAGAAAGAAGAAAAAATGTGGCCAAAGCCTTTTGGGTTTCTCCTAATCATCACTTATCAATTGTCCATTGTCTGCTCATAGATGATGTCTGGACAACCGGAGCCACCTTAAAAACCGCGGGGAATCTCTTAAAACACCATGGTGCACAAAAAGTTTGGGCATTGACTATAGCCAGATAAATTACTATAGTGATTCGCAAACTGTTCCTGTCAAAGAAATTACAGCATTTAAAGCTGGAAAATTGGCAAATAATTCACGAAATCTTTCGCTAATTTCAAAGCGACTTTTGAAGCTAAAACTGATATAATAGGCCAGTTAAAAAAGGAAGGTGGGCCGGACGGTAAGGCGGCAGCCTGCTAAGCTGCGACGGTGAATAGCCGTCAGTGGGTTCGACTCCCACACCTTCCGCCAAAATCTGTTTACAGCTGGAGGGTGGGCAGGACGGTAATGCGCTGGTCTTGAAAACCAGTGTCCGCAAGGACTAACAGGTTCGACCCCTGTACCCTCCGCCAATTATGTCTAAAACTTTCTCTCATCTGGTTATTGCTGGTACTTCAGGCGTAGGTAAAACTTATCTAGAAGAAGAACTGGCAAAAACTGGTCTTTTTTATCCTCTGCCAAAGGTTGTTGATCGCCCCCTAAGGCCAGGCGATAATCCTCAAAAGATTATCAGCATTTCGGCTAGAGACTTTAGCCAGCGGAAAAAGCAAGGAGAATTCTTTTTTACCCTTACTTATCTCGGCCACCATTACGGCTGGCTTAAAACAGACTTAACTTTTAATCATCAACCCAAAACTCTCGCTATTACTTTGGAAAGCTTAGCTTCATTTTTAGAGCAAAATTCTGATTTTTTGCCCGTTCTTTTAGAAATTAAGCCTAATCATTTTAAACTGCTGGAAAAAAGAATGAAAAAACGCGGCGAGCCCCCAGAAAAAATTGTTGAAAGATTGGCTTTGGCCCAAAAAGAATATTTAAAAATGACCTTTTATCGCAAAATTGTTCAGCATTTTCAAGGATTAATCTTTGAAATTACCTCTGATAGAAATATTCCCGAGGAGATTATCCCTCAAATTTTGGCGACTTTTCACTTTAATTCAACTTCATAAATTTTACGACTAGAGAGGACAAAAATTTTTTTCAGGGTTTCTTCAGCCACCAGATCAGTCGCCTGCTTAAAACCCTCCCAACTATAAACACTTCGGAAAGTCCCGTCTTTGGCTATCACATAAATTTTGCCGCTCCCTTTATCCAAAACATAAAGATTAAGACAAGCTGGCGAAGTGTAAATTTTAACTGGTTCAGCAAAACTGCCGGGCATTTTTTGAAGAGTAAAATTATCTTTTCGCCCTAAGTTGAACTTCTCAATTCCATTTTTATTTAAAATCCAAACAGAAGTGTCAACGGCCAGAGAAACACTATTGGTTAAATCAACCTTTTCTTTGAACCAATTGGTTTTAGGGCCAAAACTACTGCCGCTGACTAAATAACGCCAAATGGCATTTTTTTCTGTATCCAGCAAATAAACATGACCCAAATAAGAGGCAAGGCCAACAATTTTCCCCCATTCTTCGTCAGCTTTTATTTTTAAAACTGGAGAGATTGAATCAGCAACAACATAAACACCTTCTTGATCAAAAATATAGATTTTACCATCATAACTGCTTAAAAATTGGGGCTCTTTGCCCGGATAGTCCACAGTTTTATATGACTTTTTCTCCAAATTAAGAAGGTAAATCTTTTTTCCAGCAGGATTTAAAATAGCCAAATTTCTTCCCGCTAAAGCAAAACTTTGCGCCTCAGCCTCATCGGCCACCAATTTCAAATCCATGAAAACTGTCGGTTCGGCTAAGGCAATTTCTTGACCCAAAGATGATAAGAATTGATCAATTTGAGTTTTAAGAAAAACTCCCTCCTCATTATTTTTTGACCAAAGCTTCAAGGCTTGATTAGTAATTTCCTGCGCCTGAACAGCCAGATTTCTACCTTCAGCAGGACTAGCGGTAGAAATTATTTTCCCCTGATTAAGTTTCTCTTCCGCTTGTTTCAAAAGCTCTCGAGCTTGAGATTGGCGCCTTTGTTCAGCTACCCTTTGCCGACCAAAAAAAAGGCTCAGTCCCAAAAGACTTAGCAAAACTAAGGCCAAGGTAAAAAAAATCTTCTTTTTTCTCTCCCTTTGAGCAGTGCGCAAAAAAATCGGCTGATTGGTCAACGAAAAAATGCCTGGTTTTTTAAATTTTTTAAAGGAGAACGAGAGTTTAAATCCCAACCGTTTTGGCGGCCGAGTCACAGGCGACGCTGGAGCGGGAATCGCTTCCTCCAAAGGTTTAATAGCTAACACCTCTTCTTTTTTAACCAAAGCCAAAATTGCGGCTGCCAAAGCCATGTCTTTTCGCCCTAAAACCAGCGGTGCCAGCGTTTCTACCGCTTCATCAACCGATCCGCCTTGCAAACTAGCCTTTAAAACACCTTGGCTAACCGCTTTAAAAAAATAAGCTGAGCCTAAAACCAGCAAATCGCCTTCTTGCAATAAACCACTGGCATTTTGTCGTCCGCCATTGCCTTTAAGTAAAATACCAATTTTGTCTCCTCGTTTAAGAAAAACCTGACCATACCCATAAAGGCTCAAGTACAAAGCCGGACCAAAAACCACGGCAGCCACAATCTCCGCTTCGGGACTTTCTTGACTAATTTTCGCCAGCGATTCTTTTAATCTCTCAAAAGGACTGCCCTCGAGGTGGCCATAATATTCTTCATGGAGGCGAGCCAACACTTCTCTGCCCGCCGCTACCGCCTCAATCCCCTCAGGCACACCCGATAAAACCAAAACTGCCAACAAATCACCTCTTTTTTCTTTCTTAACAGGATCTTCAGGAGAAAAAGTATGAACTTGTGACCAAAAACCATTAGTGGGTGTTCCCACCACTTTGGCAATCTGGCAGGCAAAAATTGATTTCATCTCTCTTATAAAAAGAGTAAAACAAAAATAAAAACGCCCACGGAAAATAAAAAGAACAACCAAGACACCAATCGCAAAGTACTCGTCATTAAACCATTAATCACTTCCGTCATGGATTTTACCTGCCGCACCATCACAAAAGCAAAAGCCAAATAAACCAGTAAACCGATTAAAACAAAGAATTTGCCTAACGCCCAAAAATCAAAATTCATTAAAGAATTTATTAATTGCGCCATTTAATGCAACCTCCCCTCAAGGGCTTCTTTTTTCTCCTCCGTCCTCAATCGTTGGAGGATATCGGCCACCTTGGCCGGATCGGGAACCTTGCTAAAGACAAATTCTGTAATTTCTGAAGCCGTTTGAACCAGAACATCACCATAATTAAAAACAGCGCCCAAAGCTCCGGCATTCGTAAAAGTGACATCCTGAATTTTATCAATATCAGCGTCGGATACTTTCTTTATCGTTACATCATAAAAATCAACATCAATAATGCGCTCGTCTGTAATAATAGAAAGATTGAAGAACCAAGATAAAAAATGTTGGAAAACATACATAAGTAGAACCAAATACCAGCCAATGACAAAAATCAAGCGAAATTTAAAAGGAAAAGAAGACAGCAAAGGAAAAAAGGCCAAAACCACTGGAGCTAAAAATAAAATCACGGCCATAGTTAACCAAGGCAGATTAGTAATCCAATGAGCTCTTAAGATCATTAAAATTTCCTCTTCCGGCTCTTGAGTTTGAAAGTGAACTTTAGAAGAAGGTAAAACCAGCAAAGAAGAAAGCGAATTTCCCCGCGGCCCCGGTAAAAAATCTCGCTCATTTTTAAACTGAGAAGCAGTGGCAGAATAAAGCTCTGGCATTCTGATTATTTATTATATACCATTTACTTTTTAAGAATGTTAAAAAGATCAGATTTCAAGCTAATAGCTCCCGGGGCCCGTAAATTAAAAACCTTGTAAAAAACATTGCCAGCCAAAGTAACGGCTCCCCGGTTAGTATTAAAAACAACACTTTTAGTTGAACCATTTTCGCTATGAATCACCGAAATATCGGTAATACTAGTTATTCTTCCACCATATTTATCTGCCTCGGCGGCCATTTTATCTTTACTCCAACCTACAGCATTAGATAAACAAGAATCAGTGGGAAAAATCCCACTGGTATCACCATTATTAGCATAAACAATGGCGGCATTAAGAATATCCGCAAATTCCTCTTGTGTCAACCACGGGTGAGAACGCCCGCAAGCCTGACCGCTTCGGGTCTTATACCAGGCTTTATAAAACCAAGGGCTACCACCCTTAACCTCCCAGGCACCCTCGGCCCAATGCTGCCAATCGGAAGTAGTATCCCAAAAGCTCGGTGTTGTGTAGCCATTATAAGTATAAGAGGTTTGATGACCGCCGGAAGAAGCGGCATATTTAGCCAAAAAAGGTTTTCCACTAACCATTAAAACCCAGCCGCGAGTGGCTTCCACTGCTTCATCCCATTTGCCCCCTTTATTGGCCGGCTTATAAACTTGACAGTCCTCGGTGGCACAAATGGAAACTGATCCATTGTTAGTGGCGGCTAAAGCATAGGATCGAGCCGCCACTGCCTGAGCCTTCAATGCCTCGAAGCCGCCATTTTCCCCCCAAGAAGTCGGCACCTCATAAATTCGCTTTACATAAGTTTCAATATCCACAGTACCATAACCAGAAACACGAATATTGATATTTGTCGAGTAATCTTTTTTAATTTCAATGCCGCCGCCATAATAAGCGCGTAAAATCTCCTCTGCTGTCTGACCAGCCTTAGCTCGACCATAAGCACCATATTGGCTTAAGCCTTGAAAATGAGGCGCGCCAAAGGAAAAAGCGGCAAAGGCTGGCGAGAAACCCGGATTATAATCCGGCCGGGAAGCTGGATCGTCTGCTGGCGGCACATCACCCACAGAAGTAGAAAAACCACCTTCTTTTAAAGCTAGCAAGGCTTGTTGTTGCGCGCGAATATCCGCAAAAAATTTCTCCATTTTATCCACTTCTGTCTGCAAAAAATCCGCTTGTTTGTTTACTTGAGCCTTAAGGGAAGCCAGTGAAGCCTGATTTCTCTGCAAAGTTTCCTGGTCTTTTTTCAGTGAATTGATTTTGTCGGCCGTGGCGACAATAATCTGCCAGTCCTCCTTAGCCGCTGTTTGCTGCAACGCCAATCCGCGATTAAAATCAGCCACTGACTGAGAGGTAAAAAGAATAGTCAGGAGAGTTAAGCTGCGATCTCTTTTGTACATCTCTCTCAACCGCGCCGCCATCAGCTCTTCTTGCTCTTTTAAGTCGGCCTCTCGTTGTTTAATTTCTTTTTCTGTCACCTTAAGGCTTTGATCTAAAGCACTAATTTTTTGCTGAAGAGAGACAATTTGTTTGCGATAGTTTGCCAAATCGGCCTTATTTTTCTCCTGAGCTGGCCCTAGAGCATCCAACCATTCCTGACATTTCTTGATTTTGCAGTCGTAATTGTCCGCCGAGCAGATATCACTTCCCGGGCAATCTTCGGCTTTTACCGGCAACGCAGAAGATAGAGCCCAAAAGACTAAAAAAAACGAGGCGAGAAAAATCAAATTTTGAATTCCTGCCTGCCGGCAGGCAAGGTTGAACCTTAATTCTGAACTTTGCATTTTGAATTTACTATCATTTTACCATTTAAGAGGTAAAAAGAATGTGATATGATTTATGTGTAGATGAAAAAGTTGACATTGTTGTGTCTATTTCTTTTCTTATTAGCTTTCACAACCACAAGCAACCCCATTCAAGTTGCTGCAGCAGAAAGATGTACTACTCCCCCTTTTGGTTGCAGAGTGGGGCCAGATAAGCCAGATAATTTTTGTAAGACAGCTGGTTTTAACTGCAATAATCCTGTTAGTTTGTCAGAAACAGAATGCAAATTAAAAAATGGTTGTTATGAGTCATATGTTTGTAGCGACCCTCTGCAACCTATTTCTCTACCAGTTTTAACAAGTTTGTGTTATCTCCCCGAAGGAGAAAAAG
>Ga0078972_1009074_pt1 | contig 20013 bp, 14 predicted proteins | sample YelNatPaOPGAMG01_FD_67568 | JGI IMG/M metagenome (GOLD analysis project Ga0078972, IMG submission 67568) | Hot spring thermophilic microbial communities from Obsidian Pool, Yellowstone National Park, USA - OP-RAMG-01 (SPADES assembly) (version 2) | ecosystem: Environmental > Aquatic > Thermal...
AACGAAGGGGGGAGCGGATGCTAGGAACCGCGCCAGCCGGTGGCTGTGGGGTGTGCTCCTGGGACTGATGGCGGTTTCCCTCTTTCTCCCGCCGGCCCTGTTACCCGCGTCCTTCGCCAGTGTGGAGCCGGCGCGCACCCTGCGCGTGGGCGTCTATCAGGATCATCCCCTGGCATTCGTGGACAAAAACGGGCAAGTGCAGGGTTTTTACATTGATATCCTGGAAGAAATTGCTCGTCAGGAGGGGTGGCATCTCGTGTATGTGGCCGGCACCTGGGGGGAGTGCCTGCGCCGGCTGGAAGCAGGGGAGATTGACTTGCTGGTGGCCATCGCCTACCGGCCCGAACGGACCGAGCGCTATGATTTCAACCAGGAGACGGTGCTGACGAACTGGGGACAGGTATACACGGTGCCGGGCGGGGGAGTAAATTCCATCCTCGACCTGCGCGGCAAGGTCATCGCCGGCCTCCCTCAAGATATTTACACCATCGAATTCTCCCGCATGCTGGAAAGCTTCGATATCCCCGTGCAGTGGCAGTATGTGGATGAGTATCGCCAGGTTTTGGAAGCTGTGTCTGAGCGGAAGGTGGACGCCGGCATCGTGGCGCGGCTGGACGGCTGGACGCACGAGAAAGAATACCACGTCGTCCGCAGTAATATCATCTGCTGTCCGACGGAACTGCGCTTTGCCGCGACCAAGGGCAAACATCGAGATGTGCTGGATGCGATCGACCGCCGGCTGTCTGCCATGAAGGCCGACCGCAGCTCGGTGTATTATCGGTCTATGGCGCGCTGGATCGCCGGCGCGGAGGGGCCGGCCTTCCCCCGCTGGGTGGTCTGGCTGTTGGTAGGGCTGGGGGGTGCGGCCGCGCTGGCCGGCGGCTTCGATTTGCTCCTGCGCGCGCAGTTACAGGCCCGCACCCGGGCTTTGCGCGAGGAGATCGAGCGCCGGCGGCTGGGCGAGCGCGTACAGCAGGCGGCCTTTCGCATCTCCGAGGCGGTGCATACGACCGGGAGCCTCGAGGAATTCTTCGCTCTCGTGCAGGCGGAGCTGAAAGCACTGGTGCCGGCGGATAACTTCTTCGTCGCGCTGTACGATGCGGCCAGGGACCAGGTGTCGCTGGCCTACTTCAGCGACGTGCAGACCCCCAGAGTGCCGATGCCGGCCGGTAAGACCCTGACGGCAAAGGTGATCCGGGAGAACCGGGCGATGCTCCTGCGCTCTGCGGACATCGAGCGGCTGATAGCCGCCGGCGAGACGCAGGTGATCGGTCCAGCCCCCAAGGTCTGGGTGGGTATTCCACTGCGCGGGGAAGCCGGCGTGCTGGGAGCCATGGTACTGCAGGATTATCACGATGAGTTCGCCATTTGTGACACCGACCTGCCCATGCTGACATATGTGGCGGAGCAGGTGGCGCTGGCCATCGAGCGCAAGCGCATGGCCGAGGCTCTGCGGCAGAGCGAGGCGCGCTTCCGGCGCATCGCCGAGCAGAGCCTGGATGCCATCTTCGTCCTGGATCGGGAGGAGCGCTTCCAATATGTCTCGCCGGCCTTCGAGCGCATCACGGGCTATAACACCACGACCATCATTGGCCAGCCCTGGTGGAGCTGTATCGCTGAGGATTCCCGGCCGGCGGCCCAGGACGGCATGATCCAGGTCTGGAGCGGGAAGCCGGTGGAAGGGCTTCAGGTGAAACTGCTTTGCAGGGATGGGAAAGAGCGCGATGCGGAGATCAACATCGCCCCGGTCGTGGAGGATGGCCGCGTGGTCGAGGCCGAGGGCATCATGCGGGACATCACCGATCGCAAGCAACTGGAGGCGCCGTTCCTGCGGGCGCAGAAGATGGAAGCGGTCGGCCGGCTGGCCGGCGGCATCGCCCACGATTTCAACAATCTGCTCACCGCCATCATCGGCAACGCGGAGCTGGGCCTGATGCAGTTGCACGAGGGCATGCCCGGCTACCGGGAGCTTCAGGTGATACTGCAGTCTTCCCTGCGTGCCGCCAAGCTCACTCGTCAGTTGTTGATGGTGAGCAAGCGGGATATCGCCCTGCCGCAGGCCGTCAGCCTGAACGACCTGATCCTGTCCCTACAGCCCATGTATGAGCGGCTTCTGGGCGAGGATATCCATTTTGAGGTTCAGCTTGACCCGCTTCTGCATCCTGTGATGGCGGACCAATCGCAGTTGGAACAGGTACTGCTCAATCTGCTGGTGAACGCGCGGGACGCTATGCCGCAGGGCGGCCGGGTGTACCTCTCCACCGCCAATGTCTACCTAGATGAGGAGTACTGCCGGCGCAATCCGGATGCCCGGCCGGGAGACTATGTCCTGCTGGCCATCACGGACACGGGTATTGGCATGACGCCTGAGGTGCTGGAGCACGTGTTTGAGCCTTTCTTCACGACGAAACCGAATGGCACCGGGCTGGGCCTCTCCACCGTGTACGGCATTGTGCATCAATACGGCGGCATCATCAATGTTTACAGCGAAGTCGGGCGCGGCACCACCTTCAAGATATATCTGCCGGCGCTGGTGAGGGAACGGCCGGCGGCGCCGCAGGAGAACGGGGACGTGGATTTGCAGGAACTTGCCGGCACCGAGACCATCCTCCTGGTCGAGGATGAGCCGGAGATCCGTCAGCTCGCGCAGGGTGCCCTGCGGCGATTGGGCTATCACGTCGTGACTGCCGAAAGTGCGGAGGAGGCGCTGGAGGTCGCGGCCAGGCTGGAGCATCCGATGGATTTGCTGATCTCCGACGTGGTTCTGCCCGGCAAGAGCGGACCCTGGCTGGCGCGTGAGCTGATGGGCCGGCAGGCCGGCCTGCGGGTCCTTTTCATCTCCGGCTATGCCGACGACCGCCTGGCGGCGGAAGAAGTAGCCGCCGGCCAGGCGGCTTTCCTGTCCAAGCCGTTCACCACCGCGCAGTTGGCGCGCCGGGTGCGCGCGGTGCTGGACGGTCGGCTCCCGTGAATCAGCCGGCCGAACTGCCCAGTAATTCAGCCAGCCGGCGGCGTGCCTCTTGAAATGACTGCTCCGTAAGCGGAGGACATTCCTCCGGCGTCCGCCGGCCCTGCAGGATCGCCACCGCAAAGGCCATGCAGGTGGCCTCACCGCACCGTTTGCAGTTGGTCCCTGGGAGCAAGCGGTAGATGTCGAGAGGGCCCAGCATAGATTTCAGCTGGTATGATGGTGTGATGGTCTGCCGGCATTCCCATGTCTTCAGACAAAGATCGCGGAACCATTCGAGCTGTGCGATGGCATCTTCCACCCCTTCCACCTTCGCAAAGATGGCTGTCCTCGGGTAAAAGGTCAGCAGTCGCTCCCCGCGCCGCACCGTGACCGCATTGGCCCCTGGGTTGAACGAGATATACGGGCAGACAGCGTTCAAATACGGGAAAACAGCCGAGATATCATCGGACAGCTCGACGATGATGCGGTTTTTCCTGGGGTCCGCAATGCAGTCCAGCACGTGTGTGATGGTGTAGGACGTCCAGCGGAACTCCTCGGGTTCCTGGCATTGTTCTGTGTTCATTGCTGTTCCTCTACACTGCCGGCTTCGGCCGGCGCGTACCGGCCGTAATCCTGCGCTAGTTGGCGGAGCCGGCCGGCCAGCGCCTCGGTGAGCGCGCCGGCCGGACAGCGCCAGGCCCAGTTGCCGTGAGGCCGGCCGGGCATGTTCATGCGTGCCTCGCTCCCCAGCCCCAGCACGTCCTGCACCGGAAACACCGCCATCTCGGCGATGGAGAGCATGGCCAGCCGGATCATGTCCCAATGGATTTCCCTGCCGTCGGAATGCAGGTAGCGGAGGACATATGCCCGTTCCGCCGGCGGGATCTGCGCGAACCAGCCGGCGGTGGTGTCGTTATCGTGCGTGCCCGTGTATACCACACAATGCGGCGTGGTGTAGTTGTGCGGGAGATACGGATTATCCGGCCCACTGCCGAAGGCGAACTGCAGGATTTTCATGCCGGGGAATCCGCAGGCGTCGCGCATCTGCTCCACCGCCGGCGTGATGATTCCCAGGTCCTCCGCGATAATGGGCAGTTTGCCCAATTGGGCTTCCAGGGCCTGGAATAGGGCCATCCCCGGCCCTGGCACCCAGCGGCCGTTGATGGCTGTTTCCTCCTCCGCCGGCACCTCCCAGTACGCCTCAAACCCCCGAAAGTGGTCAATGCGCACCATGTCCACCAGTTCCAGCGTTTTGCGCACGCGCTGGACCCACCATGCGTAGCCGTCCTCGGCCATGCGCTCCCAGCGGTAGAGCGGATTGCCCCAGCGCTGGCCGGTCGGGCTGAAGTAATCGGGGGGCACGCCGGCCACCACCGTCGGCTGGCCGGCTTCATCAAGGAAGAACAGCTCCGGGTGGGCCCAGACATCGGCGGAGTTATGGGCGACGAAAATGGGGATGTCCCCGATGATGCGCACGCCGCGCGCGTTGGCGTGCTCGCGCAGGGCCTTCCACTGGCGGAAGAAGGTGAACTGGATGAACCGGTGCACGCGCAGGGCACCCTGGAGGTCCTGGCAGGCGCGCTGGAGCGCGGAGGGATGCCGGCGCGCCAATTCCGGTGCCCATTCGGTCCAGGGGGCGCCGTTGTGGGCTTCCTTCAGCGCCATGAAAAGGGCGAAGTCCTCCAGCCAGCCGGCCTCCTGCTCGCACCAGGCTTCGAATTCGTGGTAGGCCGGATACGGTTTTTCCAGGAAGAACCGCGCTGCCGCCTGCCGCAGGATGGCGCTTTTCCAGCGTTCCACGGCCGGGTAGTCCACCCGCTGTTCGGGGAACGCCGGCGCCCGCTCCAGCGCTTCTTTGTCCAGCAGGCCATCTTCTACCAGGAGCTCGGGGGAGATGAGCAGGGGGTTGCCGGCGAAGGCGGAGAAGCACTGATACGGGGAATCGCCGTACCCGGTCGGTCCCAGCGGCAGGATCTGCCAGAGGGTTTGGCCGGCGGCCGGCAGGAAGTCCACGAAGCGGTAGGCTCCCGGACCGAGGTCGCCGATGCCGAACCTCCCCGGCAGGGAAGTGGGATGAAGCAGTAACCCGCTGGCTCTGGCAGTGTGCATGACGTTCCTCCCGGAAGAATCAAGTCAGGCGATGGCTGGTCGCCTGCGGTGGATTATACCATCTAGCGGGAAGAAGGGGGAATATGGGCTGAGCGATATGATGTTGTATAATAGGCCTGGTACGCATCCGACACTGTAGAGGAGGGGAACTGCCATGGGGTATCGCTATCTGGTTCTGGGGGCCGGCATGCAGGGCACGGCGGCGGCCTATGACCTGGCCGTGCGCGGCGAGGCCGATGAGATCACGCTGGCGGATCGGGATATTTACATCGCGCGGTCTTCTGCCGAGCGGGTCAACCGCCTGGCCGGCCGGCAGGTGGCGCGCGCCGCGGCGCTGGATGTGACCGATGAAAAAGCCCTTCCGCACGCCATGGCCGGTTACACGGTTGCGCTCAGCGCCGTGCCCTACCGCTTCAACCTGGGCATCACGCGGGCGGCCATCGCCGCCGGCACCAGCCTGTGCGACCTGGGCGGCAATACCGATATCGTGCTCCAGCAGTTGGCCATGGATGAGGAAGCCCGACGCGCCGGCGTGACCATCCTGCCCGACTGCGGTTTTATGCCAGGCATGGGCAACGTGCTTATCGCGCACGGCATCCGCCAGCTTGACCGCTGTGAGCGGGTGGATTCCTGGGACGGCGGACTGCCGGTCCATCCGCGCGGGCCGTTCCGGTATAAGCTGGTGTTCAGCATAGAGGGGTTGATTAATGAGTATGCCGGCGACTGCGTCGTGTTGCGCGGCGGCCGGCGGACACGGATCCCCTGCCTGACCGAACTGGAGGAGATCGAGTTCCCTCCGCCTGTGGGCAGGGCAGAGGCGTTTATCACCGGGGGCGGGATCTCCACCCTCCCCTGGACGTTCGAGGGCAAAGTTCAGCACATGCAGAACAAGACGGTGCGCTATCCCGGCCACTGCCAGATGTTCGCCGCATATCGCGAGTTGGGGCTGTTCAGCGAGGAGCCTATCGAGTTCCAGGGACAGCGCATCGTGCCGCGGCAGTTCCTCTTCGCCATGCTGAAGCCGCTGATTGACTTCCCGGACGACCCCGAGGATCTGGTGGTGATGCGGGTGCGGTGCAGTGGGGTGAAGGCCGGCCGGCGCGCCGCGGTGACCTTTGAGCTGATGGAATTCTATGATCCGATGACGGGGTTCACCGCCATGGAACGTGCGACGGGGTTTCCGGCCGCGCTGGCGATGACGCTGATCGCGCGCGGGAGGGTGGCGCCGGGCGCCAGGCCGGCGGAGATCGCCGTCCCGACGGAAGATTTTCTCGCCGGCCTGGCGGAGCGGGGGATACGCGTGCTGGAACGCTGGGAGATAGGTTGAGACGGCGCCCGTCTACGCCGCGCTCTGCTCCAACGCTTTCAGCGCCTCCAGCAGTTTGGCGCGTGCCTCGCCGGCCAGCGCCCGGAAATCCGGGTGGTCCATCAAGCGCGCCATGGCCAGCGGGTCAGCGATGGATACCTGGACAGCGCCGCCGTCCTCATAGACGATGACGTTGCAGGGAAGGAGGAGGCCGGCTTCCAGGTTGATGGAAAAAGCGCGATGGGCGAGGGGAGGATTGCACACTCCCAGGATGACATAGCGGCGGAAATCCACGCCAAGTTTTTCGCGTATCGCTTGCTGGACATCAATCTCGCTCATCACCCCGAAGCCCTGGGTTTTGGGCGCTTCTTTGACGCGGCGCAGGGCGGCATCGAAGGGCAGATGCAGGGTCAGGCGCGCAGCCAGGTCCGTTTGTTCGCTCATGGTCATCCCTCCGGCGGTACGTTCTACTACTACGGGGTATAGGTATATAATGGCACAACCACGCGAAATTGTCAAGCGGGGCATTCGGGCGGCAGTAGCCCCGGGTGTGTCAGGACGTGTCCTTAAGTATTACCGCGCAAGTGAAAAGGGGATTTGACATTTGAGGGGCTTGTGGTATACTGAACCTGACCTCATAGGTGTTCTATTTGCCAGGGTAGCCTCATGTCTGGGAAAGGAGGGCCGTCCTTGAGCATCAAGCACTTTGATTATGTGCGAGCGACATCCTGTGCGGAAGCGGTTGCGTTCCTCAGTGACCCCACCCATGTCTCCCGACTGCTGGCCGGCGGCACCGATCTCATGGTCCTGCGCCATAAGGGCGAAGTGCATTGGGACCGCCTGGTGGACATCAGCCAGGTTCCCGAAATGCGTTCCATATCCCAGCAGGATGGAGCTATTGTGGTCGGGGCGGCGGTGACCCACGCGGAAATCGTGGAACATCCCCTCATCCAGCGGCATCTTCCCCTTTTGGCGGATGCCTGCCATTCCATCGGCTCTCCGCAGATTCGCAATCGCGGCACCATTGGCGGCAATGTGGCCAATGCCGCGGCCTGCGCCGATACCCTGCCGGCCCTGGTCTGCCTGGAGGCGGTGGCGCGCATCGTGACGAAGGATGGGGAGATGACCATGCCGGTCAAGGATGTGGTGGTGGGACCCAACCGCACCAGCCTGCCGGCCGCCAGCGTGATTCGTGATTTCGTCATCCCCATCCCGCCGGCACAAGCCCGCATGGCCTTCTTCAAGATTGGCCGGCGGCAGGTGCAGTCCATCTCTCGCTTGAGCCTGGCCTGTCTGGGCTGGCTGAACGCGGACGGCCGCGTGGCGGAGGTGCGCATTGTGCCCGGCGCCTGCACGCCGCAAACCCGGCGATTTGACCAGGCGGAGGCGGTGATGCTGGGGGAGGTCCCGACGGAGGAGCTGGTGCGGAAGGCCGGCCAGGCCGGCGCGGCGCAGATGGTCGCCATCACCGGCCGGCGCTGGTCCACACCGTACAAGGAGCTGGCACTGCCGGCGCTCATTGAGCGGGCACTGCGCAAAGTGTTCGGACTGCCGGAGGTGAGATAATGGAAATTCGCTTCACGCTGAACGGCAAACCCACCGTGGTGGATGTGCCACCAGATACCACCCTCCTGCATCTGCTCAGGGATTATCTGGACCTGACGGGGACGAAGTGCGGGTGCGAGATTGGCGAATGCGGCGCCTGCTCCGTCATTCTGGATGGAGAGGTGGTCAACTCCTGTCTGGTCCTGGCCCCGCAGGTGGAGGGCCGGCAGGTCATCACCATCGAGGGCATTCGCGGCCCGGACGGCGGTCCTAACGATCTGCAGGAGGCTTTCATCGAGGCCGGCGCCATCCAATGCGGCTTCTGCACACCTGGCATGGTGGTGGCGGCCACGGTTTTACTGCGCAAGCACGGCTATCCCACCCGCGAACAAATTGTGGAGGGTATCTCCGGCAACCTGTGCCGGTGCACCGGCTATCAGCAGATCGTGGAGGCCATCCAGATGACGGTACTGCGTCGGGCCGGCCTTCCCGGGAAGGAGGGACTTGCATGAGCGAGCTGAAATCCCTGGGCAAACCCACCCGCCGTGTCGACGCGCTGGAGAAAGTGCTGGGCACGGCGCGCTACACCCATGACCTCAAGATCCCTGGCATGCTGGTCGCCAAGGTCCTGCGCAGTCCAGTGCCGCATGCGGAGATCGTGAAGCTGGATGTGACGCCGGCGCTGAAGGTGCCGGGCGTCGTCGCCGCCATCACCAGCGAGGATTTCGTGGACCACAGCAACTGGGGCTTCCCGGTCAAGGATGATTACATGCTGGCCTATAAGAAGGTGCGCTATGTGGGGGACCCCATTGCGGCGGTGGCGGCGGAGACGGAGGATGCGGCGGAGGCCGGCCTGCGCGCCATTGTGCTCGAGCTGAAGGAACTGCCGGCGGTCTTCGATGTCCATGAAGCGCTCCAGCCGGGTGCCCCTATCCTCCATGAAGAGCTGGCCAAGGCCGAGGCAGAAGAGCCCACCAGCGGAGAGCTGGAAGATGCGGAATTCATCGAGGTCCATGGGAAGGGGAACCTTTCGGAGACCCTGATCGTCCGGCAGGGCGATCCGCTGGCCAAGCTTGCGGAGTGCGATGTGGTGCTGGATGCCGCCTACAGTGTGCCGCACCAGGAGCATGCCTATCTGGAGACCGAGGCGGCGCTGGCGGTGCCGACCGCCGACGGCGGGGTAACGGTGTACGTCGGCGACCAAAGCCCCTTTATCACGCTCAGCAACCTGGTCATGACGCTGGGCATGCCGGGCAAAGTGCGGGTCATCCAGTCCCCGCACATCGGCGGCGCTTTCGGCGGTAAATCCGACATGGTGTATGAGACGGCCGCGCAGGCGGCGATGCTGGCCATCAAGTCGGGCCGGCCGGTCAAGCTGGTGACCAGCCGCGAGGAATCCATGGTCGCCTCGTACAAGCGGGATGCCATGGAAATGCATTACCGCCTCGGGGCGACGAAAGACGGCCGGCTGCGCGCCGCCAAGATCGAATGCTGGGCGGATTCCGGCGCCTATGCCTCCATGACCCCCTTCACGAGCTGGCGCGCCACCATCCATGCCATGGGGCCGTACCGCTACGAGGACTGCCATGTGGATATCAGTTGCGTCTACACCAACAACGGCTACTCAGGCGCCTTCCGCGGTTTTGGCAACACCGAGGTGACGGCGGCTTCCGAACAGGCGATTGATGAGTTGGCCGAGATGTGCGGCATGGATCCCATGGATTTCCGGCTGAAGAACTGCGTCGAACTGGGGGATACCCTGCCGTTCGGGCAGAAGCTGGAATACTCGGTCGGCTTGAAGCAGTGCCTGGAGCGGGTGCGGAAGATTTCCGACTGGGACCGCAAGCGCGCCGAGTACAGCCGTCAGCCGGCGAACCAGGAGGTCCGCCGCGGCATCGGAGTCGCATCCTTCTTCCACGGCATTTCCCTGGGTGCGGAAGGCCTGGACTTCGCCGAGCATACCATCCGGCTGGGCGAGGGGAATAAGTTTGAGATACTCACCGGTCTGACCGATTACGGCCAGGGCTCGCGCACGGTGTTCTGCCTTATCGCCGCGGAAGTGCTCGGCCTGCCGGTGGAACGCTTCCAGTGGATGCCGTGTGATACCGACGTGGTGCATGAATGCGGCCCCACTGTCGCCTCGCGCTCCACTATTTTGGGCGGCAACGCTACCCGCCTGGCGGCGATGCGGCTGTTGACGCAGTTGTACGAGACGGCGGCCATGATGATGGGCTGTATGGTGCCGGAAGTGCGCCAGGAGGGCGAGGTGTTCCATGGGCCGGGCGGCCGGCGGGTAAGCCTGGATGAGATCATCACCTATGCCCGGACCCATCATATCCCGCTCTCGGCGAAAGCGCGCTGGGAGATGCCGCGCATCCACTGGTCGTTCGCCCAGGGACGCGGCGTGCCCTACGTGGCCTACCATTTCGGCGCACAGGTGGCCGAGGTGGAGGTGGACCGCCGCACCGGCGTGACCAAGGTGCTGAATATCTACGCCGTGCACGATGTGGGCAAGGTGGTCTTCCCCCAGGGCATTCGCGGCCAGATCATCGGCGGCATTTCGCAGGGCCTCGGCTACGCGCTGATGGAGAGGGTCGAGTTCGACAAGGGATATATCCAGAACCCGAATTTCGATACCTATCTGATTCCGACGGCCGCGGATATGCCGATCGTCACGGTGGAGTTTGTGGAGAGCGAGCTTCCCTTCGGTCCCTTCGGCGCCAAGAACGTGGCAGAGCCGTCCATGGTGCCGACCGCGCCGGCCATCCTCAACGCCATCTACCATGCTACCGGCCGGCGCATCCGCCACCTGCCGGCGAACCTGGAGCGCGTCCTGCTGGGCTACGACCTCAAGGATACCGTGACCACGGTCTGCCAGATCGGCGTCTGCGAGCGGGCCAAGTGTGAGCTGTAAGGGCTGATTGAGATAAAAGAACGGGCAAGGGAATGTTCCCTTGCCCGTTTTGCTTTGCCAGAAAGAGGGTCTCAGTCGAGCCGTTTGGTGTAGACGCGGTGGATCTTGTACAAAATGGCCCCCAGGGCCTTGACCTCGGCCTGCATCTTCTCGTTGCCGGCCTCGACCTGCACCAGTTCGGCGAACCGGAACTTGTTATCCTTGATGGTGCGGGCCATTTCGGCGTAGAGCACAGCATTGGCGCCGCCGCCCTGGTGCTTGGGGAGGATGCCCATGCCGTTCAGGTCAATGCGTCGGGTGGTCTTCAGCGCTCGCAGTAGCTTGATGAAGCCGAAGGGCCACAGCCGGCCGCCGATCTGCTGAATGGCTTCATTGATATTCGGGAAGCCGAACAGGAAGCCGATAATTTCGTCCCCCTTCATAGCCAGTTTGATGAGCTCCGGCCGGACAATGGGGAGCATGCGGTCCAGGATGGCTTTCATTTCGCTCTGGGTGACCGGCACATATTCCCAGTTGTTGACGAAGGTGTCGTTATAGACCTGCATGATGGCATTGGCCATCTGGCGGATTTCGTTCTTACTGCGGAAGGTCTTGATGGTGATGCCGCGGTGCTTTTTCACCTTCTCCGCCAGCTCATAGATGCGCGGCGAGACATCCATCGTCTCGGCGTCCATGTACCAGGAGGTGATATCCACGAAGCGCTGATAGCCCATGTCAGTGACGAGCTTGTCATAATAGGGGTAGTTGTACAGGCCGCCCATGGCCGGCAGGGCATCAAAACCCTGGATGAGGACGCCGAAGGCATCGAAGGGGATGAAGCCCTTCGGCCCCAGCATCTGGTTCAGCCCGCGGGCGCGCGCCCAATCCTCCGCGGCCTGGAACAGGGCACGCGACACCTCAAGGTCGTCAATGGAGTCGAAGAAGTACCAGTAGGCAGTGTGTTCGTGCTTGTGCTCGTTATGCCGGCGGTTTTCCAACACTGCGATGCGGCCGACATCGCGCCCGTCCTTCACGGCGATGAAGAAGTCGGCATCGGAGTGTTCGAAAAACGGGTTGCGCCGGCGGTCCAGATAAAACTCCTGGTCTCCGGGCAGGGGCGGTACCCAGTACGGGCACCCCTTGTACAGGCTGACGTTCACCTGGATAAAGCGCTTCACATCAGCCTTATTCCCTGTATCGATCTTCACAATTTCCACCATAGGAGTCTCTCCTCGTTCCGGATGACGTGGATATGGGAAGCCAAGGTCAGGGTTTGGCGAAGAAGCTGGCGCCCAGGGTCCCCGGGCCGGCGTGGGTGGCGATCGCCGGCACGACGTCGAACACGGGGATATCCTGCCGGCCAAGGCGCTGTCGGAAGAAGGAGACCAGCTCCTCCGCCTCCTGGCGGGCGTCGCAGTGCTGAATCACCAGGCAGGGCGAGAAACTCTGGTCCATTTCTTCCAGGATGATCTCGCGGAAGCGCTCCAGCCCGCGCTTCTTAGTGCGCTCGCGGGCATACACGTCCACTTTCCCGTCGCGGATGGTGAGGATGGGCTTGATCTGCAGGAGCTGGCCCACCAGGGCCGCGGCCCCGCCGATCCGGCCGCCGCGCTGAAGGCACTCCAGCGTGTCCACCAGGAAATAGGTGCGCAGGCGGGGGATCAGCTCCTCCAGCCGGCGCACGACGGTGTCCGCATCCAGCCCTTCCCGCACCCAGCTATCGGCCATCTGCACCAGCATGCCAAGCTGAGCGCCGATGGTGCGCGTGTCAATGATGCGGATGTCGGCGTTGGGGAATGCCTCGGCCTTGGCGATCTGGGCGGAGCGGACGGTGCCCGACAGCTCGGCCGTGGGGTGGATGCAGAGGATGGTGTTGTGCGCGGCGTCCAGCTCTTCGAAGGCTTTGATGAACAGGCCGGGGGGTGGGGCGGCGGTACGGGGGAGGACGCTGGAGGATTTGAGCCGGCGGATAAATTCCTCGATGCTCATCTCTTGAATTTCCAGAAAGGATTCCTCGCCGAAATAAATCACCTGCGGGATGAGGGGGATGCCGTGCTCGGCGGCCCACTGGGGGCTTAGGCCGGATAATGTATCGGTGATGATTCGGATCACTCTGACCTCCTTAGAGATAATATTAGGCGGTGGAGGAACGGCCAGGTATCGCGATCGTCAGACATAGAGCATGCCGCAGGGCAGTGAGGGATCCGTGGGGCCTGCTCTACAAGGGTGAAACACCGATAATCATAACCGGTTGCGCGCGGTCTGTCAAATTAACCCGGCCGCCGGCGCCGGCAGAGGTTTGACAGAGCCATGCTTTCATGTTATGTTTGCGTTATCTGCAGAGGAGGCTGGAGCCGTGCCCACGCTGTTAGTGAGACATGCGGCGGAAATTATCACCATGGACCCGGCGCGCCGGCGCATTCCGGACGGCGCCATCCTGGTGCGGGATCATGTGATCGAGGCTATCGGCCCGACGGATGAGCTGCCGGCGTCGGCGGATCGGGTCATTGAGGCGCGGGACATGGTCATCATCCCCGGCATGGTCAACACGCACCACCATCTGTATCAGACGCTGACCCGGGCCCTGCCGGCGGTGGAACATGCCAAGCTGTTCGACTGGCTGGTGTATCTCTATCCGCTGTGGGCGCGCATGGACAGCGAGGCGGCCTATGTCAGCGCCGTCATCGGGCTGGCGGAGCTGGTGCTGACCGGCTGTACGACCGTCAGCGACCACCTGTATGTGTACCCCAACGATGTGGAGATCGGGGCGACCATCCAGGCCGCCCGGGAAATTGGGGTGCGCTTTCATCCCTGCCGCGGCGGCATGTCGCTGGGCAAATCCCAGGGTGGGCTTCCGCCGGATGAGATCGTCGAGGACGAGGAGCACATCCTGCGGGACCTGGAAGAGGCGGTCCGGCGTTATCACGACCCGGCGCCGTATTCCATGTTGCGGATCGTGGCGGCGCCCTGTTCGCCGTTCTCGGTGACGCCGGCGCTGATGCGCCAGACGGCGGAGTGGGCGCGCCGGCACGGCATCACCCTGCATACGCATGTGGCGGAAACGCGCGACGAGGAGCAGTTCTGCCTGGAGCGCTTCGGCATGCGCCCGGTGGCGTATATGGAATCGCTGGGCTGGCTGGGGCAGGACGTCTGGTTCGCCCATGTGGTGCATGTGAATGATGCGGAGATCCGCCGGCTGGCGGCGACCGGCACTGGTGTGGCGCACTGTCCGACCTCCAACATGCGCCTGGGGTCCGGCATCGCGCCGGTGCGGCGGATGCTGGATGCCGGCGTGAAGGTTGGTCTGGCGGTGGACGGTTCTGCCAGCAACGACGGCGGCCACATGCTCCTGGAAGCGCGCATGGCCATGCTGTTACAGCGCGTCCAGCTCGGCGCCGATGGGCTTACGGTGGAGGAGGCCCTGGAGATGGCCACGCTGGGCGGCGCCAGGGTGCTGGGCCGGGATGATATCGGTTCGCTGGAGGTGGGGAAGGCGGCGGATTTCGTCGGCTTCCGCCTGGATACGCTGGAGTACGCCGGCGCGCATGACGCCATGTGTGCCCTGCTCCTCTGTGCGCCGCGCCGCTGTGACCTGTCGGTGATACAGGGCCGGGTAGTGGTGGAGAGCGGCCGGCTGGTGACGCTGGACCTGGAGCGGTTCATCGCCCGCCAGAACGAGCTGGCGAGGCGGTTGGTGGAGAACAAATGCTGATTCAAGGAGGAAAGCACATCCATGACGAAGTGGGTCTACATTCGCGACATCGCTGACTATGTGGGGCAGGAAGTCACCCTGAAGGGCTGGGTGTACAACCGCACCGACAAAGGCAAACTGCAGTTTCTGGTCATCCGCGACGGCACGGGGTTCATTCAGGCAGTGGCGTTCCAGAAGGAACTGCCGGCGGAGGTATTCGAGCGCGCCGTTTCGCTGACGCAGGAGTCCTCTGTGGTGGTGAACGGCATTGTGCGGGCGGACCCGCGTGCGCCGGGCGGCTATGAGCTGGGCATCACGAACATCGAGATTATCCAGCTCGTACAGGATTATCCCATCGCTCTCAAGGAGCACGGGGTCGAGTTTCTGATGGCCAACCGGCACCTGTGGATCCGCACCAAACGCCAGCACGCCATCCTGATGGTGCGGGTGGAGGTCATCCGGGCGATCCGCGACTGGTTGGATTCACACGGGTTCGTGAATATGGACACGCCCATCCTGACGCCGGCGGCCTGCGAGGGCACTACTACGCTGTTCGAGACCGATTACTTCGGGGAGCCGGCGTACCTCACCCAGAGCGGGCAGTTGTACAATGAGGCCACCATTATGGCTTTTGGCAAGGTGTACTGCTTTGGCCCGACCTTCCGCGCGGAGAAGTCGAAAACCCGCCGGCACCTGACCGAGTTCTGGATGGTGGAACCGGAGATCGCCTTCTGCGACCTGTACGATCTCATGGAAGTGGAAGAGCAGTTCGTGAGCTACATTGTTCAGCGGGTGCTGGAACGCCGGGCCAAAGAGCTGGAAGTGCTGGAGCGAGACATCAGCCGGCTGGCAAAGGTGGAGCCTCCGTTCCCCCGCCTGAGCTACGATGAAGCGGTGGAGCTTCTGCGCAAACAGGGCTTTGACTTCCAGTGGGGCGAGGATTTCGGCGCACCGCATGAGACGGCTATCAGCGATCAGTTCGAGAAGCCCGTCTTCGTGCATCATTATCCGACGCAGTGTAAGGCGTTTTACATGCAGCCGGAGCCTGGCCGGCCGGAGGTCTGCCGCTCGGTCGACCTGCTGGCGCCAGAAGGATATGGGGAAATCATCGGCGGCGGCGAGCGCATCGCCGATTACGAACTGCTGGAACAGCGCATCCGCGAGCACAACCTGCCGCGCGAGGCCTACGAGTGGTACCTTGATCTGCGGAAGTACGGCACTGTCCCCCATGCCGGCTTCGGCCTGGGTGTGGAGCGCACCGTGAGCTGGCTCACTGGCATCCATCACCTGCGGGAGGCTATCCCCTTCCCGCGCATGCTGGAGCGCATTTATCCGTAGGAGGCACACCATGGACCTCGGCCTGGCTGAGAAGGTCGTGCTGGTCACCGGCAGTTCCCGCGGGTTGGGACGTGTCACCGCCGGCCTGTTTGCCCGCGAGGGGGCCTGGGTGGTGGTGGATTACTTTTCGCATGCGGAGGCCGCCGAGGAGACCGCGCATATGGTGGAGCAGGCCGGCGGGCGTGCGCTGGTGATGCGGGCAGATGTGAGCGATGCCGGCTCCATGCAGGCGCTGGTCGCCAGGGTGAAAGACGCATGGGGCAAGCCGGTGCAAGTGCTGGTGAACAACGCCATCGCCTTTGAGGGCGAAGTGGACTTTGAGGAGATGTCCATCGCCAGCCTGGATCGCATGTACGCCATCGTGGTGAAGGGGGCGGTGCATGCCGCGCAGGCCTGTGTGCCGGGGATGAAGGCGGCCGGCTGGGGGCGCATCGTGAACATCACCTCGCGTGGGGCGTTGATGGGCGCCCCGCGCATGTCCCATTATGCGGCCGCCAAATCCGCGCTGGTCGGGCTGACGCGGGCGTGGGCCAAGGAGTTTGGCCCCTGGGAGATCCTGACCAACGCGGTGGCGCCCACCCTGATGCTGACCGAGACCATGCTGGAAAGCCTTTCGGAAAGCGCCAGGGAGGCCATGGCCAAGCGGGTACCCGTGCGCCGGCTGGCCACGCCGGAGGACGTGGCGCGCCTGGTGTTGTTCCTGGGTTCCGCCGCCAATACCTATGTCAACGGGGAGGTCATCACGGTGGGCGGCGGGGCCATGAGCTGAGGCCTTACGGCTTGCGCATGATGATGATATATTCGACCGGATAGGCCTCGACGCACTGCGGTATCTGGTGAGAGACGAAGCGCCCGTTGTTGGGATCGCGTCGCTGGGGCAGGATTTTGGATGGGATCTGCCGCTTGATGACGCGTTCCAGGATAAAGCCGGCCTCCTGCATCAGCTCCACAAACACCTCGGCATTGCGCACGGCGACGCCCTTGAGCTGGGTGTTACCGATGACGTAGCAGGCGCGGCCGCCGGGCCTCAGGATGCGGTAGCTTTCGGAGAAACATTCGCTCATATCGCTGAAGAAGCGGCGGATGCTGGGCACCAGGCCGGCGTCCGCCCTTTCCATTTGTGCGAGGATTTCTTCCGCGATCTCCGAATGCCCATGATAGGGGCGGTGGTTGGTTGGCCGCGAGGTGCCGATGAACTTCTGGCGGAAGTCCCGCAGGTCATGGACATAATGCAGCCAGAGAGCGGTGAGCTGATGCAGGTCCGCATACTCATAGGAGGTGACATAAGGCGGCGATGTGATCTGGATGTCGGTTGAATTGTCGGGGAAGGGGAGCTGTCGCGCGTCATGACAGCGCACGTCCAGGTATTCGTGAATGTGCGTGCGCACCGCCGGCGGCACGGTGTGCCAGAAGGAGCGGTTGCGGTCGCTCATCTTCTGCAGGTGCACGAGGAAGGTGGGCCAGGGCCGGCGCGGCTCGCGGGAGGGGTCGCGCGCCGGCTTGGTCGAGCCCATATGCCAGAGCGAGCAGTTTTTCAGGATATGGCTGAAGCAACACAGGAAGAAGTTGCGCTCGTCCTCGTCCTCGATTTCCATAAGGGCGGCGAGGATCTGCCCCAGCTCATGTTTTTGGCGCTCAGGGAACCAGGTGTCAATGCGTTCGGACTGCGGCAGGATGGCGGGAAGCACGCCGTCGCTGACGTACCCGTCGTCCAAGGGGCGCAGGCGTTCGTACAGCCACAGCCGGCGGCGCTCCAGCTTCTCCGGGTCCAGCGGGGTGGACTTGGCGCGAGTGATGAGGCAGGCGACCTCATTGATGTCCGTGCCGGTGGCGCGGTACCCCCGTTCGATGGCGCAGGCGATGGTCGTGCCGCTCCCCATGAAGAGGTCGTTGACCACGGTGGGCCGGCGCGGGTCGGTGTAGATATCCAGCAGTTTATCCACGATTTGGGGGATGAACTTGGCGGGATAGCGGTGATAGCCGTGGGTCAGCCGGCAGGTATCGCGCGGCGTGCATTCCGCGAACGACCAGGCCGGGTCGGGCTGGAGGCCGGCGAACAGGTCCAGAATTTCCTCTGCGGACAGCAGGCGTTCTTTGAGTGCGGTTGACGGCATCTTGTCATCCCATTTTCTCTGGTGGCGGCGACGCAGGGGAAATTTTACCATAACTGCCGGCGCCGGTCAAATCGGCCAAACCGGACATAACAAAGCGCGGGCGCGGAGCGAGTGGACTTTCTCCAGGAAAGCAGGTATAATGAAGGGTGTGATGAAGCGGGTGAATGAGCTGTTGCGATATCCTGTCAGGGAAAATGGGCAATAGGGTGGAGCTATGGAGCCAATTATTGTGATCGGAGGTGGACTGGCCGGCGCGGAGGCGGCCTGGCAGATCGCCCAGCGCGGCGTGCCGGTCATCTTGTACGAGATGCGGCCGGTCAAGATGACGCCGGCGCATCAGACCGATAAATTTGCCGAGCTGATCTGCAGTAACTCGTTGGGTTCCGACTTGCCGGACCGGGCGCCTGGCCTGCTGAAGGAGGAGCTGCGCAAACTGGGGTCGCTGATCCTGGCCTGCGCCGATGCGACGCGGGTGCCGGCCGGCGGCGCCCTGGCTGTGGGCCGGGAGGCCTTCGCCGAAGAGGTGACGCGGCGAATCTTGAGCCACCCGTTGATCGAAGTGCGCCGCGCGGAGGTGACCGAAATCCCCCGCCAGGGCATTGTGGTCATTGCCACCGGTCCGCTCACCTCTGAGCCGCTGGCAGAGGAGATACGCAAGCTCACGGGCGGCGAACATCTGTACTTTTACGATGCGATGGCGCCGATTGTGACCCTGGAATCCATTGACATGACCAAGGCATTCCGTGCCTCGCGCTACGGCCAGGGGGATGATGATTACATCAACTGTCCGATGACGGCGGAGGAATATTATCGCTTCGTGGATGCGCTGGTCAGCGCGGAGACCATTCCCTTACATGCCTTTGAGACCGAGGATCCGCGCTTTTTCGAAGCCTGCCTGCCCATCGAGGTGCTGGCAAAGCGGGGCAGGGATGCGCTGGCCTTTGGCCCGCTCAAGCCGGTGGGGTTGATTGATCCCCGCACGGGAGAGCGGCCGTTCGCCGTAGTGCAGTTGCGCCAGGATGACCTGGCCGGCACCCTGTACAACATGGTCGGGTTCCAGACCAACCTGCGCTGGAGCGAGCAGGACAGGGTGTTCCGCATGATACCCGGCCTGGAGCATGCGGAGTTTGTGCGCTACGGACAGATGCACCGCAACACGTTTATTGACGGGCCGCGGCTGTTAAAGCCCACCATGCAGTTGCGCTCTGACGAGCGGATTTTCTTCGCCGGCCAGATCACCGGCACGGAAGGGTATGTCGGTTCCACCGCCAGCGGGTTTGTGGCGGGGGTGAACGCCAGCCGGCTGGCGCGCGGCAAGCCGCTGGTGGTGTTCCCGCCGACGACGATGATTGGGGCATTGATGCATTACGTCAGCTCGCCGGCGGTGAAAGATTTTCAGCCGATGAAGGCCAATTTTGGGATTATGCCGGCGCTGGAGCGGATGCCGCGGGGCAAGCGGTCCCGGGCGCAGGCGTATGTCGAGCGGGCGCGCCGCGACCTGCCGAATTTGTCAGACATCGATTGACTTCGCGCCATTTCCCCTGTATAGTAAAAGGGGTGCCCAGTCCCATCTTTCGTGTAGTCACATATTGAGGGGCAGGTTCGCTCGGGAGGGTTTTTCTGGGAAGCAGATTGAAACGCTATACGAAAGCCGGATTTCCTGCATGCGCAAATCAGCACTGCTCGTTACCGTCATAGTAATTGCGCTGGCCCTTATCCTCATATGGGCGGGGTGGGGTAGGACGAAGATCTCTCATACTCCCACTGCGTTTGACGGCCGGCGCGCGTACGATTGGGTCACCGCCCAGTGCGACCTGGGGCCGCGCCCCACGGGTTCTGACGCGCATCAGAAGCTGAAACAGCTTATCCGCACCGCTTTGCAGGAAAACGGGTGGCAGGTCACGTCGCAGACGTTCCAGCACCAGGGGACAATGGTCGAGAATATCATCGGCAAGGCCGGCGGCGCCGGCCAGCCCATCATCCTGGCGGCGCACTACGACACTCGGCCAAAGGCCGACCGTGACCCAGACAATCCCACCGCACCCATCCCCGGCGCCAACGACGGTG
>Ga0078972_1009075_pt1 | contig 20013 bp, 10 predicted proteins | sample YelNatPaOPGAMG01_FD_67568 | JGI IMG/M metagenome (GOLD analysis project Ga0078972, IMG submission 67568) | Hot spring thermophilic microbial communities from Obsidian Pool, Yellowstone National Park, USA - OP-RAMG-01 (SPADES assembly) (version 2) | ecosystem: Environmental > Aquatic > Thermal...
CGATATAAACGGGGTTCTTTCAACTTATAAAAAGATTGTGGAACTTATTCCCAAGAAAACAGATATAAGGGAACAACTCGTCAAAATATTTATTTCACAGAATAAGATTGAAGATGCAATTGAACAATTGAATATATTAAAAGAGATTTATTCTGAACAGGGAAGGGTTGAAGAGGTTGATAGGATTGATAACACTATTGCGAGTTTGAAAGGTGAAAAAGTGGTAAAGGAAGAGAAAGAAGAAGAGATTGTTTTTGAACAATCAAAGACAGTTTTTACAGAGGAAGTTGAGGTTAAAAAGAAAGAAGAAAAACGAGTAGAGGTTGAAGAAAAGAAAGAGAAAGAAGAAAAAAAAGAGGAAGAGGGAATAGTGTCTGAACTTGAAGAACTGCTTGAAGAACAGAAAACAGAGGCAAAGAAAGAGAGAGAAATTCCTGAACCTGACATAAAATCCATTGAAAAATCTGTTACAGACTGGATGGATTGGCTCACAGTTGCCCAACTTTATGAATCAATAGGTTCAAACGATGATGCAGTAGATTATTATTCAAAGGCTGCTGATTATTTCTTTGATACAGATAATCTTGTAAAAGCGGAAGAGATTTACAAAAAAATATCTGATTTAAAACCATTTGAAATAAGACCTATTCAGAAACTTATTCAGATTGCATTGAGGATTAACGATAAGGATAAAGCAGTTGAATATTATGTTGCATTATACAATTGTCTTATGAAAAGGGGTGCTGAAGAGGAGGCAAAAAATGCGCTTGATAAAGCAATGAAGATAAATCCTGAACATCCGCTCTTAAAAGAGGTCTTACCTGAAGAAAAAACTGAAGAAGTTATTTTAGAGAAAAAGGAAACTGAAGGGATAAAATTTGAAGACCTCCTTAAAGAAGAAGAGAAAGGTATTTCTATAAAGATTGAAGAAAAAGTTCCAGGGGAAGAAAATATAGAATATCTTCTTTCCCAGTTTAAACAGAAAATATTTGAAAATATCTCTGCAGAGGATTATTCAAGTCACTATGACCTTGGCCTCACATATAAGGAGATGGGATTATTAGATGAGGCTATTGAGCAATTTAAAATCTCTATGAAAGGTGAAAAGGAGAAACTCAAATCACTCGAAATGTTGGGAAAATGTTATGAAGAAAAGGGGGATATAAGGGCAGCAGAGTTAATATATAAAAAAACAATAGAAAATGAGAAAGGTAAGAATCCTATACCACTCCTTGCTTTTCACTACCACCTTGGAACATTATATGCAAGCCAGAATAGAATAAACGATGCTATAAATGAATTCAAGGAGATTATAAAAATAGATCCAAATTTTGGGGATGTGAAAGAAAAGATAAAAGAACTCAATCTTTTACTCACACAACCAAAAGCATCAAAATAAATCATATTTTTCTTGACATTTATTCTTTTTATGTCAAAATAACAAAATAAAAAAGAGAGGTAATATGAAAAGAGATTTACCACAAAAAAACTTAAAACCATACAATGTTAAGTATATTGTTGACCCTACACAGGAAGAGTTGAAAGAACTTGCCTTGAAATACACACCCTGCATGATGAGAACAAAGTATGGGAATCTTAACAAGATTTCAAGATGCAAAGCAAGAAAGGCAAAACTAACTTACATTATAGGCCCTGAGAGTGATGCTGATAAGTGGTCAAGCAAGATGATTTCCCCTGAGAAGGCAGAAGAACTTATTGAAAGGCAGAGAAGATACATTGAGGATAAAGGAACATTGATTGTTATAAATGGATATGAAGGGATTGACAGGGAATTTGCAGTTCCTGTGCAGTGGATGTATACACCTGAGGGCGCTAATATAGCAGGTATGCAGCAGGTTCTTGCTTTTCCAAGAGAAATGGTTGAAGATAAAGATGAATTAAAAAAGCCTTTTATTCCTAAGATGAGACTTGTTATGACACCAGGACTTCTTCTTGATGATATGCCTGGAAAGATAGCGATAATCGTTGATATTGAAAATTATACTACATACGCAATGGGTTCCGATTATTTTGGTGAGAGCAAAAAAGGTATGTTAAGGATGCTTAATGAATGGGTATACCAAAGAGGAGGACTTGTTTTACATGCTGGTGCAAAGGTTGTTCAGATAGAAGGTAAAAGGGTAACGGTTGGGATTATGGGGCTTTCTGGAACAGGGAAGACGACAACAACATTCTCAAAACAAGGAGAACTTGCGCAGCCATTACAGGATGATATGGTTTGTTTCTGGAGGAATGGTAAATTTTCAATCACTGAGAATGGTTGTTTTGCAAAGACATTTGGTCTTAAACTTGAAACAGAACCAATTATTTATAAAGGAACAATATCAAAAGATGCATGGGTTGAGAATGTTTTTGTGAATGAAGATGGGACATATGATTTTTCAAAAGAGATTTTAACACCTGATGAGGTAAAAAGATACAAGGAGATATTCATAGAAACAGGTAATAATCCTGAGAATATTGATAAATATATAAGAGGGGAGGTAAAGGCAGAGGATGTGATAAATGAATATAAGATTCCTCAGGATGGATGGGATTTTGTTGTATGGACACAGAATGGAAGGTCTATCATCCCTATGTCAGCAATAGAAGGAGCAGCAGATTTAAGGGAGATACCACAGGTGAAATATCTTGGAATACTAAACAGGGATGAAGGCCCAGATGCTGCGACACCAGGGATAGTTCTGTTTTCATCACCTGAACAGGCAGCAGGTTATTTTATGCTTGGGGAGACATCAAAGACATCAGCAACAGGAAAGGAAAGGGGTAAAACAAGGTCACCTTTCACACAGGATTTCTTCCCGAGAGCATTAGGTTTACAGGCTGAAAGGTTTGCAGAACTTGCAAAGGATATACCTGATTTAAAAAACTGGATGATGAATACTGGTTATATTGGTGGAGATGAACTTGATGAGAAAAAAGGGAAGGCATTGAAGGTTAAGATAAAACATTCCTCTGCGATGCTTGAATTTATGTTCAGGAATAAAATAGTATGGAAGAAAGACCCAGATTTTGGATACCTTATTGTTGATACAAAGGCAAAGGGGAACGAGGAACTTCTTAAATTAGTTCCTCCAGAAATACTTGAGCCAATTATATTCTATGAAAAAACAGGAAGATTAAATGAGTATAAAGAATGGGTGAAAAGGATAAAAGAAGAGAGAAGGGCATTCCTCAAAAAATATAATGTAAGTGAGTATGTTATAAAGAAAACACTTAATGAATAATGTTTTTATAGAAGAACTTCCTTGTGGTTCTGTCCTGATATTTGAAGAAGATAAAAGGGTTTCTACTGTTGATATCTCTTTCCTTGTAAAGACTGGTTCAATTGATGAAGAACCTTCCATAAATGGTATAGCACACTTTATTGAACACCTTTTATTCAAAGGGACAAAAAAAAGGACGAACAGAGAGATATCAGAGGAGATAGAACTTAAAGGTGGTAGTATTGATGCATTCACAAGCACCGAATATACCTGTTTTTACACACACCTTTTATCAGAAGATTATCTAACAGGTATTGATTTATTACAGGATTTGATTTTTAATCCAGCATTCAGGGAAGAGGATTTTGAAAACGAAAAGAAGGTGATCATACAGGAAGTGAAAAGTTATTTTGATTCACCAGAAAATCTGTTAATAAAATATCATTCGGAAAGGCTTTTTGGAAAAGAAAATCCAATTTCATTTCCCATTGAAGGAACGATTAAAAGTGTGAGTTCATTAAAATTAGAGCAATTAAAAAGATACTGGGAAAAATTTTATACACCTGATAATATAATCATAACCTGCATAGGAAATATAAAATACGATGATATAAAAAAATCTCTCAGCATACCTCAGATGAACGAAAGGATAAAAAGGGAAAGAACTTTTAAAGAAATCAGAAGGGATAAGAAGAATTTAAAATGTATTTATAAGAATAGTCTTGAACAGGTTTATGTCGCAATATCAAATACAGGTTTTCCATACAATGATAAAAGAAGATACACCCTTCTTATACTTATGTCAATACTTGGTCAGGGAATGAGTTCTTATCTATTTATGAAGATGAGAGAAGAGAATGCACTTGTCTATACTATTTTTACATATGTTAATCAGTTCCAGAATACAGGTGAATATGGAATATTCCTTGCAACAGATGAAAAAAATATAAATAATACTTTATTCACATTAAAAGATGCATTGAAAAATTTTAATGTTGATGAGGAACTACTTATAAAAACAAAGACAAAGATTTCAAAAGGTTATAAATTAGAATTTCAAAATACTGGTAGAAGGGCTGGATGGTATCAGAGAGAATTCTTTTATACAGGTAATATCATTTCAATGGATGAATTCATAAAGAATATAAATGATGTGAAAATAAAAGATGTTATGGATTTATACGAGGAATTTTTTGATACTAATAAATTTATGATTACAACATTGGGAAGGGTAAGAAATGTCAAATGGTAATATTTCAAGAAGGGCTAACATTTTTCCTTTCCCACCATACTTAAATTATTACGAGATTATAAAAAAGAAAGAGATAGAAGGGAAAAGAATATATAATCTTTTTAAGATGAGATATCATTACAATTATCCTGAATTTAAAGAGGAGATTGACGAGGAAAAACTTATTGAGATCTTCAGAAATTTTTTCAATATCCCAAATGATTTCAAAATAATTGTATTCCCTGGAACAATATCTGCTTTATCAACAATTTTTTTCACATTATTTGACACAAATGATGAAGTTCTTGTTCCTGAACCTGTTCATCCTTTATTGATGATAAGTTCTGAAATCTCTCAAGTCAGATTAAAAATTATAAAGACATATTATTACAATAATTTTTCAATACCATTAAGGGATTTCATAGAACCACTTATAAATCCAAGGGTAAAAGGTTTTTTTATCTTTAATCCACAATTTTTTTCTGGTAATGTTTATTCTGATGAAGAAATAGAAAGGATTGTTTTTTTCTCAAATACTTATAAGATACCTCTTATCTTTGATGAGACATTCTCTTTCAGCACATTCAAAGATGTTTTTTTTAATTCTATTTCTAAATTAAGGATTAATCACAATTATAAATTTCTTGTGAACAGAATTGTTGAATCATATTCTGGAATAAATCTTACTTTTATTGCAACTACAATTCCTCTTTATGTTATAATCAAAAGATACAGGGATGTGTTATTTCCAGTTGATTCCCTGTTAATAAATTCTGCATATTCATTTTTAACAAAGTTTTTTAACACTATAAACAACGTAAGACAGAAGATCTTTGAAAATGCGGATTATATTTATAAAACACTACTTTCTAAGGATATATCTGTTATAAAACCTCATGCAGGTCCCTGTTTGATAATAAAATTACCTGTAAAAGATACAGATAAATTTATAGAATATATGCTGGAAGTCTTTGAGGAGAATGGTTCTTCAGTATTTCTGATGCCAATGACAGAATTCTTCATTGAGAAGGAAAAAGGTAAAGAACTACTCACATTGAATTTTTCAAATATTGAGAAAATAGAAGTAGAAGAAGGAATGAGGTTATTAAAATCAGGAATAAATAATTATCTAAAGGAGGTATTATGAAAATTTCTCAAAGAGGTATTGATATGCCTGCTTCTCCAATAAGGAGATTAGCACCATTTGCAAATAAGGCTAAAGAAAGAGGTATAAAGGTTTATCATCTCAATATCGGTGACCCTGATGTCCCTACTCCTAAAGAGATCTTTGAAGGGATAAAAAACTTTAAAGAAAAGGTTCTTCCTTATGGACCTTCTGAAGGATTACCTGTTTTAAGGAATGCAATAGCAGAATATTTTAAAAGATATGAGATTGATATATCACCAGAAAATGTTTTTATAACAACAGGTGGGAGTGAAGCGATACTTTTTTCACTCTTGAGTATATGCGATTATGGGGATGAGATTATAATACCAGAACCTTTTTACACAAATTATCTTGGATTTGCTAAAATGATAGGTGTAAACATTGTCCCTTTAACATTAAAGGTTGAAGACAATTTCCATATAAAAGAACCAGAAATTATAAAACATTATATTACGAAAAAAACAAAAGGTATTCTTATATGTTCACCAAATAATCCAACTGGAACTGTTTATACAAGGAATGAGATAAAAAAGATAATAGAGATTGCACTTGAATATGACCTTTATGTTATAGCGGATGAGGTTTACAGGGAATTCACATTTGATGGTAAGAAACATACATCTGTCCTTCAATTCCCGGAGGCATCAGAGAGGGTTATTGTTACTGATAGTATATCAAAGAGGTTCAGTTCCTGTGGTGCAAGGATAGGTTTCATAGTGACAAAAAATAGGGATATATGGAATACTGTGTTGAAATTTGGTCAGGCAAGGTTATGCCCACCAACAATTGAACAATATGGGGCAGCAGAGGGTTTTAAGAAGATGGATAAGTTTATGAATGAGATTGTTAAGGAGTATGAGAAAAGAAGGGATGTCGTGATTGAAGAATTGAAAAAAATAGAAGGTGTATTCTGTTTGAAACCAGAAGGTGCATTCTATAATATTGTTAAATTACCCGTGAAAGATTCTGAAGAATTTATAAAATGGATGCTTACAGATTTTAATGTTGATGGGAAAACTACGATGCTTGCACCTGCAAGTGGATTTTATTCAACACCAAATACAGGACTTGACGAGGTGAGAATTGCATATGTATTGAATGAGAAAGATTTAAGGGATGCCATAAGGATATTAAAATTAGGTCTTGAAAAATATGGTAAAATTAAAGGTTAAAAGAATTGATAAGACACTTCCATTACCAGTGAAGGGTTCAAAGGGGAGTTCTGGTTTTGACATATATTCTTCCTGTGATTGTATTCTAAATCCTTTTGAATTTAAGACAATACCAACAGGTATTGCTATTGAATTGAAGAAAGGTTATGAAGCGCAGATAAGACCAAGGAGTGGTCTTGCTTCTAAAAATGGGATAGGAATTTTAAACTCACCTGGAACAATAGATTCTGATTACAGGGGTGAGATATTAGTGGTTCTTTTCAATTTCTCTAAAAAAAGATACAGGATAAAAAAAGGTGACAGGATAGCACAACTTGTTATAAGCAAGATAATAGATGCGAGTTTAGAAGAGTCGGAAAATCTGAAAAGAACAAAAAGGGGGAAGAGAGGTTTCGGATCAACTGGTAGATAAGATAGAAGCAAGTTTATCCATCTCTTCCTTCGTCCTTTTCTCTGTAACAGCAATTAATAAATAATCCTTCCATTCCTTATTAAATCTTGAAAGTTTAACACCTGGTAATATATTCTCTTTAAGACATTCTTTATATTTCTTATCAAGTTCAGGAACATTAACAACAAATTCCCTGAAGAAAGATGATTTAAATACCATTTTAATCCCACTCTTTTCAAGTGTTTCAGCGAGATAATGTGCCTTCTGTAAAGATTGGTTTGCAACTTCTCTAATCCCTTCTTTCCCCATTAATGCAAGGTATATTGCAGCGGTTAATGCGCAAAGTTGCTGGTTCGTGCATATATTTGATGTTGCCTTTTCCCTTCTTATATGTTGCTCCCTTGTCTGAAGTGTCATAACAAATCCAGTTTTTCCTTCAACATCCTGTGTTTTACCTATAATCCTTCCAGGCATAAATCTTATATAATCTTTCTTTGATGTGAAAATTCCAAGATAAGGGCCACCAAAATTTAAAGGTAATCCAAGGGATTGACCTTCCGCAGTTGCTATATCGGCATTATAATCACCAGGGGGAACTAATATACCTAAAGATATTGGATCAAAAGAGACTACAAAAAGTGCATTTTTTTTATGAACTATCTCTTCAATCCTGAAAACATCCTCAATTATTCCTAAGAAATTCGGGTTCTGAATGACGAGACAGGATGTTCTATCATCAATCATATTCTCTTCAATCATTGTTCTTCCATTCTCATCTAAATCTAAAAATTTTAGTTCAAGGAATTGAGAGTATGTTTTTATAACCTCTATGTATAGTGGATTTACACCTTTACTTAAAAATACCTTATTTTTCCCTGTTATTGAAAAAGCCATCCAGACTGCTTCTGCAAGTGCTGTTGCACCATCATATATTGAAGCATTAGAAACATCCATCTTTGTGAGTTCACATATCATAGATTGATACTCATATATCGCTCTCAAAGTTCCCTGACTTACTTCTGGTTGATATGGTGTGTACGCAGTGTAAAATTCAGGCCTTGAAATTATACTATCAATAACTGATGGTATATAATGGTCGTAGGCACCAAGACCAGCAAAAATAACAAGTTCTTTATTTTTTGCTGAGAGTTCTTTAAATATTCTCCTTACTTCAATCTCTGAAATACCCTGGGGTAAAGGGAGTTTGCCTTTAAATCTAAGATTTTCGGGTATCGTTGAAAATATCTCTTCAATAGATGCTCCTATCAATTTAAGCATCTCTTCTCTTTCTTTTTCATTAACCGGTATATAGTGCATATTAGTGCGTCCCTATGAGTTTTTTATAAGATCCTGCATCAAGAAGTTCATCAATCTCTTTGGGGTCGCTGAATTTTATCTTTATCATCCAGCCTTTTCCGTAAGGGTCTTTATTCACATAATCAGGGTGTTCTTTTAGTTCATTGTTCACCTCAATAATCTTTCCACTCACAATCGCATAGATATCTGCAACTGTTTTTACAGCATCTATTGAACCAATTGCCTCACCTTTTTTTACCTCTCTACCAACAACTGGTAGATTAACATAGATTATATCTGCAAGTTCCTGCTGTGCATAATCTGTTATACCTTCAACAACAACATCCACTTCAACTTTTGCCCACTCATGGTCCTTTGAATATTTTAAATTTTCTGGAATATTCATAATTCCTCCTATTTGTGTGTTCCCTTTTTATAAAATGGTGGTTTTACAATAGTCCCTTTAACTTTGTTTCCCTTTATTTCAACATCAACATTCTTCCCTATCTCTGCAAAATTCACATCAATATAACCCATTGCTATTGATTTTTCAATTGAAGGAGACCAGTTTCCGCTTGTGATAACACCAACATTCTTCCCATCGCACAAAATATTATAACCTTTCCTTGCAATCATCTTTCCTTCAAGTTCTATACAGGTTAACTTCCTCTTTATTCCTCCTTCTTTTATTTTAAGAAGAGAATCTTTACCTATGAAATCTTTATCAAATTTCACAACCCATCCAAGGCCTGCCTCAAGTGGATTTGTTTTCTCATCAATATCATTTCCATAAAGGCAGTATTTCATTTCAAGCCTTAAAGTATCCCTTGCACCGAGACCAGCAGGTTGTAAATCAAAATCTTTCCCAATTTCAAAAATAGTATTCCATAAATATTCTGCAAGATCTTTATTCCCGTATATTTCAAAGCCATCTTCACCTGTATAACCTGTTCTTGAAATGAGCATCTTTTCATTATGGGAATTGAAAAATCCAGACCAGTAATACTTCATATCTTTCAATTGAATATCTACAAATTTCTGAACAAGTTCTTCAGACCTGGGACCTTGTATTGCAACCTGAAATATATCATCGCTCTTATTTATTATTTCAACATCCCATTTCTTATTCTCAAGTATCCAATTATAGTCCTTCTCTGTATTTGAAGCATTAACAACAAGGAGAACATAATCAGGAAGATTATAAACAAGAAGGTCGTCGACAATTCCTCCATCAGGATAAAGCATCGTTGAATACTGAACCTGAAATTCATTTAACGATGAGACAAGATTTGTTGTTATATACTCTGTAAACTTTATCCTATCTTTACCTCTTATCTCTATCTCACCCATATGTGATACATCAAAGATGCCTACATTTTTCCTTACAGCAAGGACTTCCTCAACAATAGACTTATAATAAACAGGCATCTCAAATCCAGCAAATGGAACTATCTTTGCACCTAATTCTTTATGCTTATTATAAAAAGGTGTTCTTTTTAACATTTTTACTCCTTTTTTCTATTTTCTTAATAAAAACAAAAATGTCAAGGAAAAAAAATTAAAATAATTGGGGTCAGTCATAAACCGACGACGATGTAGTGGCAAACCTATGTGTTTGCCATCTCTACAGGTGATATCATTTTTTGCGTCATTTCAAACGAGGGTTGAAAACCCTCATTGAGAAATCGCATATTCTCCCCAAAATATTGGTTAATAAAAAACATTAACAACGTTCCATAATAGCAAATAATGAGATTGCCACGCAAACTTCGGTTGCTCGCAATGACATTCCTTTTTTGTCATTCCGAGTGAAACGAGGAATCTCATTCTCTTTCTCGCATTTTATTTTTGATTAAATCTGTATTCTTTAATCTCACAATGAAAAATTTTGGGATTTTTATAAGTTTTTTTAATTTTTTCATTTGACATATCTTATTCTTAATGTGGATGTTATAAGAAAGAAGTGAATATGGATGCCAAAATGCACTTGAGTATGAAAGATAAAGACTTTTTAATCCTCTTATTTCATTTCTTAATGATTTAAAAGAACTGAAAATGAAGATGATAAAAGATTTGACCAAAACTATGAGAAAACCGCTATATTATTGATTGAAGAATTAACAGAAAGGAGTTTTGAATAGTTTAAAGTTTATGACTGACCCCATATAAAAAAAGGGAAGGAAAAAATCCTTCCCTTTTCAATTAATTTATTTGAATGGAATTTTATTTCATCAGGATAAACTTCAAAGTTTTCTTGAAACTTCCTGCCTCCATCCTGACAAAATAAACCCCATTACAAATATTCTTACCATCATCCCCATTCCCATACCAGACTAATGGATAATATCCTGGTTCTTTTTCTTCACTTACAAGGGTAGCTACCAGACTCCCTGTGATAGAATAAACTTTGATACTTACAAATGTCTTTGAAGGTATCTGATATTCAAAGATCATTTTTTCTCCTGCGATATTCTTATTGTATGAAATACCATAGGTCTCTGGTATAGGGGTAAAGAGGACAAAGACAACATAAGGATCGTATATCTTTTCCTTTCCATCTTTAAGATGTGCTCTTAGCCTGTATCTGTACTCAATCCCTGCCTTCACACTCTTATCTATGAAATTATTATCTTTTGCAAAATTCTTTTCTCCGATCTTTTCAAAGTTACCATTCCCCAATGACCTTTCAATATCCCATGATGTGATATAGTCTACATAGGAAGACCAATATATTTCAACACCATTTTTTGTTGAATAGCATGCAAAATTCGAAAGTTCAATTGCAAGGATTGAATTCTGGACAGTTATCACATTGTAAGAAGCACTTCCCCATCTTGCTGCCTTTGCTGTATTATCTGCTCCTCTAACCCATATCTTATGGTCACCAAATGCCCAACCTGAGGTGCTTATTGTTGCAGTTACATTCTCAACCACTGAATTGAAACTCCCATCCTGTGCAGACATTGGTGTTCCTGAACCAGGATTTGCTGGGGTGTCACCCCTTGACCATTCCGCTGCATATATTGGAGAATTCCCTGAACCTGAATCTGAAATAGTTGCTTTTAGTGTAAAATTAGACCCCTGATTAACAGGATTTGTTGAGAAGGTTATGCTCCCAGGAACTACATGTGGTCCTGTTAAATCACCACCTGTTCTGTTTATAGTGAAATCACCAGTCTCATCCTTGGCAGACAAAACCGGATAGACATTCTTATCCTTCACCCTTACCATTACCTTGTATTTATCCCCGTTTGTTAAACTTGATATATCCCAGGTATATGGGGAGGTAAGGGAAGATGCAGTATTTTTTGTGATAAGATTCCAGGTCTGTCCTGAATTTGGGGAATAATATAAGAACACTGAATCAAGAGAAGCACCATTACCTGCATCAGCGGATGCAGTCCACTGAATACTTATCGTATTCCCAGTGTATGTTGAACCACCTACAGGATTTGTGACATCAATAGTAGGGTGGTTATGTCCTATAAGCCAGATAAGGTGTTTATTGATAAAATCAACCCTGGTACTTGAAGGGTTATTTGCAGTATCTATCTGCATTATCTCAAATGCTGAATTACATACCCTTGTCCTGTATCCACCCCATACACCATCACCTGATGTTCCAACAGGATTTGTTGATTCCCATCTCACACCAACTCTGCCACCATTTGATGAATTCCATTTCCATACACCTGTTCCAGAACCTGAAACAGAACCTGTTGACCAGGTTACATTATTCACAGGTGCCATTGAATCACCTGCTGCACCATCCCTGTAAGGATTATATGGTGCAGGTGTAGAAGCGTATCCACCAGATATTGGGTCTCCAGTATAACCATAAAGACTAAAACTCCCTGATGTAGTTAAATCAACTTTATATTGTCCCATACAATAATTTGTATAAAAAGATGCCCTTGCAGCAGTATAATATGGACTTCCTGCATCTGCTAATGACCATCCAAAGTCATGTCCTGAGAATAAAATCCTTCCACCTTTTTCTTCATATTTTTTAATAGTATCAATCTGTGCATCTGTTAAAGGTGGATAGTTCTCACCCATTGATGGCCAGATAACCACTGCCTTATAATTCTTCATCATCTCCCTTGTGAATTGTGTTGATGGGTCTACTGTTATAAGCCAGTCATAAGACCATCCACCCTGAACTATTGCATCCTTCATAAATTGTGGATGTGGTGTCCCTGTTTGCCCCTGGAAATTATCCTTTGTCTCAATCACAAGTATATCCGCACCACCACCAACACCTGTTGTGAATGTGTAATGTGCACCACCATTGTCATCTTTAACTATATTACCTCTGAAATCCTTTGATTCAACATCATAATAATAAAGAAACCCTGGTGATAAACCTGTAAGTTTCACCTTATGTGATAGACCAAGTGTTGGGGATGAGGCAGTAAGATTAAGATTTGAAGGGTTTGTTCCATAATATACTTTTGAATCCGCATCCCTTGAAGTAGTCCATAAAATATTTGCAGAATATCCTCCTATTGAATCTGCATGCACATTTGAAATAGTGAAATAATTATTAGCATTCACTATTGCGTATGTCCTTGAAACACCTGATGGGTTTGCATCTGTATATTCTGCAAATATTGTATCACCATCATAAACATCTATCTTACCATTGTTTCTTCCGGGTGAACCCCAACCTATAGGTATAGAACCTTTATAAACCCAGTTTGAACCTGAAAGAGTCACAGTCTCTGTATCCGTCATTATCTTTGTGAACACTTTCACTGTTACAGGTGCTGTTACAGATGAATCCTCAACCCTTACAAATACAGTATCATCCCTTGAATATGCAGGTTTATCAAGGAAAACAACACCCGTTGCAGAAGTCTTTGAATAACGAACAACAAGTGCATAAGGTTGTGGGCCAAATGGGACATTCTGTGCAATAACACGCACCTTCCATACACCTGTTGCAGGGCTATTTATTTTAACAATCTCCACATTATTCAATGCATCGTAAGAACCACCTGTTACAGATTGACCAGAAGAAAAATAATTTCCCTTGTATTCATTATTTGAAGGGTCTATAACAGAAAGATTAAGGTTATTCACAAGTGTTGGATTCGCATTCTCATTTGCAGGATAATCTGTCCAGACAAGTGTAACCTTTAGGTTAGAAGTATTTGAACCAACATTAAACCTGTATTCAGCAATATCACCTGTAACAATCCCTATTGAATCATCAACAATCCCTAATTTTGAAGCATCACCCTGGAAATAAAAGACAGAATCAAGGCAGGGTCTTCCAAAACCAGCCTGTTGTGTTGGACCATTAGTATAATTTGTGATATCCATCATTGCAGAATTTATTAAAATTGCCTTAACGAGTGCAGCAGATGGCTTCCATCCATTCCCGGTTATCTGTGTCCCAGTTGGATACCATCCTCTCATAATATATTCCCAGACCATACCTGCTGTGCCTGCTATGGAAGGACAAGCCATTGATGTCCCTGATGAAGTAACATAACTTGCATCACCGGTGTATCCAGCTGAATAAAGATAACCTATCCCAAGAACATCAGGTTTGAACCTCCCATCATCCGTTCCCTTCGCTGAATAAGATTGAAGTGTTCTATGATTATCTGGGTTTCTCCAGGCACCGACTGCTCCAACTGTTATTCCATTCTTATTACAAGCCTCTGTTGCACATCTATTTGCACCAGTTATAGTTGAAGCACCATTGTTTCCTGCTGAATGGAAATTCAAAAAATCCTTATGTTCCCACATAAACATATCTGCTGTCCTTGAAAATGTGAGATAATTACCTATATGAACAGTGTCAGATGCTGTTGGACTTTGTGGTGCAGAACCCCAGGAATTAGATATTCCTACTGCACCGAGAGGATAAACCTTGTTGTAAAGATTCTCTGCATCATTTAAAATATACAAATAATGAGAATCACCACCACAGCAGTCAACCATTATCAATTTAGCATCTTTTGACATCCCATCATAAGCAGATGCTCCACCAACCGGTGCATCATTCCCTGCTATTGTGCAACCTGTATGTGAACCATGCCCTTCTTCATCCCCAAAATCAACAGAATCAGGCCAAGGTGGGCCCCAATCTGCTGCATTATTAAGATATGCATAGATTTTCCTGTGATTAGGAATGGTATCAAATGTTGAATAAGGATAAGAGGGGTCTCTAAACATATTATGTGTCATCCTTGCACCCTGATCACACCAACTAAGCATTGGGGCATTTGCACCTGTTATCCCTTTATCCCAGACCCTTCTTGAAGGAGCATTATTATCCGTCTGTAATGTATATTGTGCCCTATCATTATAAAAATATTTACGGAATCTCTCACATGTTATTGAAGCAACATCTTCTAATCCAGCAACAATTGGGATTGCACTATAAGGAATAATAGCATTAATTATTTTATTCCTTCCACCATAGGAAATAATAATCTTCCCTTTATTCTCAATTATAACTTTTTCAACATTCTTTAAATCACCATCATCAAAAAGCCTTATAGTAACCTCTGTTTCACCTTCTCTTTTCTCTTTCACCCCGTTCAGGAGGTAACCCTGGAGTTTCATCGCAGGTTCAAAATCACCAACCCATCTCACATTTGGAAGTTTTTCAAGAATATTCTTATAAGAAATATCCTTCACCTTCACAAGATATGTGTAGTTGTGGAAGTAATCAATGAGTTCAGCGTATTTCGACAAAGTATTACTCCATTCCCTTTCAATTGGCCCATAAAATTGGACAAGGACATATCTTGTTTCAGTTTTCGCATCCAACATCAAATCTCTCGGTATCTCAGGATATGAAATCTTTGGGTCAAACTTTAATCCATTACCAAAAGTGATTTCAAATCCTCCATCTCTTTCAGGGGTTTCCCTGTAAATACTGTAACCAGAAAAGAAGGAAAAATCTTCCTGGTCATTCTGAGGGAAGAAATAAGAACTATAGTTCTTATAATCCCTCACATTACAAAACAACATAAAAAACACCAACATACTCACCTCCATTTTTTAATATATATATAAAAAATTTGTTCCTGATTTTTTGTATTCATTTTCAAGGACTTAAATTTTAAAAAGTGTGCAATTTTTTCAATCCTTTGCAAAATTTTCAATATTGGGGTCAGTCATAAACCGACGACGAAGTCGTTGCCCCGAGTGAAACGAGGGGTCTCATTTATTCATTTTTGAATAGCAAATAATGAGTTTGCCACGGCAACTTCGTTGCCTCGCAATGACGGCTTTTCTGTTGTAGTCAAAATGGGATTGCCACGCACCTTTCAGGTGCTCGCAATGACGGCTTTTCTGTTGTAGTCAAAATGGGATTGCCACGCACCTTTCAGGTGCTCGCAATGACATTTTTGTATCATAGTCAATATATGAAAATCTCATCCCCTCCCAACACATTTATAAATAAAACCCATCTCTTTCAATTTATCAGGCTCAAAGATGTTCCTTCCATCTATTATTACAGGTGTCTTCATAAGATTTTTTATTCTTTTAAGGTCAATCTCTTTGAATTCTTCCCATTCAGTGAGAAAAACGATTGCATCAGCATCAACAATATCCTTATAAAAATCTTTTATGTAATTTATATTTGGGAATAACTCTTTGAACTTTCTCATTCCTTGAGGGTCATATGCAAATATCTTTGCACCTTTCTCAATTAATTTCCCTACTATTGTTATTGAAGGTGCATCCCTTATATCATCTGTATCTGGTTTAAATGATAATCCCATAACAACAATTTTTTTATCTTTTAAATTCCATAATATATCTTCTATCTTTTTTACAAAATCTTCTCTCGCCTCTTCATTTATTTTTAAAACCTCCTTCAAAAGACCAAAATTGTATCCAAGTGATTCTGCAATCTTTATAAATGCTTTAAGGTCCTTTGGGAAACAGGAACCTCCAAAACCAATACCTGCATTCAGAAAATCAGGACCAATCCTTTTATCAAGACCCATTCCATAAGCAACCTCCTTCACATCTGCACCTGTTCTTTCACAAATCACGCTAACCGCATTTATAAAAGAGATCTTTGTTGCAAGGAATGAATTTGATGCATGTTTAATGATCTCCGCACTCTGAACACTCGTCACTAATATTGGTGCATCTATCCCTTTATAAATATCCCTTAAAATCTTCTCCGACCTTTCATTCTCAACCCCTATAATTATTCTATCAGGATAAAGGAAATCCTTTATTGCAGTGCCTTCCCTTAAAAACTCTGGATTTGATGCAACATCAAAATCAACATTCTTTTTTATCATAAGTTCTATAGTTCTCTTTATCTTTGCACCCGTTTGAACAGGAACAGTGCTTTTCTCAACTATTAATCTGTATTTATTGAGATTTATTCCGATCTGTGCAGCAACTTTTTCAACAGCACTCAAATCAGCACTTCCATCATCTGTTGCAGGTGTCCCGACACATATAAAAATTACATCGGAATTATTAATTGCCTCTTTTATATTTGTTGTGAATGAGATAAAACCTTTATTTTTAACCTCGCTTATAAGTTCCTTAAGACCTGGTTCATAAAAAGGAACATCACCCTTTTTTAAAATCTTTATTTTTCTTAAATCCTCATCCATACAGATAACCTTGTGGCCTAATTTTGCAAAACAGGCACCTGTAACAAGACCAACATATCCAACCCCAATAATTGATATGTTCATTTTAGAACCTCCTTGCTCATACTTAAAATCTTTGAAACACCCTTTTCTTCCATTGTAACACCAAAGATGTAATCTGCTTCATCCATTGTTCTTCTGTTATGTGTTATTATAATTATCTGACCATCGTTAAACAGTGTTCTTATCACAGAAATAAATCTCTCTATGTTTTTTTCATCAAGTGGTGCATCTATCTCGTCAAGTATAAGTATTCCTGATTTTTTTGTAAGTATCACACCTAAAAGCAAAGAAAATGCAGTGATTGTTTTCTCACCTTCTGATAGTGATTCAAGTTGTCTTATTTTCTTTCCGGGTGGTCTTGCAATGATCTCTATATCCGCTGACAATGGATCTGTTCCAACAAGTCTTATATCACAGAAACCATTTTCAAAAAATCTTTCAAAGACTAACTGGAAATTTTTTCTTATCTCCTGTATCGTCTTAACAAAAATTCCTTCAGCATTTGAATCAATCTTTTTTATCGTATTTAAAATATCAATTCTCGCATTAACAAGGTCATCTATCTTCTCCTTCATAGAATCTATCTCTTCCTTAACAATCCTGTAATCTTCCTCTGCAAGTGGATTAACTTCTCCAAATCTTTCTTTCTTTTCATTCAATCTTTTTATCTCTTCTTCTATATTTTCAATATTATCTATCTTTAAAGGTTCTGGTGTCTTTTCAGTCTCTCTCCAAACTTTCTGGAACAATTCTTCCTTTTTCTTTTTATTATCTTCAATCTCTTTTACTATCAATTTGTTTTCGCTCACAAGATTCAGATTTTCTCTTTCTGTTTCTTCTATTAGAATGAAGTTCTCTTCAAGCTTTTTCCTTAAACCATTTATCTCTTCATTAAGTCTGTTTGATCTCTCAATAAGAACATCAAGTTCATTTTTTATCCTTAAGAGTTCTCCCTTCTTTTCATTCAGATAATTAAATTTTTCCTCTATTTCCCCTTTTAACTCCAAAACCTTTTGAGCATTATTAATTATATTCTTATACTCGGAAACTTCGTTTGAAATTGTTGCAATATTTTCATTCAAGGATTTCAAAATCTTCTCGTTCTCCTCAAATTCTTCCATTATTTTCTTTTTTTCTTCTTCAAGTTTTATTTTTTTATTATTTATTTCTATAAGCGAATTTTCAATCTCATTAATTTCCTTTTTTATTTCTTCTATATTCCTTTTCTTCTTCTTTAAATCCTGAGTATAATTCTCTTTCCTTATTTCAATCCTCGCAATCTCAAATTCTATATTTGATTTTCTTGAGGTTAAATCATTTCTAATCTCTTTCAAATCTTTTATCTCTTCATCCAATCTTTTTTCCATTTTATGAATATCAGAAATTTCTATTTCTTTCAAAACTATTTCTTTTTCAAGTTTATCAATATCCCTTGATATTTTCATAATATTTTCTTTTAATACGAGAATCCCTTTCCCTCTCTTCATCCTTATAATTCCATCATTGTAAACATCACCATCAATAGTTACTATCCTTTCGCTTTTCTCCAAAATTTCGTCGTCTAATTTTTCAGCAACTGAAAATGTATCTAAAATTTTTCCAAGAATATTCTCATCATCTTTTTCAATATATTTAAAAATTTCGCCTTCTTTTATTCTCTCTTTAAGATTTTCTTCAATTATAAATACGATATCATTTATATTTTTCTCTTTTGCATAAAAATACGCTTCAAGGACTTTATCTTTTGAACCGATTAATGCATCTTCCAAAATATCAAGGGCACCTTCAAACAAAGCACTATAACCTTCTTTTATCTTAACAATATCTGATAATCTGCGAAGCCCAAACCTTTCGCAGAACTCCCTTTTATTCTCTTCGTAATTTGACTTAAGTTTTAGCAATTCCTCTTCAAGTTCAATCTTATTCTTTACTATCTGCTCTTTAATCCTTAACAAGTTAGATTTCTTCAAAAATAGACCTTCTTTCTCATTATTCTTTTCATTCAATATCCTTGTGTTTTCTTCAATTTTTTTATCAATATCCTCTTTCTCTTTTATCAGGTTAAAAAGTGATGCTTCAAGAGATTTGAAATCTTTTTCCATCTCGTTATCTTCAATCAATGTTTCATTAAGTATTTTTTCCCTATCGTTTAATCTATCCTTCTTTCTTATCTCTTCAAAATTTAAATAATTTATTTTGCTTTCAATTTCTTTAATATTAGATCCGAGTTTATTCTGTTTTTCTTTGCTTTTGTAATATTCTTCCTCTTTAAGTGAGAGTATTTTCCTTTTTTCTTCGAGAAGTTCTTTTTGCCTTTCTAAATCAATATCACCAACCTTTATTTCATTTATGGTTTTCTCTATGTTTTCAATTATTGCTTCAATCCTTGCTATCTCCTGGACAATATTTAAATTCTTGTTCTCGTAATCTTTAATCTTATCATTTATCTCTTTTAAATATAGATTTTTTTCATCTATCTTTCTCTGGGTTTCTTCCCTTTCTTTCAACAATTCTTCTTTCTTTAATGCAACATTTTTTATTTTCTTTCCAAGTTCCTCATTCAATTCACTTAATCTTTTTATATTCTCTTCTATGTTAAAAATCTCATTGCAACCTGCAAGAAAGATTTTTTCTTTTAATTCTTTTATTATATCTTTATATTGAGAAGCCCTTCTTGCCTGATACTGCAAAATCCTTGCATTTTTCTCTTTCTCTTCAAGTATGGCATTCAACTTTGATAATTCCTCTTCAACATTATTCAGTTTTGCCACTGCCTCCTTTTTATCTTCCCTGTATTTACCTATGTTTGCTATACTTTCAAAAAGTTCTCTCCTTATTTTTGAATCAGATAGAATAATTCTTTTTATGGAATTATAG